>ERZ808037.1343-NODE-1343-length-16427-cov-9.183180_pt1 | contig 16427 bp, 15 predicted proteins | sample MGYA00380190_ERZ808037 | MGnify/ENA primary metagenome ERZ808037 (study PRJEB31490, sample SAMN06133399) | mouse gut metagenome | isolation source: J9 | host: mice | place: China: Chengdu | collected 2015-05 ... | reverse complement strand
ATGGCCGACTCCCTGTCCAAGAGCGAGCAGCGGCGCACCGAGTTCGTGGCCAACGTGTCCCACGAGCTGAAAACCCCTATGACCACCATCGCCGGCTTCGCCGACGGCATTCTGGACGGCACCATTCCGCCGGAACAGGAGCGACACTATCTGGAGATCATCTCGTCGGAAACCCGGCGGCTGTCCCGGCTGGTGCGCTCTATGCTGGATCTGTCCCGGCTCCAATCGGACGAGCGGGCCGCCCAGCAGCAGTTTGACATCAGCGAAACCCTGCTGCGCACCCTGGTGACCCTGGAGGACAAGGTGAACGCCAAGCATTTAGAGGTGGACGCTCAGCTCCCCGACGAGCCGGTGCCCGTGTGGGGGGATCAGGACGCCATCACTCAGGTGTGCTACAACCTGCTGGACAACGCCATTAAGTTCTCCAAAGAGGGAGGCGTGCTGGGGGCCAGCGTGTCCGCCAAGGGCCCCAAGGCCACCATCACCATCAGCAACGAGGGAAACACCATCCCCCCCGAGGAGCAGTCCCTGGTGTTCGACCGGTTCCACAAGACGGATCACTCCCGCTCCGCCGACCGGGACGGGGTGGGGCTGGGGCTGTATATCGTCAAAACCATCCTCAACAGCCATAAAGAGAACATCACCTGCACCAGCGAGGACGGGGTGACGAAATTCGTGTTCACCTTGACCCGGGCGTGAGCCTTTGATCGGAGGTTTTCCATGGACAACTATCTCTCCCCCCGCTGGCCCAGAGGATCGGGCACCCAGCCGCCCCCGGTGCCCGATCCGGCGGCCTTCCGACGCCCCGCCCCTCAGCGGCCCCGCCGATCCCGCCGGCGCTGGCTGGTGTCCGCGGTGTGCATCGTGCTGTGCCTGGCCCTGCTGGGCGGCATCAGCTTCTGGGCGGTGAACGGGCTGGCCGGCCTACTGGCCGACGTGCAGATTCCCGACTCCTTCGGCGATCCGCCCCCCTACCGGAGCTGGCAGCTCCCCAGCGCTCCCAGCCGCTGGTCGCCCGACGATCTGCCCTGGGGGGAACCCGACCCGGCGGTGCAGCTGACCGTGGCGCCCCTGTCTGGGCCCGCCCTGTCCGGCCGGGACATCCACGAGACAGTGCTGCCCAGCATCGTCTATCTTGAGGCCACCGCAGAGGGATCTCTGGGGGCCTTCTCCGGCACCGGCGTGGTGGTCACCGACTCGGGCTACGTGCTCACCAATTACCACATCGTGGAGGAGACCGACACGGTGGAGGTCATGCTGCTCAACGACCGGGCACGGGGCCGCTACCCCGCCCGCGTCATCGGCTTTGACGAGAAGTTCGACGTGGCCGTGCTGAAGTTTGACGGGGAGGGGCTGGGCCTCACCCCCGCCTCGCTGGGGGACTCCGATCAGCTGGCGGTGGGCGATCCGGTGTACGCCGTGGGCAACCCTCTGGGCTACCTGACGGGCACCATGACCGAGGGCATTGTCTCCGCCCTGGAGCGGGAGGACGAGGTGAACAGCCGGGGCCTGGGCATGATCCAGACCTCCGCCGCCCTGAACCCAGGCAACTCCGGCGGGGCGCTGGTAAACCAGCAGGGCCAGGTGGTGGGCATCACCTCCGCCAAGATCACCGGCCTGATGCGGGAGAACAACGAGGATCTGGAGGACGCGGCGGTGCTGGAAAACATCGGGCTGGCCCTGCCCATCTCCGACATTCTCCCCTTTGTGAACCGGATCCTGGCCACCGGCAAGAGCTGGCGGCCCTCCATCGGCATCACCTGCTTTGAGTCGGCGGTGGACGGGCGGAACGGGTTACAGGTGAAGGAGGTTGAGCGGGACGTGCCCGCCCGGGGGGCGGGCTTGCGCGCCGGCGATCTCATCGTGTCCGCCAACGGCCAGCCGGTGTCCACCCTGACGGATCTGCGCCGGGCCATCTACCGCGCCGGCCTGGACGAGGAATTCCACTGTATTGTGGTGCGGGACGGGGCGGAGATCCCCATCTCCTTCTCCCTGGTGGATAAGCTGGACGAGCAATAGACAACAAGGGCGGACCCGTTGGGTTGGGGCCGCCCTTTTGCAAGGAGGAATCGCCATGGACAGGGAACAGGTGGCGGCGCTGCTGGCCGGGGCCGGGGGCTACCTCTCCGGGGAGGAGATGAGCCGGACGCTGGGTGTCACCCGGGCGGCGGTGTGGAAGGAGATCGACTCACTCCGGCAGGCGGGCTGGCCCATCCAGTCCTCCACCCGGAAGGGATATCTATTAGCGGGGCCGCCCCCGGCGCTGTCGGCGGCCTACATCTCCGCTCAGCTCCCAACCGACAGCCTGTTCGCGGGCCGGGTTCTGGTGGAGTCGGTGGTGGACTCCACCAACACCCGGCTGAAGGGCATGGCCGCGGCAGGCGCTCCCACCGGAACCGTCCTCATCGCCGAGGAGCAGACCGGCGGCCGGGGCACCCATGGCCGTGCCTTCCAATCCCCTCGGGGGGCGGGGTTGTACCTGTCGGTGCTGCTGCGGCCCCGGCTCATCCGGTTAGAGGATCTGCTCACCCTGACGGGCTGGGTGGGGGTGGCGGCGCGGGACGGGGTGGAACGGGCCAGCGGCGCCCCCGTCCAGATCAAGTGGCTCAACGACCTCTATCTCAACGGCAGGAAGCTGTGCGGCATCCTCACCGAGCTGTCCTTTTTGGGGGAGAGCGGCGAGCCGGACTACGTGGTGGCGGGCATGGGGGTGAACATGAGCCAGACCGCCGAGACCTTCCAGACCCTGGGCCTGGGGGACATCGCCACCTCCCTGGCCCTGGAGGGCTTCCCCGTGGAGCCCAACCGGCTGGCCGTCTGCCTGCTCACCGCCCTGGATCAGATGGTGCGGGACTTCCCGGACAAACGGGCGGACTATCTGGAGCGCTACCGGGCCCACTGCCTCACCTTGGGCCGTCGGGTGTCCTTTGAGACTGCGGACGGCCTAAAAACCGGCGCTGCCACCGGGGTGGGCGATCAGTTCGCCCTGCTGGCGGAGGGGGACGACGGCCGGAGCTACACCGTGTCCTCCGGCACAGTGACCATGCTTTGACGGGAGGGACGGCCATGAAGATCCTGGTGGTGGAGGACGAGCCACGGCTGGCGGAGGCCCTGGCCCAGCTGCTGCGGGACGGGGGCTATGAGGCGGACACGGCGGCGGACGGCCCCGCGGGGCTGGCCCGGGCCCGCTCGGGGGAGTACGGCCTGGCGGTGCTGGACGTGATGCTGCCCGGGCTGGACGGCTTCGGGGTGTGCCGCGTCCTCCGGGAGGAGGGGAACTCCCTGCCCATTTTGATGCTCACCGCCCGGACGGGGGTGGCGGACAAGGTGGAGGGCCTGGACTGCGGGGCGGACGACTACATGACCAAGCCCTTCGCCCCGGAGGAGCTGCTGGCCCGGATCCGGGCCCTTACCCGGCGACAAGGGGAGGCCCCCGCCCCGGCCGGGCCCGTCTTTGCCGACCTGCGACTGGACACCGCCTCCCACGCCCTGTGCCGGGGAGAGAAGTCGGTGCAGCTGTCCCCCAAGGAGTACGAGCTGCTGCGGCTGCTCATGTCCCGGCCGGGGGCAGTGTGCCCCAAGGGGGAGATTTTGGAGACGCTGTGGGGCGGCGCGGAGGACAACAATCTGGAGGCCTATATCTCCTTCCTGCGCAAGAAACTGTCCTACCTGGGCTCTCGAGCGTCCATCGCCACCCTGCGGAAGGTGGGCTACCGGCTGGAGGATCCGGGGGCGGAGGCCCAGCCCCAGTCTTGAGAGGAGGAATCGTCAATGCCCCAGGGCATGGTGATCCCGGTGGTAGTGCTGTGCATTGCCTGCTACACTGGGCAGGGTTTTTTCAACAAGCTGTTTTCCATGCGGTATCAGGGCCCCCCGGCGGCGGCCACCCCGGTGTACGCCACCCTGTTCGGGGTGATTGTGGCGGCGGTGACCCTGTGTCTGGCGGGCTTCCGGTTCGCCCCCTCTATGGAGACGGTGCTGCTGGGCTGCGCCACCGGCGTGGTGCTGTTCCTCTATAACCTGGGCATGATCCGGGCCGCCCGCTCGGGGCCCTACGCCTTCCAGAGCATTGTCATGCTGTTCGGCAGCATCGTGGTGTGCCTGGTGTTCTCCGCCCTCTGGTGGGGGGACCGGATGGGCCCGGCCCAGCTGGTGGGCATCGGGGTAATGCTGGCGGCCTTTGTGGTGCTCAACAGCGGCGGCATCGACTTTTCCGGGGTGAAGAAGGAGTATTTCTTCTGGGTGGCTCTGCTGTTCTTCTCCAACGGCTTCTACGGCGTGCTGATGGACGCCCAGCAACGGCTCCTGCCCCAGCAGCGCAACGAGATGATCTTGATCACCTTCTTGTCCTCCGCCGGGGTATCGCTGGTCTACCTGCTGATCACCCAGCGGGGACAGGCCCCCGCCGCCTTTCGGATGGGTCGTGCCGCCTTGGGCTTCGCCGTGGGCAGCAGCGTGTGCGCCGCCTTTGCCGTGTTCCTCCTCATGACCCTGCTGGCCTACATCCCCAGCTACATCCTGTTCACCATCTGCAATGGCGGGCTTCTGGTGGCCTCCGCCCTGCTGTGCGCGGTGGTGCTGAAGGAGAAGATGACCCGGCGGACGGCGGCGGGGATCGGGCTATCCGTGCTCAGCATTGTGCTGCTCAGTATTTGAGCATATCAGGAACACCCCCCGACAAAAGTCGGGGGGTGTTTGCTTCTCTCAGCCTCGCTCCGTCAGCGGCACGAACTCCCGCCGGGGGGCCACCGCCTTGTAGGCCGGGCGGATGATCCGCCCGTAGGGGTTGTAGACCTCCTCCACCCGGTGGGCGCACCAGCCCACAATGCGGGCGATGGCGAATAGCGGCGTGTACAGCTCTGGGGGAATGCCCATCATCTTGTACACCAGGCCGGAGTACATATCCACGTTGGCGCACATGGTCTTCTCCTGGCCGGTGATGGCGTGGAACAGGTCGGGGGTGAGCTTCTCCACCGTCTCAAACAGCTCGAACTCGTCCAGCATCCCCTTGTCCGCCGCCAGCTTCTTGGCGAACCGCTTTAAAATGACCGCCCGGGGGTCGGACAGGGTGTAGATGGCATGGCCCATACCGTACACCAGGCCGGAGCCGTCCCCCGCCTCCTTCTTCAGAATTTTGGCGATGTAGGCGGACACCTCGTCCTCGTCCTTCCAGTCCTTCACGTTGGCCTCGATCTCGGCGAACATCTTCATCACCCGCTGGTTGGCCCCTCCGTGCTTGGGGCCCTTCAGGGAGCCCACCGCCGCGGAGATGGCGGAATAGATGTCCGTGCCGGAGGAGGACAGCACCCGGCAGGCGAACGCGGAGTTGTTGCCGCCGCCGTGCTCCATGTGGAGCACCAGGCAGAGATCCAGCAGATGGGCCTCCTCGGCGGTGAACTGGGTGTCGTGCCGGACGGAGTACAGGAAGTTCTCCGCCACCGACAGCCCGGGCTGGGGCCGGTGAAGGTACAGGGACTGCTGATCGAAGTAGTGCTGCTTGGCGGCGAAGGCGTGGGCCACAATCACCGGGAACCGGGCGATGAGCCGCAGGGCCTGGAGCATCTCCACCGGCAGGGTGTTGTTGTCCGGGTCGGGGTCGTAGGAGTACAGCGCCAGCACCGACCGGGCCAGCTTGTTCATCACGTCCGCGCTGGGGGCCTTGAGGATCATGTCCTCGGTGAAGTTGGGGGGCAGCTCCCGGTAGTAGGACAGAATGTCCTGGAACTGCTCCAGCTCCGCCGGGGTGGGCAAGCCGCCGAACATGAGTAAGTACGCCGTCTCCTCATAGCCGAAGCGGTTCTCCGCAGTGAAGCCTTGAATCAGATCCTCAAGGTCGATGCCCCGGTAAAAGAGCTGGCCGGGGGCGGGGATCTTCTCCCCGTCCTGCATGATATAGCCCTTCACGTTGCCGATGAGGGTGACCCCGGCCATGACGCCGGTGCCGTCCTGGTTGCGCAGGCCCCGCTTCACGTTGTACTTCTCATAGTACCGGGGGGAGATCTGGGTATACTTCTCAAACTCCCCGCATATCCCTTGAATGAAATCCACCGACGAATTGTATTGCTCTACCGCCTTCCGCTGGGCCTCCACCAGCGTCTCATAGATGTTTAAACCCAAGATGACTCGCCTCCTTACCGTGCTCCAGTTGTTGATGGTTTGATGGTGATAAACTCCATTATAACGCAACTTCCCATTCAAGTCAATTCAAATTTGTCTTTGGAATTTTACAGACCTCTTGAAATTTCAACTTCCTTCTCCCACAGCTCCCCGAATTTTGAATTTTTGAGGTGTTGAACTTGCGAAATCAGGACGCATGGCGCGCGCTCCGCGCCCCCTTCCTCACCGGGCTGTGCCTGAGCCTGGCTCTGATGCTGCTCTCGCTGACAGCTTTAGGGGAGGGGGCGGCGGCCCAGCCGGACATCCCCACCCTCCCCGCCGTCCCCACCCCAGCCCGATCCCCCGCCCCCACCCTCCCCCCGCCCGGGGAGCGGGATGCCGCCCAAACCCTGCGGGTGCTGCAAAAGGACGGCACGGTGGAGACCATGTCCATGGGGGACTACCTGTGGCGGGTGGTGGCGGCGGAGATGCCCGCCTCCTTTGAGCCGGACGCCCTGCGCTCCCAGGCGGTGTGCGCTCGCACCTACGCCCTGTGGCGGCTCAGCGCCCAGAGCCACAAGGAGGACGGGGCGGACGTGTGCGCCGACTCCACCTGCTGCCAGGCGTACCTCACCCCCGAGGACGCCGCCCAGAAGTGGGAGCAGAACGCGGAGCCCTATTCCCGGAAGATCGCTGAGGCGGTGGCAGACACCGACGGGCAGGTGCTCACCTACGGGGGCGCCCCCATCCAGGCGGTGTTTTTCTCGTCGGCGGCGGGCTCCACCGCCGGGGCGGAGGAGGTGTGGGGCCGCGCCCTGCCCTATCTGGTACCGGTGGACAGCCCCGAGGGGGACGAGGTGCCCAACTACCACTCCACCGTCTCCCTCACGGCGGACGAGGTGCGGACGCTGGCGGAGGGGGCGGGCCTGGGCTGCGACCTGTCCGGAGAGCCGTCCGGCTGGTTTACGGATATCGTCCGAAGCGCCTCCGGCCGGGTGGCCTCCCTGAAGCTGGGGGGCGCGGAGCTGTCCGGCGGCGCGGCCCGGTCGCTGTTCTCCCTGCGCTCCACCGCCTTTGATGTGGCGGAGACAGAGGGCACCTTCACCTTCTCCGTCACCGGCTACGGCCACGGGGTGGGGCTGAGCCAATACGGGGCCAACGCCCTGGCCAAGCAGGGCAAGGGCTGGCGGGAGATCCTGGCCCACTACTACACCGGGGCGGAGCTTCAGGACGGCTTCTCCGGGGATTGAAGCCCGGGCAGGGATGTGATATGCTAAAGGTATCAACTGGAGAGGGTGGTATGCCATGAAGCGCTGCATTGTCCTGAGCGGGATCATCCGATAGGTTACAATTCACTCAGGAGGTACATAAGATGATCCCGAAATGGAAAATTTATCCTCGCCCCCAGGGGCACAGCACGGTCTACCTGCAAAACGTTATCAACGACCCGTCCATCACCGTGGGCGAGTACACCATCTACGATGATTTCGTCCGCGACCCCAGGGACTTTCAACGAAACAATGTGCTCTACCACTATCCCATCAACCACGAGCGGCTGGTGATCGGGAAGTTCTGCTCCATCGCCTGCGGGGCGAAGTTCCTGTTCAACAGCGCCAACCACACCCTGGGCTCCCTGTCCACCTACCCCTTTCCCATCTGCTTTGAGGAGTGGGGGCTGGACGTAGAGCGCATCCCGGAAGCCTGGGACAACCACGGCGATATTGTGATCGGAAACGACGTGTGGATCGGCTATGAGGCCGTGGTTTTAGCGGGCGTCACCATCGGGGACGGGGCCGTTGTCGCCGCCCGGGCGGTGGTCACCCGGGACGTGCCGCCCTACACCATCGTGGGCGGCGTCCCCGCCAAGCCCATCCGCCGGCGCTTTCGCGAGGCGGACATCGCCCGCCTCCAGGCCCTGCGCTGGTGGGACTGGCCCCAGGAGAAGATTGCCGCCCACCTTGACGCTATCCAGTCCGGCGATCTGGACAGGCTGGAGCGGGCGGCGGACAATTCGTAACAATACCATGCGGCGGCGCGGGGAAAACCCCGCGCCGCCGCTGGTTATCAGTCCGGGGCAATTATGAGGATTCTATTAAATTTCCCAGGAGCGTTGCAATTTTCCAACCCCTATGGTATGATATGAAAGCAAAAATCGGTAGACATAAAAGGGCGAAACCGCCCTGTTTTTGTCGCAGCTATACCATAGGAAGTGAAGATTCTCATGAGCTATTCCCGCAAAGGAAAGCGGGCGGCCCCCTACCGCCACACCGGGCGGCGCTCCGCCGGCTCCCCCCTGTTGTCCGCCCTGTTTTTCCCCGCCGCCCTCCTCTATCATGAGCTGCTGCTGCGGGTGTTCGACCGGAGCACTCCCTTCTTCGACATCGCTCTGCTGCGGATTCTGCTGTTCTCCCTGGCGGCCGGGCTGCTGCTGTTCCTCCTTCTGGATCTGCTGCCCTGGAAGGGCGCCGCCCGGATCGCCGGAGGGGTGCTTTTGGGGCTGGGCACCGTGCTGTTCTGCGTGGAGCGGGGCTGCCGGACCACCTTCAACCTCTACTACGGCCTGGGCTTCATGGGCGGCATGGCCGGGGACGTGGCCGGGGACTTCGGCTCCACCGTGGTGTCGGTGATCCTGGGCCTGATCCCCTTTATCCTGCTGTCCTTTGTGCCGCTGGCGGCCTATCTCCTGCTGCGGCAGATGGTGTTCCAGGAGGACGGGCAGGAGAACCTCACCCGGATCCTCCTGGCCGTGGGTATGGTGATCCTCCAACTGGGGGGCTGGGCCCTGTCCGCTTTCGGCGGCGCATCCAGCTACTACACCTATGAGTACACCGCCAACGTCTCTATCCCCCACTTCGGGGTGATAACCTCCCTGCGGCTGGAGCTGGAGTACGCCCTGCTGGGCACCCCCGCCCCACCCCTGCCGGTCATCGACCCGGTGGACACCCCCGCTCCCGCGGGCTCCGGGGCCCCCGACCCCACGGTTGATCCCTCTGGTGACCCGTCGGCAGAGCCTACCGCCCCTATTCCCACCGGGCCCAACGCCCTGGACATTGACTTCGAGGCCCTGGCCGCCTCCGCCCCCAACGACACCGTCAAGGCCCTGCACCAGTATTTCGGCAGCCTGACCCCCTCGGAGAAAAACCAGTACACCGGGATGTTTGAGGGCAAGAACCTGATCCTACTCACCGCCGAGGGCTTCTCCCCCTACGCCATCGACCAGGAGCTGACGCCCACCCTCTACAAGCTCACCCACGAGGGCTTTGTGTTCCACAACTTCTACCAGCCCGACTGGACGCTGTCCACCACCGGCGGCGAGTTCGCCGTCACCACTGGGCTTATTCCAAACTGGCACGGCAAAACCGGCGCGCCTCTGTACAGCGTCGATAAATCCATGCCCATCACCCTGGCCAGGCTGTTCGCCGCGAAAGGGTATGCCGTCCCCGCCTGGCACAACCACACCTATACCTACTATCACCGGGACGAGTACCTGGGCAATTTCGGCTATGACTACCACGGCATCGGCAACGGCCTGGAGCTGGCCCACGTTGTCTGGCCCAACTCCGACCTGGAGATGATGGAGGCCACGGCGGACAGCTATATCAACGATTACGTGGAGAACGGCACTCCCTTCCACGCCTACTATATGACAGTGAGCGGTCACGGCCTGTACACCTGGGGGGGCAACGCTATGTCCCGGAAGCACCGGGAGGCGGTGGAGGCCAAGTACCCCAATCTCTCCGAGACATCCCAGGCATATCTGGCCTGCAATATGGAGCTGGATCTGGCCCTGGAGTACCTGGTGGGCAGGCTGGAGGCGGCGGGCATCGCCGACGATACCCTCATCGTCATGGCCGCCGATCACTACCCCTACCTGATGGTGCAGGACGGCGTCGATTACTACAACGAGCTGCGGGGCTTTACCGACAGCGAGGACGACACCTCCCGCTACAAGAACACCCTGCTCATGTGGTCTGGCGCCATCAAGGAGCCCATCGAGGTGGACACCCCCTGCTACACCGCCGACATCGTGCCCACCCTGTGCAACCTGTTCGGGCTGGACTACGACTCCCGGCTCTATTCCGGGCGGGATATCTTCGCCACCAATTATCAGGCGGATCAGTATTCCAACTGTATGCCCCTGGTGGTGTTTGCCAATAAGGGCAAGGGTAACGCCTGGATCACCGCCGCCGGCACCTACGAGTCCGCCACCGGCACTTTCACCCCCAACGAGGGGATCACGGTGGATGAGGACTATGTGGGCCGGGTGAAGAAGCTGGTCAGCGCTAAGGTGAGCTACGCCAAGCTGCTCCTGGAGCAGGACTACTACAAATATGTGTTCCCATCGGAGTAAAGGACACGGCCCGGAGCGTCTGCTCCGGGCCGGTTTTTTTCTCCATGTGCTCGTTTTATTCCATCTATGTAGGGGCGGACCTTGTCCGCCCCCCGATTCGGGGTATGGCGCAGGATCGGCAGGCGCACACTGTGCGCCCCTACGGCTCCCCTGCTTGACGGTTTTCCGGGCCCCCGGTGCCACAGGCAATCGTCAGGGCGCAGGGCAGGTTTTTCACTGTGGTCACCGCCTGCTCCCCGCCGAACTCGCCGTCCACCGTCCAGGCCACCGGGGCATCGCAGGTGAAGGTGACCTCTCCGGCTTCAATACCCACCACCGCGCCGTCCCCGTCCCCGGACAGCTCCAGGGTGGTCAGGGCGGTGAGGATATCCTGCCAGTCCTTGGCCGTCTTGGGCTGGCGGATCAGGATCACCTCAAACCGACCGTCGTCCAACCGCACCTTGTCCCGGGGCAGGTTCACCAGCCCTCCCACCGACACCGTGTTGCCTACCATGCCATAGATGAAGTCCCCCTCCACCTCTGGCCCATCGGGGGCGGTGACCTTCATGTGGTAGCTGGGAACGTTGGCCAGCCGGCCCATCCCCTCCAGCACGTAGGCGAAATGGCCCAGCAGGTTCTTGTTGGCCTGGGGGGTGGAGTAGGACACATCGGTGAACAGCCCGAAGGCCGCCACATAGGTAAAGGGCCGCCCCTCCGCCTCCCCCACGTCGATGGGCCGGGGCGTCCCCTCCCCCGCCACCTCCGCCAGCTCGGGCAGGGCCTTGGGTAGCTCCAGGGTGCGGGAGAAGTCGTTGGTGGTGCCCGCCGGGATGTAGCCCAGCACCGGGCGCTTGTCTGCCGGGAGGGCCAGCAGGCCCTGCACCGTCTCGTTCAGGGTGCCGTCCCCCCCGCAGCACACCACCCGGTCAAAGGCGGCGCCCTGCTCGATCACAGTTTGGGTGGCGTCCCCCCGCCCCTGGGTGGGGTGGACAGTGACCCCGTAGCCCTGCCGGGAAAAGACCTCCACCACGTCGGACAGGGAGGCCTTGGCCGTCTTGCGCCCGGCGGCGGGGTTATAGATGTACAACAGCGTTTTCATGGTTTCAGTTTTCACTCCATTGAATCGGATCTTCGTTGGGGAACTGTATTATACCCAAAAGCCGGCTGGAATACAATGAACATTCTGTAAAACCCTGCCCTTGCCCAACGGGATGTGGGACGGTATAATGATTCTGTCAAAATTCTCCCTATTCTATATTGCGCCGGGCCTGTCCGCGTGGCTCCGCGCTTCTTTGTCAGGATGTGATACCAATGAATCGAAAATCCCTGTCCGCCGCCTTCCCCCACACCGTCCCGGTGCTAATGGGCTACCTGTCCATCGGCCTGGTGTTCGGCTGGATGCTGTCGGCGGCGGGCTTCGCCCCCACCTGGGCCGCCATTATGTCCGTCACCATCTACGCCGGCAGCGGCCAGTACCTGGGGGTAGATCTGCTGGCCAACGCCTCCCCCTTGGCGGACGCCGCCTTTCTCACCCTGATGATCAACTTCCGCCATCTGGTCTATGGCCTGTCCATGCTGGAGAAGTTCCAGGGCATGGGCTGGCGGAAGCTGTACATGATCTTCTCCCTTACCGACGAGACCTATGCCCTGCTGGCCGGGGTGGAGGCCCCGCCAGACGTGGACGCCAAGGACTTCTATTTCACCATCGCCCTGCTGGATCACCTCTACTGGATCGCAGGCTCCATTTTAGGCGCGGTGGCGGGGGCGCTGATTACCATCAACACCGAGGGCATCGACTTTGCCATGACCGCCCTGTTCCTGGTCATCGCCGTGGAGCAGTGGCAGTCCAACAAAAAACACGCCCCGGTCTACCTGGGCGCGCTGGGGACGCTGGCCTGTCTGCTGCTGCTGGGCCCGGACAACGGGCGGTTCCTGATCCCCGCCCTGGGTATTTTGGTGGCGGGGCTGCTCCTCCTCCGGCCCCTGCTGGAGGAGAATGACACCGCGAAGGGAGGCGAGGGACTATGACAATCGGGCAGATCGCGGCGCTGGTGGCAGTGATGGCCGTGGTAACCTTTTTGACCCGGGCGCTGCCCTTCCTGCTGTTTGGGCGGGGCGGGAAACCGCCGGAGGTGGTGCTCTATCTGGGGCGGTTCCTGCCCCCGGCGGTCATCGCCATGCTCATTGTCTACTGCTATCGGGGCACCACCTTCGCCTCGCCTGCGGGCTGGGCACCGGGGCTCATCGCCGGGGCGGCGGTGGTGACCCTCCATCTCTGGAAGAAGAACAATATGCTGTCCATTGTGGGGGGCACTATCCTCTATATGGTGCTGGTGCAGGTGGTGTTTTGAACCAGAAAGCCCTCCCCCGAACGGGGGAGGGCTGATCTTATGCCCGCATGAAGCCCTTGCCGAAGATCTCGCTGGAGTTGGTCACCAGGATGAAGGCGTTGGGATCTGCCGACTTGAGGTACACCCGCAGCGCCACCGCCTGGGAGCGGGACAGCGCCGTGAGCACCACCCACTTGGCCTCGTGGGAGTAGGCCCCCTGGGCCTCCCAGAAGGTGGCGGAGCGGTTCAGCTTATGGGTGATGAAATCGCACACCTCCTCTGGGCAGGCGGTGACAGCGATAAAGCTCTTGCGGCGGTTCAGCGACTCGATCACCGAATCCACCACCACCGATTTCAACACCAGTCCCAAAATGGAGTACAGTCCTGCCTCCATACCCACAAAATACAGAGTGGAGGCGGCGATGAGCACGTCCACATACAGCAGGGCCATGCCGATGTCCAGGCTGCTGAACCGCTTGAGGATCATGGCCAGGATGTCGGTGCCACCGGTGGAGCTCTGTAGATTGAACAGGATGGCCGAGCCCAGGGAGGGCAGGATCACTGCAAAGAACAGCTCCAGGGTCTTTTGATCCGTCAGCGGGGCGGTCAGGGGGCACAGCCACTCCAGCCCGGACAGAATGACCGAGAACAGAATGGAGCAGTACACGGTACGCACCCCAAAGCTCTTGTCCAGGGCTACAAAGCCCAGCACCAGAAAGGCGATGTTGATGACGGAGGCAAAGGTGGAGGCGCTCACCGCCGGTATGGCCGCATTGAGGATCACCGCCAGACCGGTGACGCCGCCGGTGTTAAATTGGTTGGGGAACTTGAAAAAGTAGACGCCGGCGGCCACCAGGAAGGTGCCCAGGGTGAGCATGGCATATTCCCGTACCGCCGCGAGTTTCTGACGCATGGTGTCGGCCCTCTTTCCAAAAAATCCGCCCCGGTGCTCCCACCGGGGCGGTGTCTACTATACCAGAGTTTTCCCGAAACGGCAAGGGGCTATCCGGAAAAATTTCCCCGGCCCGCCCCCTCCCGCAGGGCGCGGAAAAAGCCCTCCAGCAGAGCGCGGCACTCCTCCTCCAGCAGCCCGCCGTACACCCGGGGGTGGTGGTTGAAGGGCTCACAGAACAGGTTCAAAATGGAGCCGCAGCAGCCGGATTTTTGCTCCCGGGCCCCGAAGTACAGCTCTTTGATCCGGGAATTGATGATGGCTCCGGCGCACATGGGGCAGGGCTCCAGGGTGACGTACAGCCGGCAGCCCTCCAGCCGCCAGGAGCCCAGGGCGGCGCAGGCCTCGTTGATGGCTTCCACCTCAGCGTGAGCGGTGGCGCGGCCCAGCTCCTCCCGGCGGTTGCGGCCGCGGCCGATCATCGCGCCGTCTGGGGAGACGACGACGCAGCCGACCGGCACGTCGCCGTAGTGGGCACATTCCCCTGCCAGCTTCAGGGCTTCGCGCATATAGTCTTGATCGGTCATGGCGGTTCTCCTTTCCGAGCCCAGAGGCCCCTGCCGGGGGCGTTCCTTTCTGCTCGTGCAGAAAGGAACCGAAAGACACGCTTAGGGGGAAGCCGCCGGTTCGCGTGGGCCCCAAGGGCGGGCCCCCGCTCTCAGGACGGCCTCCCCCTAAGAACCCCCGTGAAGGTCAAGGGCACGCCGATTTAGACATAGCTCGAGAGTGGCCGGCGCGCAAAGACTGGACTGGCTTCTCCCCCATTTGTGCTGCCGCCCGTGTGCGGTTACTGTCTCCCAAGCGGTTCCCACGGCTGGCGCCTGAGTGGTGCGGCTAACCGCCGGGGCTGTTAATGTTTCACGTGAAACGCGTCGAGGTAAGTTGCGCTGCCCCGCTTCGACGGAGCCCCTGGGAGCCCTCCCCCGGAACGTAGAGGCAGCCATCAGCGCCCCGTAGCCTATGGCTGCCTCGAAGTGAGGGGGAGGGCTCCCAGGGGCGGGCGGCTTTGCGGGACAAACAGAGGGACTCCCCCGGTTGGGGGAGTCCATTATATCACAGGCGCAGAAAAATAGAAAGGGGTCATTAGATACTGTATCCCCGCGCACGAAGTTGCTCCATGGCATTCAGATACCAGGGCCGCCACTCGTCATAGTCCCCGCCAGGATCCCTCTGTTCATACTGCTCCGGCGTGAGATCCCGCGCGTCATAAGGCACCCCGTCGATGGTAGAATACGGCGTATAACAGCCACCGCTTCCACCGCCCGCAAACCCACCGGACGGTGTTTCCTGATACGAACAGTAACCAAAGTCCTCCGGCGTACCGCCCACAATCAGGAAGTTGGAAAGGCCGCTTTCGGGATCCGTGCGCTCCATAATATAAGGGGTCTCCATGTCGATCTGGTCGGTAATGTCGGTGCGCTCTCCGTCCAGAACCAGCCAGAGCCGCCCATCCTCCAACACCACAGGCTCAGTGGGGAACTGATTTGAGAAATCATAGGATTTATAGCCGTTTGGCCCTTGCTGGACGGTTACGGTGCCGCCGCTGAGAAGATGATACACCGTTGTGGGCAGGCCCGCCGCGATGGACAGCAGGGCCCCCGCCGCCAGCGCCGCCGCGATCAGTGCTGTTTTCCAACGCGGCATCCGCCGCTTCTTCACCGGGGAAGCCTGGGCCAGCACCCTGGCCTTCACCGCCTCCGCGCTGAGGTTGCTCCCCTCCTCCGGGCAAAACTCGTTGTCCACATATTCATCCATCAGCTTGGAGATCTCCAACTGCTTCATGTCCGTAGCCCTCCTGTTCTAAAATGGTTTTCAGCGTCTCCCGCCCCCGGCGCAGCCAGGTCTTGGCGGTGGACTGGTTCAATCCCATAGCCAGTGCTGCCTCCTGCACCGTCTGACCGTAGTAGTAGTGGCGCACGAACAGCTCCCGCTGGGGTTTGTCCAGCCGGGACAGCGCCTGGTTCACCACCCGGGCGGTCTCCTTCTTGTCCAGCGCCCGGTCAGGGCCGTCCGCCTTTAGCAGCAGCACATCGTCCTCCAGGGGCAGGCTCTCCCGGCTGGCCCGGAGGAGGTTGAACGCCCGGTTCCGGGCAATGGCCCCCAGGTAACCCTTCACTTGTCCGGGGCGCAGCTTTCCCCGGTTGTCCCACGCCGCCAGAAACACGTCCGCAGTCAGCTCCTCCACGTCTGCCTGCCGCCCCCGCAGGATGCGGGAGATCACGGCGGACACGTAGGGCGTATAGCGGTCGATGAGCGCCTCCAAGGCGGATGGCTCGCCCCGGGCCAGGGATTTGATCAATTGTTCCTCAGTCAATGGGGGTTCACCTCCTTGGTGTGAAAGATATCTTTCACCTATCATAACACAAAAGTGGAGGAAATGGTTTCAGGGAAAATTCCCTGAATACCCTTTTGTGGGCAGAAAGGGGATGCTCCCCTTCCCTGACCTCTCCCGGTGCCCCCGGGGGCGCGCCTCCGGCGAGGGTTACTTTCTCTCGCGCGAGAGAAAGTAACCAAAGAGCGCGCTTAGGGGGTGACCGCCGGTTCGACTACGGGCCAAAGGACGGCCCTGCGTCTCTCAGGCCGTCCACCCCCTAAGAACCCCCGTTAAGGTCAAGGGCACGCCGATTTCGAGTGGCGGGAGAGTGACCGGCGCGCAGGATCTGGACTGGCTTCTCCCCCATTGGTGCTGCCGCCCGTGTGTGGGTACTGTCACAGGCGG
>ERZ808037.1342-NODE-1342-length-16431-cov-15.424178_pt1 | contig 16431 bp, 14 predicted proteins | sample MGYA00380190_ERZ808037 | MGnify/ENA primary metagenome ERZ808037 (study PRJEB31490, sample SAMN06133399) | mouse gut metagenome | isolation source: J9 | host: mice | place: China: Chengdu | collected 2015-05 ... | reverse complement strand
CCGAAAATCTTAGATGCTTTCATTATACTACAGTTAGCTCATTTGCACAATAAATTTAAGGACATACTACTAGTCAACACCATAGAGGCTCTAAAGCAGGTGCCAAACGGCATGGGAAAGGGTATTTTTTATTGGGAGCCGGAGGTGGGGGCAGAGCTTTTGCCCGATCATTATCCTCTGGGGGCGGCGCTCAAGGCGGGGGAGAATACCCTGCAGTTTACCGGTGCGCTGGCGGCTTATAGGGACTGTAAAAAGGAAGCAGAAGCAGTTTACAAAAATTATTGATGATTTACAGCCTTGGATTTTCCTGTGTATAATGGAGGAACAAGGAGAAGCCATTCGCCCTGTTTGTATCCTTTAATCCGCCTCACTCTCCCTATGATGCGGTTCCGAAGAAGTACGAGGACATGTATGCGAGAATGGAGGCAAAAGCCTGGCATGGGCGCAGCACCCTGAGAATGTGGGGGATCAGATTCCAGAGGGGCTTGATTTACGGGTGGTAGCCAGACAGTATTACGCTGCGATGACTGGGATATAGGAAGGATAACCGCCTGGCTGAAGGAGAATGGCCTGTATGAGAATACCTACATCATGGTTTCGGCAGATCATGGCGATATGATGGGGGATCATCAGTTAGTGGCAAAACATATCTGGTATGAAGGTTCCATAGGCATTCCGCTGATGATCAGCGGGGGCGGCCTGAAACCCCGGCGGACCCGGGAGCTGGTATCCGGCGAGGATCAGACGGCCACAATCCTGGGGATGCTGGGGATTGCCGTACCGGAGTGTATGGACGGTATGGATTTTTCCCCGCTGCTTTGCGGCGAGGAATTTCAAGGGCATAAATCCATTATGACCATGGCTTTTCCCAGTACGCAGGAACGGATTGACGAATTTGCGGCAAAGGGACTGGATTTCATGGATTATGGCTGGCGTTGTATCGTAACGGAGCCGGTTCTGTATGGGAGGCTGAGTATATACGAGGGTGCAAATTTTTGAAATATCAAAACGGGAACAGGAGCTGTCACAATGACGGCTCCTGTTTTACTAATATCTGTTTCATCAATATAAGGATGTCCAGACTGAAAGCATTTTATTTCCCGGAGTGGCTCTCACGCCAGGCCCCGGGCGGCATTTGATAAATCTGCTTAAAACGCCTGATAAAGCTGGAAACATTGTCGTATCCGATATTCAGAGCAATCTGATTAACGGGCAGCGTTGTGGTAGAGAGCAAGAACAGGGCTTTATCCATCCGCAGCCGGGTGAGGGTGTCGTTGATATTCTCTCCAGTGTGTTCCTTGTAAAAGGAGGACAGATTCGGTACGGCCATGTGGAAATGGTTCGCCAGCATTTCCTGAGAGAAATCGGAATTAAATCCTTTGTCCTGGATAAAAGTCTTAATATTCTCAATCAAAATCTAATTATTTTCATCGTAGGATGAATTGATTCTTTTACAGATTGCATAGCCAACCTGTCTGAGTGTGGACAAAATATCTTCTACGGTTCCCAAATGAGATACCTGAAAAATATTAGGAAGGACAGAGCCCTCTTCGGTGTCCGACTGCATATCCGGCATAGCCTTGGCTATCATGCGGATCATATCATAGCAGATGCTTTTGGCCTGGAACAGGTTTGCATTTTCTCCGGATATGCAGGAGAAAATGCCATCTAAGGATTCCTCCAACGCCTTTGTATTACCGCTGGAAAGGGCCAGGGATAATTGCTGAAGCAGGGCATGTGGGTATGCAGAGGCACTCATCTCTCTGTTTTCTTCTACGCTGGAAAAGAAAATCAGGGCATTGTTCCCTTTGATAAAGCGGTAATCCAGCGCCGTACTTGCTTCAATATAGGATTGGCTCAAGGACTCCATTTGGTTATAGGTATTTCCCACACCAAAGCACAGGTTGCCGTTTACAAAGCTGCTCAGACTGCTTTTTATGGCATTCAGGATAGACAAAAGCTGTGGTGCGGAATGATGATTCATCAGGATAATGCAGACAAAGGTATTGAAGGCATGATCCTCTTTACACAAAATAACCATTTTCTCATTGGAGAAAGCTTCGATCTCTTCAATCAGCCCGGCCCTGGTATCCTCCAAAACGGGGGAGGAATGGGAAAAATGTATTGTGAATACCGCATAATTGTCATATTGCGGGGACAGGATTGTCTGAATCAGAGAACGCTCCAGATATTCTCTTTTAAGGGCATGGCCGGTGATAAGCTGGCTGATGATATACTCCTTGGCGGCAGGTTGGGAGTCCTCCAACTGACGGTTTAAATGGGTATTTTCAGTGGCAAGTTGGCTGAGCAGTCCGCCGATGTGATCCAGCTCATTCTTGAAGACCTTTGGAAGGGGAATTGACAAATCAGAGGCCAGATCAATCAGGTGGTATAGAGGCAGAAAATTAAAATACATACTCAGCAGGATCAAAAATCCTCCGGCCAGAATGATCAACAGGGTAAAAAGGAACTGTTGATTCCGGAAAGTGATGGAGGGGCTCAGGGCAGAATCTATCTCCGTATAGGTCAAATAGGCCCAGCCCAGGGAATCGGAGTGCCCACAGTTGATCAGGTATTTGCGTCCTTCAATCTCCCGTATTACATGGCCGGGGAAAGGTGCAAGGCCGTGTATGCTCCGCCGGTAGGTTTCGGTTATGAGGGACGAAGCATTTCCATATACAGACAAAAGCTCTCCCTCCTGATTTGCAAGCAGAACGGTAGTGGAGGCAGGATCATAATATTGGGCACACAGATTTTCCAGCTTTACGCTGGGAAAAAAGGCAAACAGCAGGGCAGAGGTATCCAGGCCGTTGGAAGAGACAGGATAAATCAGGGCCAGGTTTGCCTGCTTATCGCCGGATGTGGGAAGGATGATGGAAGGCGGCGCAGTGTACAGAGACCCCGGCGAATCGAAAAAATTGGTGAGATCCTTGAAAGCTTTGGGCTGATCCTGATACAGAAGCTGAAAATATTTTTGTGTATAGGAGCTGGTACTGGAATAGAACAGGCCACTTTTTTGATAATAAATAACGATATCAGAAAAGAATGGATTCACATTTCTTTGGGTAGAAAGAAAGCGGATCAAATTCATCCCTTTTATGGGAGCGGAGGAGGGAATATCGGAGGAAAAGCCATTGAGGGTAAGCTGGTCGGAGATAAGCTGCAGCTTGGACAACTCATATTCGGTTGAAAGCTGAAGCTTTTCCAGTAGAATCTGGTGATTATGGATCAGTTCGTCCTGGAGTGATTTCTGATAATGAAAATGAAACACTGCATTTAAAATGATCAGCGGGAGGAGAAAAAGCAGTACATAGGAAAATAAATACCTGCGTATGGTTTTTACTTGAAAAAAGTTTTTTTTCATTTTGAAAGAGCCTCCCAAAGATACAATACACCAATTATAGCATATGCAAAAATTATGGTATATACAATTATTATTGACAATGGCAGATAAATACTGTGCATTTTCAACAAAAAATCAGTATGTTAGCATAGAGAAAGCGAAAGGAGAAAGAGCTATGAAGAATGAGGTAAGAGTTAAGAAAAAAAAGGTCATTCATTACCAACTGTGGCTCATGGCTACACCGGCAATTATTTATTTTTTGGTATTTTGCTATGGCCCGATGTATGGGGTTATCATTGCCTTCAAACAGTTCAGCGCATCGAAGGGAATTTGGGGAAGTCCCTGGATCGGCTTGCAGCAGTTTGAGAGATTCTTTAAATCCTATCAGTCCTGGAGACTGATTGGAAATACACTGGCAATCAGTCTTTTGAGTCTGCTTTTCTGCTTCCCGTTTCCGATTATATTGGCAATGCTTTTGAATCAGGTGAGAAACCATAAGTTTAAGAAAACGGTGCAGACAATTTCTTACGCACCCCATTTTATTTCTACAGTAGTTCTGTGCGGTATGATCATCCTGTTTCTCTCCCCCTCCAGCGGATTTATCAATGCTATCATTAAAGCCGTGGGATTTCCGGCCATAAATTTTATGGCGAACAAGGACTGGTATCGGGCAATCTATGTGATCTCCGACATCTGGCAGAATACAGGATGGAACGCAGTTATTTATATCGCGGCACTGGCGGCAGTAGATCCTTCCTTATATGAAGCGGCAAGGATTGACGGAGCGGGGAAGCTGCAGTTAATCCGTTATATAGACTTTCCGTCCATTATGCCAACTGCGGTAATTTTGCTGATTATGAATGTGGGAAGCATCATGAACGTAGGCTTTCAGAAGGCTTTCCTACTCCAGAATGACTTAAACATATCCGTTTCAGAAATTATTTCTACCTATACTTATAAGATCGGTTTAGTGCAGGCTGATTATAGCTATTCCACAGCAATTGGACTTTTTAATACCGTGGTAAATATTATTCTTCTGATTACAGTGAATCAGGTAGCCAAAAAACTTACCAGGACAAGTCTGTGGTAAGAGAAAGGAGAGAAACCTATGAAGAAAGCAAAAAAGGGCGATGGACTCTTTGATTTCATGAATTATTTGCTACTGGGAATTTTTACACTGATTGTATTGTACCCCTTATATTTTGTGGTGATTGCATCCATATCGGATCCCACGCTGGTGAATTCAGGGCAGGTACTGCTATTTCCTAGGAAAGTCACTTTTGAAGGCTATCGGCTGATATTCCAAAGAGATGAAATCTGGCGCAGCTATGCCAACACAATTCTATATACGGTATGCGGAACTGCATTGGGGGTACTGGCCACCATGCTGATTGCATATTGCCTGTCTAGGACGGACTTTGAGGGGAGAAAGTTTCTCATGACCTTTCTGATGATCACAATGTATTTTGGCGGAGGGCTGATTCCTACCTATCTGTTGATGAGCAATCTGGGACTGGTAAATACCAGATGGATTCTGATTCTCATGGGATCAATAAGTGTATTCAATATTATTATGGCAAGAACCTTCCTGCAGAGCTCCCTCTCGCCGGATCTGTTCGAGGCGGCAGTATTAGACGGCTGTTCCGATATGAATTATTTTGTGAAGATTGTACTGCCGCTTTCCAAGGCTGTGATTGCCGTGTTGGTGCTCTACTATGGAGTGGCTCACTGGAACGATTATTTTAACGGACTGATCTATACCACGGATGCTAAGCTGCAGCCCTTGCAGTTAGTATTACGTTCCATTCTGGTAACAAATCAGTTAATTGCACAGGATATGACCAATATGGAAAACGCTCTGGAAGCACAGCGTACAGTGGAAATTATGAAATACGGATTGATTATTGTGTCCAGCATTCCGGTACTGGCAGTCTATCCGTTTGTACAGAAGCACTTTAATCAGGGCGTAATGATCGGCTCTGTTAAGGGATAAAATTTTATAGGAGGAAAGAAGATGAAAAGAAAGCTTGTAAGCAGCCTGATGGCAGCGGTTATGGCACTAAGCCTGTCGGCATGCGGGGGAGGCTCCGCACCGGAGGAGAAGGCGGTTGCAGACACAGAGGAGACAGCGACAGACACAAAAGAGGAAACAGTCAAAGAGGATGGCGGGAACACAGAAAGTGTATCTGAGGAAACAGACAGCAAAGAGGGCGGCATCACCATGGTATGTGCTCTGAGAGACAACGAGTATAGCCCGGCGGAGATCCAGTTATATCAGGAGCTGGAAGAGAAGAGAGGAATTAAGATCAACTGGGAGACCTACCCTCAGAGTGCGTGGCCGGAGAAGAAATCCCTTCTGATCGCCAGCAATGATCTGCCGGACGCTTTTTTCGGAAGCTGGGTTTTGACCAGCGACGAAGTGGTGAAGTATGGTTTTGAGGGAATCCTGATGCCATTGGAGGACTATATCACGGAAGAAGACACGCCCAACCGCTGGAAGATCTTCCAGGATTATCCAGAGTATAAAAGTGCGATTACGGCTCCGGACGGACATATTTATTCTTTAATGGGATTTGAGGACGGCTATACGGTAACAACAGATAAGATTCTGTATATCAATAAGGCATGGCTGGAAGCGGTCAATATGGAAATACCTACCACCACAGAAGAATTTCGTGAGGTATTGAGAGCGTTTAAAGAGCAGGATCCAAATGGAAACGGTGTGGCTGATGAGATCCCGTATTCTTTCCACAAGGGAGTAAATTATTGTTCTGATCTGTTTGGGGCATTCGGAATTCCGGACAGAACCGGATCACCCAAGGAGCATATTGGTGTGAAGGACGGCAAGGTAGTATGGACTGCAGCAGAAGACTCTTATAAAGAGGCTATCAAATATTTTAACAGTCTGTTTGAAGAGGGACTGGTTGATCCGGAGGCTTTTACCCAGGATGGCCCTGTATTTGATGCAAAGGTAAAAAGCGAGGAGAGAATCGTGGGCGTTTTACAGGCATGGAGAAGCACCGGATGGGCGCTGGAAGAGAGGGATGACTCCTATATTCCTATGGGTCCCCTGGCAGGCCCTGACGGAACCAGATTTTATCCGGAATATCAGAACGGAATCACAGATCTGGGATCGTTTTCGATCACTAAGGACGCAGAGGATCCCAAGACAATTATGGGGTGGGTAGATGAGGTATATGATCCTTTGTTTTCAGTGCAGGCATCTTTAGCTTTGAAGGTAGGAGTCCATCTGGAGGATGCAGGGGACGGAACGTATAAGTTTGCGGAACCTGCGACTACGGAGAACAGGGCAAAGGTGGTACCCGGAGGGGGAGATAGAATTTATAATGTATCTGCGGAGGCGGCCACTCTGTTGCAGGAATGTCCTGCCCACCTGGTGGAGAAGAGAGGGATAGATCCTTTGTACAACCAGTATTATTGGCCTGAAGTATATCCTACATTCCTTTTCAGTGCAGAGGAAAGCTCAGAGATTGCATCCCTGACCACAGAGATCGCGACCTTCACCAGTGAGAAATATGCCACCTGGATGATGAATGGCGGAATTGAGGAAGAGTGGGATGCTTATCTGAAGAAGCTGGATGATATGGGTTTGCAGGAACTGCTGGCCGTGTATCAGGAAGGGCTTGACAGATATAATGCGAACCTGTAAATAAAAAATTTTTCGAAGGGAAGAAGTGTTGAGGGGCTGTGCCTGAGTACTTTGGGTTTTGGCATAGCCCCTTCTTTATACAAAATGGAGGTTAAGATGATTGATTATGGAAGAATTGTCCTGGAGAAAGTAAAAAATCCCGAGAGATTTTTGAAAAATATGGACTTTTTGGAGGAAGCAGTGGCCTATGCCACAGGCAAAACAACACAGATCCGCAGGGATTACGTACATAATTATCCTACTGCAAGCAGTACCAATCTGGTTTATGGGAAATTGACGAATTCGGTTGAGAATATGGGAGGGGACTGGATTCCCGGGTTTTGGACAGGAATGCTGTGGTTGTCCTATGAGCTGACCGGGGACGAGGTGTTCCGTGCCATTGCGGAGGCGCAGTTTGATGACTATAAGCAGTGCTGCGACGAACCGGGAAGAATTCCCCATCATGACATTGGTTTCCTTTATATCCCATCTATCGTGGCGCAGTATAAGCTGACCAGGAACCCGAAAGCAAAGAAGCTGGCTTTGAAAGCGGCTAAGATGATGTCGAAGCGGTTCGCCAGGAAAGCGGGTATGATTCAGGTAAGGAACAGGGACGCACAGGGAAATTTCATTGTGGACTGCTGCATGAATGTGCCGCTGCTCTTCTGGAGAGGCATGGAAACATGTGACCGTGATTACATTTATATGGCGTACAGCCATCTATGCCGTGCCATTGAGTGTATGATAAGGGATGATGCGTCCACTTATCAGTGCTTCCAGATCGATGAACTGACCGGAGAGCCGGTGCGGGGCTGGCAAGGGCAGGGAGAATCGGATACTTCATGCTGGGCAAGAGGCCATGCCTGGATTATATACGGACTGGCAATCGGATACCATTATACGAAAGAAAAGAGAATGCTTGAGACGGCCAAGCGGGTGGCCAATTATTATTTGAACCGTCAGCCTTCGGATGAGGTATGCTGTTGGGATCTGATTTATACTGATGACAAGGTGCAGAGAGACACTTCGGCAGCGCCTGTGGCAGCCTGCGGACTGCTTGAACTTTCCAGGGAAATGGATGAATCGGATCCACTCAGAGAGATTTACCACAATGCAGGTGTGACTATTATGCGGAGTCTGGCAGAAAAATATACCACCCGGGGGCTTAATTCCAACGGCCTGCTCCAGCACGGTGTGTACTGTAAGGCAGGAAGAGGAGGCGGATTGCCGGGGCTGGGAGATGACGAGTGTTGCATCTGGGGAGATTACTTTTATATGGAGGGCTTAACCAGACTGCAAAAGGATTGGGTAATGTATTGGTAGTATTTACGTGTCATGAAAACCGTGTACCGTCTGACGTTTGATGATTGAGGTGTCTATGAAAAAACAGGATTTAATTGATTTAATTGGACAAATGACCCTTGTGGAGAAATGTCGGGAGCTAATGCAGCTTCCGGCAGAAGTCTATACAAAATCAGATATTTCTACCGGACCCTGCGAGGATTTAAGACTAACTCCAGAGAAAATCGCCCAATCCGGTTCGGTATTGTCCATGATTGGGGCAAAGAAGACTAGGGCGGCACAGGAAGAGCATCTTAAAAGAAACCGACTTGGAATTCCGCTTTTGTTTATGGCAGATATTATTAACGGATACCGGACTATATTCCCTATTCCGCTGGCTCAGGGATGTACTTTTCAACCGGAATTGGTGCGAAAAGCCGCAAAAGCGGCTGCACGGGAAGCGGCTGCGGCAGGGATTCATGTAACTTTTTCACCTATGGCAGATTTGGTGCGGGATCCTCGTTGGGGCCGGGTGATGGAGAGCACAGGGGAGGACTCATATCTCAATGGAATTATGGCAGAAGAGATGGTGAAAGGCTATCAGGGCAGTGACTTGAAAGAAGAAGGAAGGTTGGCAGCCTGTGTGAAACATTTTGCCGGATATGGAGCGCCTTTGGGCGGCAGAGAATATAATCAGGTGGAACTCTCAGAAAGAACTTTGTGGGAGGATTATCTCCCGGCTTATGAGATGGCCATCCGGGCAGGGGCTCGTCTGGTGATGAGCTCTTTCAACACTCTGGAGAGGATTCCTTCTTCCGGCAACCGGAGACTGATGCGGGATATTTTGCGGAAAACCATGGGTTTTGATGGTGTGCTGATTTCCGATTATGCGGCGGTAAGGGAACTCGTGGATCACGGTGTGGCGGAGGATGAGTCAGAAGCGGCTCGTCTGGCTCTTTTGGCGGGTGTAGATATTGACATGATGAGTTGTTGTTATAGTGATTTTCTATGTCGGCAGATTGAGAATGGACAAGTGGAGGAAGCGCTTCTTGACGAGGCAGTCTTGCGGGTATTGGAATTGAAAAATGACTTGGGACTCTTTGAGAATCCCTATAAAGATAGTTCGGTAGAGAAAGAACAGGAAATCTTAAGATGTGAGGAGCATCGAAAGCTGGCAAGAGAGATGGCGGAGGAATCTTTTGTACTGTTAAAAAATGAAGAAGATATTTTGCCTTTACAGCAGAAGGAGAAAGTAGCATTCATAGGGCCATTTGGGGAAGAAAAAGGTCTTTTAGGAGCCTGGGCGCTTTTCTCTGAGCGGGAAGATACGGTGACGGTCAGGGAAGGAGTGGAGCGGTTAAGCCCCGGCCAGTGTTGGGCAAAGGGCTGTGGCATCCTGGAAAAAGGGCAAAAGTGGCTGCGGGGGTATGTGACGGTAGAGTCAATGGCTGCGGGAGGGCAAACAGAAGAAGCGAGTGAGGCTTCATTGATGGAAGAAGCCACAAACGCAGCAGTAAAAGCTGAAAAAGTAGTGCTTCTGCTGGGAGAACACGAACTGGAATCCGGAGAGTCAGGAAGTTGTGGAAATATTGGCATTCCACCGACACAGTTACAACTTTTAAAGGAAATAACAAAAGTTAATGAAAATGTGATTTTGGTAGTATTTTCTGGGCGGCCTTTGATACTTACGGAGGCTTTGCCCTATGCCAAGGCTGTACTTATAGCATGGATGCCCGGAACGGAAGGGGGCGATGCACTGGCAAATATTATATATGGTGTGAAGAATCCTTCCGGTCGGCTGACTATGACTTTACCGTATCATATGGGGCAGATCCCCATTTATTATAATGGTTTCTCTACTGGACGCCCAACCCTTCCGGGTTATATTGACATTCCAAAAGAGCCGTTGTACCCTTTTGGGTATGGGTTGTCCTATACGGAATTTTCCTATGAGCCTGTGCGGATAGATAAGCGGATGCTAAAAGGGGTCAATGATGTGATTCATGTATCTGCAATTGTGACAAACCAGGGAAGCCGGGAAGGGCAGGAAACCGTGCAGTTGTATATTCAGGATGTGACGGGGTCTGTGGCCCGTCCAGTACGCCAACTCAAAGGTTTTCAGAAGATCAGCCTGAAGCCGGGAGAAGCACGTGAGGTAACCTTTGAAATCACAGCAGAGATGCTTTGCTTCTGGAATATCGACATGGAGTATATCAGTGAGCCGGGATTATTCCAGGTGTGGATAGGGGCGGACAGCCGTACGGAGAATAAAACAGAATTCTGGCTGGATGATATCCACCGCAGAAAATTTGCCGAAAGGCCTTGACAAATGCAGCTTAATGTCCTATTGTATTAATATCATAGTACAGTAATACAAAGAAAGGAAAAAGAAATGGCATGGAATTTAGATTCTGACCGCCCCATTTATGCACAGATTTTGGAAGTTATGCAGCTTCGGATAATTGCAGGACAGTACCGGCCGGGAGAGAGGATCCCCAGTGTGCGGGAGCTGGCCTCTGAAGCAGGAGTAAACCCAAACACCATGCAGAAGGCTTTGGCGGAGTTAGAGAAGGAAGGCCTTGTGATGGCACAAAGAACCAGCGGAAGGATAGTGACGGAGGACATGGATATGATCAGGGCAACCCGCAACCAGCTTGCTAAGGAGCAGATACAGGAGTTTATTGACAAAATGGAAAAGCTGGGATTTAATAAAAAAGAAATCGTTGCGCTGTTGGAGCAGATGGAGGATAAGGAATGAGCGAGCTTGTAGAAATCAATAATCTTACCAAGTTTTACGAAAAGAAAAAGCTGGCCCTGGATCATATGAACCTGACCATACCGAGGGGGAAGATCATAGGGCTTCTGGGACCCAACGGAAGCGGCAAGACCACCCTGATCAAGCTGATCAACGGTCTGCTGGTGCCTACGGAAGGTATGGTCCTGGTAAACGGCTTTAAGCCGGGGCCGGAGAGTAAGGCGTGGGTGTCCTACCTGCCGGAGCGCACCTATTTCCAGGGTAGCATGAAGGTCAGAGAGCTGATCGACCTTTTTGCGGATTTTTATCAGGATTTCCGCCCGGAGAGAGCCAGGGAAATGCTGGCAAGCTTAAGAATCAGAGAGGAGGACCGTCTGAAAACCCTTTCCAAGGGAACCAAGGAAAAGGTGCAGCTCATCATGGTCATGAGCAGACAGGCGCAGCTCTATATTTTGGATGAGCCCATTGCCGGCGTGGATCCGGCGGCCAGGGATTATATTTTGAGGACGATTATCTCCAATTACAGTGAGGAAGCTACGGTTCTTATTTCCACCCATCTGATCACGGATATTGAGCAGGTTTTGGATGAGGTAATCTTTATCCGGGACGGGAGAGTGGTGCTGCAGGATACGGTAGAGCATATCCGTGAAAGCAGAGGGAAATCAGTGGATGGATTTTTCAGGGAGGTGTTCGCATGTTAGGAAAATTGCTTAAGCATGAATGGAAAGCCGTTTGGAAGGTGCCCACGCTGTTAATCGGGATATTAATGCTTACAGGGCTGATCGCCGGGCTGACATTCTCCATGCCTATTTGGGACAGCGACTGGGTGGGGCTTCCCATGTCGGGAGTCATGCTGATTTTGATGTTTTTCTTTGCCTTAAGCGGCGTCAGCATTGGCATTACCATTTATTTTGGAGTTCGTTACTACAAAAATATGTTTACAGATGAGGGATACCTGACCCATACATTGCCGGTCAGCGCCCGTTCGCTTTTGCTGACTAAGGTGGTTACCATGAGTGCCTGGAACCTGATCGCCATGGCCGGAGTCATGGTCAGCCTGATGATCTTCGGGGGAATGGCGGTTCTGTCCTTAAGCCCCCTGGACAGTGCGTTTGCAAGGGATGTGACCAGGGCGCTGGCGGAGCTGCCGGGGATTTTTGCCGATCCTGAGTTTGCCGGGTTTCAGACATTCTGTGCCAGCTTGATTCTGATGATGTTTACCTCCGCTTTCAGCGGAACCATGATGCTCGTGGGCGCCATCACCCTTGGACAGATGGTGAGAAAGCACAGGATACTGGGGGCAATCGGCGCTTACTTTGCAATCAATGCGGTGGTACAGATGGTTAACACATTGGTGATGATGCCTATGATGTTCAGTTCCATGAACAACATATGGTGGGAGATGGATTCCCCTTTCCCGATTTTCACCGGGTTTTATACGTTAATGTCACTGGTATTTGTGGCTGTGTCTGTTGGTTTGTATTTCCTTTGTGAATATCTGATCAAGAGGCAGTTGGAGCTGGAATAGGATTTGGGGCCGGATAAAAGGGTCAAAAAGGGGCTGCTACGGCAGCCCCTTCTTAACATTAGGATGATTTGCGAAGCGAAGATCCGTTGTCTGCGCCCGGCAGGGGCGGATTCTAACGGGTGATGACAGTACCGGCCTTTCCTCTGAGGGCGTCGGACACGGATTCTATGGAAGTGATCAGTACGCTTCCGTTTGGATTGGCGGAAAGGTAGGTGATTGCCGCTTCGATTTTAGGAAGCATGGTACCTTTCTCAAATTCGCCCTCTGCGGTCATTTTTTCTGCTTCGCTCAGGGTAAGGGCGGAAAGAGCCCTTTGGTTTTCGCTGCCAAAATGCTGATAAACATTGGAAACGGCAGTCAGGATAATAAGCTGGTCAGCGTGAAGATCAGCAGCCAGCTTTCCGGCGATGGCGTCCTTTTCGATCACCGCCGAAGCCCCCTTTAGGGCATGCTGCTGTTCGATGACGGGAATACCGCCTCCCCCGCAGGCGATCACGATCTGGCCGGCCTGCGCCAGGGTACGGATGGCCTCCAGCTCTACGATTTCGATGGGCTTGGGGGCGGCAATGATCCGGCGGAATCCTTTGCCGGGAGTTTCCTGTACATAGTTGCCCTTTTGGATTTCAATCTCCGCATCATCAGAAGACATATAGCGGCCGATGAGCTTGGTGGGCTCATAAAATGCCTCGTCATAGGGATCCACAGTCACCTGAGTCAGGATGGTGGACACGGTCTTGCTGATGCCCCGGGAAAGAAGCTCCGCTTTCAGGGAGTTCTGAATATCATAACCGACATAGCCCTGGCTCATGGCGCTGCACACGCACATGGGGGCAGGGGTGTAGTCGGAATAAATGCGGCGCAGCTCGGTCATGGCTTTGTGTATCATACTGATCTGAGGGCCGTTACTGTGGGTGATGGTGAGCTGGCAGCCCGCCTCTACCAGATCCGCTAAGGCTCTGGCAGTTATTTTAACGGCGCTTTGCTGCTCTGTAGTAGTGTAGCCTAATGCTTTATGTCCCAATGAGACAACCGCTTTTTTCTTAGTCATTCTTCCGAAACCTTCCTTCTTCTTGGTAAGGACAGTATAACAAAAGGGAGGGGATTTGTACAGCAGAGAGCGAAAAGTAATCGGGCCTGCTTTGGGCTAAAATCAGTAATTCTCTTCATGAACCTCAAAGTAACTCTGGGGATGATTGCAGGTCGGGCAAACCTCAGGAGCCTTGGTGCCTACAATGATGTGTCCGCAGTTACGGCATTCCCATACCTTCACTTCGCTTTTTTCAAATACGGCTGCTGTCTCCACGTTGTTTAGTAAGGCGCGGTAACGCTCTTCGTGGTGTTTCTCGATTTCACCTACAAGCCTGAATTTTGCCGCAAGCTCAGAAAAGCCTTCCTCCTCCGCTGTTTTTGCAAAATTTTCATACATATCTGTCCACTCGTAGTTTTCGCCGTCTGCTGCAGCGGCAAGGTTTTCCTTTGTATTTCCAATTCCGCTTAACTCCTTGAACCACATCTTTGCATGCTCTTTTTCGTTATCGGCTGTTTTTAAAAAGAGCCCTGCAATCTGCTCGTAGCCTTCCTTTTTGGCCACGGAGGCAAAGTAGGTATACTTATTTCTTGCCTGTGATTCCCCGGCAAAAGCAGCCTCTAAATTTTTCTCTGTCTGTGTTCCTGCGTACTTGGTTGTTCCCATGTTTTTTTCCTCCTTGATGTTGAATGTTGAATAGGCTGACGGTGCGTATGCATCGCCTGCATGTGCAATATTTGTGTGTTCTGATATTTCCCGGCTCACCGTGCAGAGGTCGCTGACGGACAAACCATGAATATCTGCATTGCCTGTGATCCTTGCGAAGGTCTTTAATTCCTCTGCGGAGCATTTCAGATAATTCGCCACCCGTTTGGCAGCGGTGTCGATATGTAATCTTTCACGCAATTTTTCGTCCTGTGTGGCAACTCCGACCGGACACATTCCACTGCCGCAGATGCGGTACTGCTGGCAGGCCGCTGCGACCATAGCCGCCGAGGCAATTGCAACGGCATCCGCGCCCAAGGCGATTGCTTTGGCAAAGTCGGAAGATACCCGCAGCCCGCCGGTGATCACCAGATCAATATCGCAGCCTGCGCGGTCGAGATATTTTCTGGCCCGGCAGAGGGCGTAGAGTGTGGGAACGCTGGTGGAATCCCGTATCATGGAAGGGGATGCCCCGGTTGCCCCGCCACGTCCGTCTATCGTGACGAAATCAGGTTCGGCATAGACGCAGAATTCCAAATCCCTTTCGATGCGTCCGGCAGCAATCTTGATACCGATGGGTCTGCCCTCGCTTCTCCTGCGCAGCTCGCTCACTAATTTCTTCAAATCCTCCGCGCTGTCAATGCCGGGAAATCTGGAGGGACTGATGACATCCTTTCCAAGGGGCTTGTTGCGGATTTTGGCGATTTCGGGAGTTACCTTGCTGCCCGGCAAATGACCGCCCATGCCGGGTTTGGTTCCCTGGCCGATTTTAATCTCAATGGCATCGGAGGTTTTCAGATTTTCATCGGTGACGCTGTAGAGGTTTGGCACATATTCAAAAATGTATTTATATGCGGCTTCTTTTTCCTCCGGTAGAATACCGCCTTCGCCGCTGCACATGGCAGTACCGGCGGCCGCGCTTCCTTTTGCCAGCGCAATTTTGACCTCTCTGGAAAGGGCTCCGAAGGACATATGTGAAATATATACCGGCATGTCAAGTACCATCGGTTTTTTGGCATGCTTTCCGATGACGGTTTTCAGGGATACGTCCGCATGCTCATCCAAAGGCATTGGATTTAACTGTGCTCCAAGCACCAGTACATCGTCCCAGCCCGGCATTTTCATCTGTGTGCCCATTGCTTCAATTGCCGGTTTCCCGGTAACGGCCATCTCATGGATTTCCTTCATGTAACGATAGCCGCTGTCTGTCTTTCGGGTTTCCTTCGGATAGTCCAAAGCCGCACCTTCAGTATCCCCAAAAGAGGGCGGCCTTTTGTGCTCAGCTTCGGCAGCAGGCGCCGGGGCTTCTAATGCCATAAACTTTTCAGGCGGCTGTTTGCAGACGGGACATCCGGTCAGTTTGGAAAATGGCGTCCCTTCTTTTTCTTCATCATACACATATCCGCAGACACTGCATTTGTAGACCATTTTAAATACCTCCTACATTATTTTTTTCTGCATTTTGGGCAGAGATAGAATACCTTTAAGTCATAGGACAGGATCCCTTTTCCAAGCTGCTCTTCCAAATCCTTTGTTATGTCATGAAAGGTAACGTCCGATAAGGTCCCGCATGCTTTGCATATGAGGTGATCATGCTTTCGGGTCTTATCATAGCGGTCAGGCGATCCCTCAATGGAGAGCCTTCGGACCAGCCCTTCCTGGCACAGGGTGTTCAGATTATTATATACGGTTGCCTGGACAACTTTCGGCTCTGTTTTTTTTAGTTCCAGGTAAAGCTGTTCTGCCGTCATATGCTCCTTGGACTGATTGACTAATTCCAATATTTGTTTTGCGTATCTGGTCATCCGCCTGCCTCCTTTCGAATTTAGAATTAATCTAATTATAATATTTTTGGAAGAATTTGTCGAGTGCGAATGAAGATGTTTGTCACATCTGCGCCAGACTTTACACCTGTCCGGGCGTTCTCTGGCACAAGATTGTGTCTGTGCGGCATCCACAAACTTGACATGCGCAAAAGGCCGCGCAGAAATGGGGTTAAATATGAAAAGCAGCATAACTATTCAGCCGCCTAGTAGTATGTCCTTAAATTTATTGTGCAAATGAGTTAACTGTAGTATAATGAAAGCATCTAAGATTTTCGGAGGATGCGTTCATGGGCAGAAGCAAAAAATATGGAAATATA
>ERZ808037.1341-NODE-1341-length-16440-cov-4.026095_pt1 | contig 16440 bp, 10 predicted proteins | sample MGYA00380190_ERZ808037 | MGnify/ENA primary metagenome ERZ808037 (study PRJEB31490, sample SAMN06133399) | mouse gut metagenome | isolation source: J9 | host: mice | place: China: Chengdu | collected 2015-05 ... | reverse complement strand
CGGCTTTTGAGGTGATGCACGCGAACCATGCGGTGAGAAATCTGATTCGTGAAGGAAAATCGCATCAGCTCGCCACTGTCATGCAGACTAACCGCAAGATGGGCATGATTACCATGGACGACGCGATCATACAGCTGTTTTACGAAGGAAAAATTGACCGGGAGATGGCGATACAGTTTGCGCAGGACCCCGACGGAATGCAGAATAAAGTGATGTAAATGGGGGCTGATTATGGATAATAAAAGAAAAAAACTGCGTCTGGGAGACGTGCTGGTACAAAACGGCGTTATCACGGAGGAGGATTTACAGAGAGGTCTGGAGCGGCAGAAGGGCAGCGGGCGTAAGCTGGGCGAGACGCTGGTGGACGAGGGCATTGCCACCGAGGAAAATATCGCCAGAGCGTTGAGTAACCAGTTCCATTACGATATGGTGGATCTTTCCAATGTCGAGATACCGCAGGAAATTCTGGACCTTGTGCCCGCAAACGTCTTAAAGAAGCACCGGGCAATTCCCTTTGAATACTCCCCGGACAACATGAATGTGCTTCGGGTGGCAATGTCCGATCCCATGGATATCGGGGCGATGGACGATATCAATATCATCACGAACCTGCAGGTGGAGCCTGTGGTTGCCACCATGGGCAGTGTCATGCTGGCGATAGATCGCTATTACGGGCAGGCGGAGGTAAATTCCGCGCTGGAGGAATACACCAGAGAAAAAGAAAGTCAGATGATTGAGCAGGAGGATATGTACAGTGAGGATGTCAACAACTCCCCCATTGTGCAGCTTGTCAAGGGCATGATCGATCAGGCGGTCAGACAGCGCGCTTCCGATATTCATATTGAGCCGATGGAGAAACAAGTGCGGATTCGGTACCGTATCGATGGTGCACTCTATGAGAAGTCGGTTTACAGCATCAGGCTTCTGCCGGCGATCGTGGCTCGTGTCAAAATCATCGGCGGCATGGATATCTCTGAGAAGAGAAAGCCGCAGGACGGTCGTATCACGCAGATCGTAGACCGGAAAGAGTTCGATATCCGTGTTTCCATCCTGCCGACGGTTTACGGGGAAAAGATCGTTATGCGTCTTACCTCTAAGAACGCCCTGACAAAGGAGAAGAGCCAGCTCGGTTTAAAACCCGACGAACTGAAGAAATTTGATCATATCTTAAAGCATCCGCATGGAATCCTGCTGGTGACAGGTCCTACGGGAAGCGGTAAGTCCACCACTCTGTACACGGCGCTCAGTGAGCTGAATAAAGAGGATGTGAATATTATCACCGTAGAGGACCCGGTGGAGGCGAATATCGACGGTATCAACCAGGTGCAGGTTAACACGAAGGCAAATCTGACCTTTGCATCTGCCCTGCGCTCGATTCTGCGTCAGGATCCGGATATCATTATGATTGGTGAGATCCGTGACCAGGAGACAGCATCCATTGCCGTGCAGGCTTCTATCACAGGACATTTGGTGGTTTCGACCCTGCATACCAACTCCGCGGCAAGCACCATCACCCGTCTGGCGGATATGGGCATCGAGCCATATCTGATCGCGGACTCCACGATCGGCGTTATCGCCCAGAGACTTGTGCGCAGACTCTGTCCCGAGTGCAAACGGCAGAAAAAGGCGGACGAAGAGGAGCTGGAGCTTTTGCAGATGGAGCCGGACGCGGATGTGACGATTTACGAGCCTTGCGGCTGCTCCAGATGTGACGGCACTGGGTTTAAGGGACGTATCGGTGTCTATGAGATTATGGAGGTGAGCCAGCCCTTGAAATCCATTATCAGTAAGGGCGGAACTGCGGAGGATATCAAGGAGAAGGCACTGGAGGAGGGGATGAATACCCTGCGCATGAGCGCCACGAAATACGTGCTGGAGGGGATTACCTCCGTGCAGGAAATGATGAGGGTGTCCTTTGATCTGTAGACAGGGAAATAAAAACGTATGATATTCTAAAAAACGTCAATGAATTTTACAAAAATGCTTGACAAAATCTTGTAAAAGAGATATTCTAATACTAAATCAGCCGGTCTTCTTGACGTGTGAGACCGGCTGTTTCTATCGGCGGATGTAGTATCCGTATCGGTTGTTCTGGCAGATTCTGCCATAATTTCAAAGACACAGGCAGGGTTTGCAGGATGGGAAACGGGAAAAGAAAAGTCCCAATGGCTCTGCACACATAAGGAGAGACAGATGGGACAAAAGGATTTGGCTGCTAAACAGTTCGAACGCAGCCCGGAAGTATTTGCGGATATTATCAACGCATTCATTTTTGAAGGAGAACAGATAGTATTTCCAGAAGATTTGCAGTCTGCGCCGACGGAGTCGCTGTATCCGGCGGTGAATGGCGCATTGCGCAATCAATATAATGATGTCAGCAAATATGAGATGAAAAATGGCAGAATCGCAACGCAGTACACGTTGGAAAATCAGTCCGGACCGGATTATAGGATACTGCTGCGTAAGGCGGGGTATGAAGGTGCGATTTATAGACAGCAGTATGGCGGCAGGGATATCTATCCCGCAATTACGCTTGTGCTGTATTGGGGCGATACGACATGGAATGCCAGCCGGGATTTTTATCGGTTTTTTCGCAGGAAAAAGATTCACCGTATGGCGAGAAAGTATATAGACAATGTTTGTCTGCATATGTATTCAATGAGAACCCTGCCTCTGGAAATACGACAGAGGTTTAAAAGCGATATGAGAGTGGTGGTCGATTATCTGGCGGAAGGAAAGGAATACGAGCCTACGGATCAGGAAATAGCAGATGTAAACGGAACAATGCGAATGCTATACGTATTGACGGGGGATGCGGATTTTGTAAATAATATTGGGATGCTACAGGAACGTCAAAGGAGAGGAGGCAGAGTGACGATGTGCGAAGTGGTTGATAAATTTGTGCAGCGAGGAAGAGAGCAAGGAATAAAAGAAGGAATAAAGGGGGAACAGGTGCGTTGCGCGACTGCATTTGTGAAAGAATCCGTGTTACAGAAACAGTCGAAAGAATATATCACGGGCATTTTGCGGACTTGCTTTCAGCTAAAAGAGGAGGAGGCAGACACGCTGTATCGGGAAGGCTATGAGAGAGAACATGAAACAGAAATACCCGCTTTTACATAAAATAGGGAAATTGCTGTCAGCGGCGGCGGATCGGGTGGTGGTTTTTTCACGGAAAATGGATGAGCTTCCAGGTAAAGCCCCTGAAATCCTCGCACTCCTCGTCTATGCGGCGGCGCATCTTGGCATGGCGGTTGTGCATGAGCCTTTCTTTGACGAAGCGGAAGCGTGGCAGATCGCCCGCTCGGTGACGCTTAAGACGCTGTTTCTGGAGACGACACACTACGAAGGGCATCCGCCGCTCTGGCATCTGGTTCTGTTGCCCTTTGCGAAGGCGGGCGCGCCTTACGAGCTGTCGCTCGCGCTTATCAGTCTGGCTTTTACGGGGACGGCGGTGTTTCTGATTCTGTGGTATGCGCCTTTTCCTAGGCTGGTGCGGCTTCTGCTTCCGTTCACTTACTTTTTCTTTTATCAGTACGGTGTGATTTCCCGTGTGTATTGTGTGATGACGCTTGCGTTCGTGCTTGCGGCGATGGCTTACCGGCGAAGGAATGTTAGACCGGACAGATATGTGGCGGCGTTGATATTGATGTGTGTAACGCTTGCCTACGGGCTGGTCATCGCGGGCGGGCTGGCGCTCGTATGGCTGTGGGAGATTTGGAGAGAGGGCAGGCGGAAGTGGGACAGGCGTATCTCGTGGCTGGCGGTTCTTCTGGCTGCAGCGCTTGGCGTTGTCTGGATGATTATGCCGCGGGCGGATACTTATGCCACGGTATCCGCCGACGCGGTTACCATAGAAAATCCCTTTATCGTGCGGCTGCTCTATACCTTTTTTGTGCTGCCTTCTGATGTGACGCTGACGGATGTTTACAGCGAGCACATGCTTCTTTCGCGGGCATATCTGATGCCTTCCGCGCTGTTTAGCGGTGCGCTTATCGGTATGTTGATTTGGGGTGTGCTTTTGTATTACGGCAGGAAGAGGGGGACGGCGCTGCTGCTCGTGGTTCCTTACAGTCTTTTTGCGGTATTTGCGGCAGCAGTGTATGTGTCGATTCATCATATCGGGATTGGACTGCTCTATTTCTGCTTCTGGTGCTGGGTTACCGCAGAGAACGGGGAGCGCGTGGCAGACCGGACGGAACTGTCTGCGGATGGAAATATGGCGGGCGCGGTGCGGTGCGCGGCGGTTCTTCTCGGTACACTGGCAATGGGTGTGTCCCTGTACTGGACGGGCGCGGCGTGCAAATTGGATATCGACAAAAACTATGCGCCGGGACGTCATGAGGCGGCGTTTATCAAGGCACATCATCTGGACGAGTATCGGATGATGACAAGCTGGCTGATTGCTTATGATGAGGAAGGAGATATCCGGCTGACGGATATCAATGAATGTAATATGGCGGTAAATGTGGCGCCTTATTTTGAACATAACCTGTTTTTTAATTTTAATGGCGGAAGCGACGAAAGAAACTACGTCACCCACATTCTTCTCTCTGAGGAGGAGACGCAGAGGCAGTATGAGAAGTGGAGGGGGGAAGAGCCGCCGCAGGTGCTGTGGATGATGCCGGAGCTTTCCGAGGTCTACGGAGGGACGGTCACTATGCGGGACTATGTGCCGGTTTGGAAAGAGGGTGTCTGGCAGGTGTGGAAGGCGGGGGCAAACTATTATGAGAGTGATATCCATGTGCGGCGGGAGCTGTTGGAGGAAACCGGGCTGCAGCCATTGAGGTGAAACCATGTATGAGGGAAGAAAAAAGCTGGGGCTGCTATTGGTCATACTGGCGTCGATTGGCTATGTGCTGCTGCTTGCGGGAGGAAATCCGGAGGTCTTTTTAATCGACGATAACAGGACACAGTGGTATCCCGTTATGGAGCGTGCCTACGAGGATTTTTGGACGACAGGCAGGATTTATTGTTATGATTTCTACCAGATGAAGGGAATGTCTGTGGCGGGGCAGGGCTATTACGGCGTGATGAATCCCTTTATCCTTATTTCCTATACGGTGACGAGGCTTCTGCCCGCCGGGATAGACACCATCACTTTCTATATCGGTCTGATGGTGGTGCTGGGGAATCTTTTTCTTTATCTGACGTGCAGGAGGCTAGGATGTAAGCAGGTTTCGGCGTTTCTTCTGACCATGACTTACAGCACGATGGGATGCTTCTGGGCTTTTTTCTGTTGGTATTATGTGTTCAACAATTATTTTCTCGTGCCGCTTCTTGTCTATGTTTTTCTGTGTTGTGAGCAGAAGGGATGGAGCAGATATTGCGCCTGCGGCGTGGTGCTGGCGATGGATCTGTGGATGGGGAATGTGCAGTACACGTTCTATCACTATATGCTGTTCGGTGTTCTTTGCCTGACGATGATGATATTGAAAAACAAGTGTTATTTAAAGGTTCTGTGTACCAACGCGGCGGTGGGAGTCGGGCTTTCTTTGCCCATGCTTCTGCTGCTTTTGCGGGCGTCGGGCGGTTTTGGGCAGCATAATCATTTTATGACATATCCGCTTCTGCTTTTCAGTCTTTTGATTCATTCCATAATTCCACAGGGTATTTTACGGCGGTACGGGGATGGGTTTTCCTTTCTGGACTCCTACGTGATGGGGCGGGATGACAATCTCGTGTGTTATATGGGCGTGGTGGGGCTTCTGCTGCTTACGGCGCTTTTTTGTGTTGTCGTCCGTTTCCTGAAATGGGCAGGAGCACTGGAGCGGCGGTGCGAGCAAGGGGAAGGAACACAGGCGGGGACAAAGGCGCGTGTCGGCGGATTTTGGAAAGAATTTTGGGAGGAGCTGCGGGCGGCATATGACAGGGCGGCAGGCTGGTCCCACGAAAAGAAGACGGCGGCGGGCTGTGTGGCGGCGCTTTTTTGCTTCCTGTCGCTGATGAGCGGCGGAGCGGTGGCACATATATGCAGCGTGATGCCGGTTGTCTCGAATTTCCGTTATTTCTTTAAAGCGATTTTTCCGGCTGTGCCGCTGGCGGTCCTGCTGTTGGCGTATCTGGTTGGAGCGGCAGACCGCAGGGACGGCACGTCTGCGTATGAGAGTGCTGCCGACAGCCAAGGGAGCGGTGCGGACTGCTGTGGGAAAAAGAGAAACCGGTTTGGAAGCAGAGAAGGACAGCGGTATCGGGCGGCGGTGTTTTTTGCCACGGTCTTTGTCTGTGTGGGTGTGGTCAATGCTTGTGATACGGTCAAGGTGGTACGGCATTTGTTTGATATGAGGATTGCAGGCGACTTTGCGGCGGAGAAGGAGATGGCGTGTTCTGCGATAAAAGCGGCGGATGTAGATGGCAAAAACTACAGGATGGCGGCATTTTTACAGTTTATAGGTGTAAGTGATGAATGCTTCGATTTGTCATGCAATCTGACAAGGAACTTTTCGACTGCCGTCGGTATCTTTTCGCTGGCGGGCTACGAGATTGCCACGCCGGAGAGCAGATTGGAACTGTTTGACGCGCTTTATTCGGGTACTGATTTTTATGCCAAATATGCCAATGCGGACACGCTGGAAAATTTCTATGGGAATCTGTGCCGGCAGCCGGAAAAAGTGCAGGAGCAATTGATTGAAAACAGCGTGCGCTATCTGCTGTTGGACAAGACCACACTGGCGGATAACCGGCTGGCAAGGGAGGATGAGGGATTTCTTTTGGAAAATGACAGGAGAGAGGACGTCGTTGCCGCTCTGCGGACGCTTCCGGATATCCGCGTGGAGAGGGTCTGCGCTTTTAACGAGCATTATGATTTGGTGGAGCTTTCGGGCACGGATAGTCTGTGTGTGGACGGGGAGGGAAACCAGGTGCCGCTGACGGATGAAAACATGCAGACGCTCACCTTTACGGCGCAGGCGGGAGAAAACTATACGCTTTCCTTTGCATGGGACGCCCATCTGACGGCTTTTGTGACTGCGGCGGACGGCACAGTGAAACCGCTGCCTGTAGAAAGGACGGAGAACGGAAATGTCCGTTTGTCCACAGCGGAAAGCGGCGGCAGGGTGATACTGGCATGGCGCGACCCGCTCTGTACGGCGGGGTTTGTATGGGAGGGCGTGACGGCAGTGGCGTTTTTTAGCTTAATTATGGCATTTTTAGGCTTGATTAAGCCACTTGCATTCTTAGGACAAAAGTGATATCATATTAATTAACATAGTAAATTAGTACCGAATGAGAAAATCGGCGCTAGTATCTCTGGCATTAGTTCAGGGGGACGCAGGCAAACCTGTGCAGTAGATTTTGCATGGAAGTACACTGGGGAAGTACGGAGGATATGCTATGGCGGTCTGGGGATATGTCGCGATCGATAAAGGCGGAAAAGAGATTAAAGGCAGTAAAGACGCTGATAACAAAGACCTTGTGCTCAGGGATCTGAAGAATCAGGGTCTTATTGTGCTGGAATTGACAGAGCAGAATGCGCTGACAAGGGATATCAGTCTCGACTTCGGCGGCAAGCCCACACCGCGCGACATGGCGGTGTTCTGTCGGCAGTTTGCCAGTATCACCAGAGCCGGCGTTACGATCATCGAGACATTAAATATGCTGGCGGACTCCACGGAAAATAAGAAGATGCAGAAGTCTCTCTACGCCGTGCGTGCGGACGTGGAGAAAGGCGAGAGCTTTGCGGATTCTCTGGCAGGGCATCCGGGGGTGTTCCCGGAGCTTCTGGTGCAGATGGCGAGAGCGGGCGAGGCGTCCGGTAGTCTGGATACCGCCATGGAGCGTATGGCGGTGCAGTTCGAAAAATCCGCCAAGACGCAGGCCATGGTCAAGAAAGCGATGATCTACCCGATCGTGGTGGCGCTGATCGCGGTAGCGGTCGTGATCGTCATGCTGGTGTTCGTTATCCCGCGTTATATGGATATGTTCGAGCAGCTGGGGACGGAGCTTCCCGCTATCACGATGGCGGTAGTCAACCTGAGCAATTTCATTAAGAATAACTGGTACATACTCATTCCGGTCATAGCCGGTATTGTATTTGCACTGAAGGCTTATGCCAAGACATACTCCGGCAAACATGTTTTCGGAAAGCTGCAGATGAAGATTCCGGCAGTCAAGAATCTGGTGGTAAAATCCGCCAGTGCGCAGATGGCAAGAACGCTGAGTACTCTGCTGACGGCAGGCGTGCCGCTGATGGAAGCGGTGGATATCGTGTCGGATACCATGACGAATATCTGGTTTAAGGAAGCTCTCAAAGACGCGCTCGAGCAGATTATGGTCGGTGTGCCCCTGTCCCAGCCTTTGCAGACATGCGGTCTGTTCCCGCCGATGGTTTATCATATGATGCGGATCGGTGAGGAAGCCGGTTCCACCGAGGACATGTTAAATAAGCTGGCGGACTACTACGAGGAAGAAGTGGAGATGGCGGTGCAGTCCCTGATGGCGGCTATGGAGCCCATGATCATTATTGTGCTGGCAGGTATTGTCGGACTATTGATCGGTGCGGTTATGGCACCTATGGTGACGATGTATTCGGCATTGGATAATCTGTAAATATAACATGAATGAAATTTGGAAAACACAAAACTTTGTGGAACTGCCGCCGTTGGAGTAGTCCGCCATTCTGTATAGGAAGAGGGCATAACAATGTTTTATAGGAAAACCCCTATTTTTAAAATGGGATGTCTTTAATAATCTAAAAACAATCAAAGGACTTTTTCAGCAGGTAAAGGTTGATGCTGGAGGCTTTGGAGTTAGTTGGAATGATGAAATAGATCTGGCAAGTGAAGAACTGCGGATAAACGGAAAAGAGGAATTAAGCGCGCGCTGAGTAGGGAACAGCCGCGTTTAAGATATAGCAACTCATAAACAACCCCAATTATGATGAAAAAGGAGAAGGAAACAATGAAGAAAGAAAACATGAACAACAAAGGTTTCTCCCTCGTCGAGCTGATCATCGTTATTGCCATCATGGCAATCCTGATCGTAGTGCTGGCGCCTCAGTACCTGAAATATGTGGAGAAGAGCAGAGTAGCATCCGACCAGACCACCATCGTTGAGTACATCAACGCAATGCAGGTCATCGCGGCTGACCCGGATATCACATTGACTGGTACTTATACATTAACGAGTGGTGCCAACAGTAACGCGATTGCAGTTTCTTCTGATTTGGAGTCGGTACTTGTTAGTCAGGGTATGCTGGATGCTACAGCGGCAAAAGGCGGTAAGTTACAGTCCACTGCGTACACGAAGGCTGAAATGAATATCGCGTTAGAATATGATTCTACGAATAAGGTTTGGAATGTGGTGAAGAAGGGCGGTACGGTTGAAGTTTCCGGTAAGCTGCCTACCTGACGATTGACCCAAACATAGCACGAAACAAAAAGCAGAAGCATCAGTCATAAGTAACAAAATATAACCCCTCGCCCCTGTGTGAAAAAGCGAATCGGAAAAGCCGCTTTTTTGCATGGGGGGGGGGTGATACGTTACAGACAAATACCCTGACAGAAGGAAACCATATGTTACCGGATATTTTAATCTACAGCATCATATTTCTCTTCGGCATCGTGATAGGCAGCTTCTTGAACGTCTGCATCTACCGCATCCCGAAGAAGGAGGATATCGTCAAGACCTCCTCCCACTGTATGAGCTGTGGCTATCATCTGAAATGGTACGACATGATTCCGGTATTCAGCTTTCTGTTTCTGCGGGGGAAGTGCCGCAAATGCGGCGCGAAATTATCTGTCCAGTATCCTCTGATTGAGGCGGCGAACGGAATCTTATACGTTTGTATCGTATGGACAGGCGGCATCGGCATAGAATCCCTACTCTACTGCCTGATGGCTTCCGCGCTCCTTGTTTTGAGCGTGATCGACTTTAGAACCTATGAGATTCCCTTTGGAATCAATCTGTTTATACTGGCACTGGGGCTGGTCCGGGTGGTGACGGACTTCTCCAATATCCTTACCTACTTGATCGGCCTCTTTTCTGTCAGTATTGTGTTAGCGATTTTATATTACGCCACCGGCGGCAAAGCAATCGGCGGCGGCGATGTGAAGCTGATGGCGGCATGTGGGCTGCTGCTCGGCTGGAAATTGATTATTCTTGCCTTCCTGCTTGGCTGTGTTCTCGGCGCGGTTATCCATGTCATCCGTATGAAAGTAAGCGGAGAGGGCAGGGTGTTAGCAATGGGTCCCTACTTATCCATGGGCGTCCTCATAGCGGCGCTGTGGGGCGAGAAGCTGCTCGCATGGTATTTTTCGCGATGGCTATGAGCGCTGCGCAGACAGGCAGGCAGACGACGTGAGGGCTTGCCCTCGGCGGCGTATGGCTGACTGGATGCATAGGGCGACGCCCGCGAGCGAGGGAAACCGAAGGTTTTTCGAGCGATGCAGCGCGGGCAGACAGCGCAGACAGGCGGCACGGACAACTTAATTAAGAATATTCACCTGCACGGCATCACCGGCAGGTTTATTGTCTCTTTATAGATAAGTGTTATCAGAACAAAAAATACGACAGAGAAAATGTGTGAGGGAGGAATTGATAGATGGCTGCTAAGGCGATTACGATAGAAATCGGTTATTCGCTTACCAAGATATGCGAGGTGGATTACAAGGCAAAAACGCACAAAATCTACAAAAGCTTTACGGTTCCAAACGGCGCGGAGGTCATCCATGACGGCGCGCTGACGGCGCCACCGGAGTATGTGGAGAACCTGCGCAGGGCGCTTGCGGCGAACCGGGTGAAAACCAAGCAGGTGGTGTTTACGATCACCTCCTCGAAGATTGCCAGCCGTGAAGTCACGATTCCCTTTGTAAAAGAGAACAGAATCGCGGATGTGGTCAATGCCAACGCCACGGATTATTTCCCGGTGGATTTGAGCCAGTACCAGCTCGCGTACACCATTTTGGGAACGGTCGGGGAAACAAAAAACGCCCAGCAGTATAAGCTGCTCGTGATGGCGGTGCCCTCGGCGCTCCTGACCGGTTACTATGAGCTGGCTAAGGCGCTGAAGCTCGAGGTGGCGGCGATTGATTACGCCAGCAATAGTATTTTCCAGGTAGTGAAGGAAGAGTGTGCGAAGGGTAAGCACATCGTTGTCAAGATAGACGAGCGTTCCTCTCTGGTGATGGCGGTGGAAAATTCCGTGCTGACCTTTACCAGAAGCGTTTCCTACGGCTTTGAAGAAATCATGGATACGGTAATGAATACGCTCTGCTGGGGCGAGGTTTCCTCCGTGGAGCAGGCGCTCCGTGTTCTCCAGAGAAATGACTGTATCGTGCCGGAGACGGAAGAGGCTTCCGAAAGTGAGGAGGGCAGCAAATCCGCGAAGGACAGGGCGCAGGAGGATGTGCGAGACGCTGTGACACCGCTGATCAACGGTATCACAAGGGTTATCGATTATTATGCGTCCAGAGCGTCGGGAGAAGGCATTGAGCGTATCCTGATCACGGGCGCGGGCGCGGATTTCAAGGGCATGGCGGAGATGCTGGCACGCGAGACCAATATGCCGGTGACGGTCTTAAAGGAAGCGGCAGGCTGGAACCTGATGCGAAACTTTAAGAACGAGTGTTTCAGTGAGTACATAGCCTGTGTGGGCGCGGCGGTATCGCCTTTGGGCTTTAAGCAGGAGAGCGAAAAACGCGGCAAGGACAAGAAAGCGAAGAAGGAAGGTGGCGGGCAGGGAACGAACTGGGCGCCTCTTGCCTACAGCGTGTTTGGCATCGGTCTGGTGGCGGCAGCCGCGCTCGCGGCGGTTCCGATGATCGGTTACGCGAAGCTTACGAAGACGAATATGGAGCTTAAGGCACAGGCGGGTAGTCTGGAAGATATTATCCCGATTTATAATGAATATGTGGCGGTGAAGGCGGAGCGCGGCATGGCGGGCGCCATGTACGAAGCGACGGAGAACCGGAACGAAGGTTTGGAAGAGTTCCTCGGCGAGCTGGAGAATAAGCTGCCAGCCAATGTGAATGTGGTTTCTTTTGCCAGTGACCCTTACGAAGTGACCATCAATATGGAGGTGCAGACGAAGGACGACGCGGGTGCGGCGGTGGAGCAGATGCGTACTTTCCACTCGCTGATTCCGGAGAGGGTGACGGTGACTTCCCTTGTGGAGGAGGAAAACGAGGAAAGCGGCGAGCATGTGGTCAACTTTACGGTGACGGCGGCGTATCAGGATGTGGGATACGAGCCGGAGGAAGAGACAACAGAGGAGACCGGTGACACGGAAAATGGTGCGGCAGATGATGCCGCTGTGACGGATGAAGCGGATACGGCGGAATAGGAGGAGCGGGAGATGAAAGTATCAAAGAGAGATGTATTACTGCTGCTTGGCTTGGTGGGGATTCTTGCCGCTGTGCTTTCCTATGTGCTTGTTTTCCAGCCGACGATGGAGAAAACAGAAGCGCTGGCGGAGGAGAACAAACAGCTTGAAGAGCGGATTGCGGATTTACAGAATAAGTCTGACAACAAGGACAGCTATGAGAGCCAGACGGCGCAGATGCGCCGGGAAATCGAGGAAATCTACCAGCTTTTCCCGGTGGATGTGCGTGAGGAGAACGCGGTTTTGTTAGCGATCAATCAGGAACTGCTCTCCCCGATGACGATACAATCCGTCACCATAGACGCGCTGGTGGAAGTGCCTGTCGTGGAAGCGCAGGATCAGGAAATGCCGGATGCCACCTACGAGATTGACGAAGTGGAAGAGATTGAGGACGCTACGGGGACGCAGGAAGCCCCGACGCCGGATGCGGCAGATACGCAGAGCGCGGAAGGCGTGAATCCTTTCCATCTGATGAACCGCAGGACTACGATGAACTATGAGGTTTCTTATGAGGGACTGAAGCGGAGCGTGAAGAATATCTGTATGCAGACGGACCGCATGGTGATTGAAAATCTGGCGGTGGTATACGACGAGCAGACAGGACTGCTGCGCGGCACAACGGCGGTGAATATGTTCTGCGTGCCGGAGCAGGAGGGCAAGGAGTACGAAGAGCCTGACTTTGGCGGCGTGCTCCTTGGCACGAACAATATTTTCGGCACGAGGGTGATCCGAAGCGAGAGCAATCTTCCCGAACTGGAAGACGGTGAGGAAGGCGCAGAGGACGAGGCGGACGCCGGAGCGGCTGAGTAAGGCGTGAGATGAGGCAGCGGAAAACGGTTTGCGTGAAAGAGCGGGCGTGGCGGCATGGCAGGCGATGTAACTGCGGCGTCGCAAGAAACGAGCGCGGCGGACGGGCGGCATGACAGGGGGATAATGGTTTGACGAAAGCGACGGACAGGCGAAAACAGAATAAGGACGCCGGATTTTCTTTGGTGGAGCTTTTGATAGCAGTTGTTATTCTTGCCATTATCGTGATTCCGCTTATGAATCTGTTTGTCTCTTCCAACAGGATTAATATCAAGTCCAGACAGACTCTGCGGGCTACCACGGCGGCGCAGGATATCATGGAGGGCTTGAAGGCTTACAATATCGAGGAGATTAGGGAGCAGTTTAAAGACCCGGCGAGCGGGTTCTATGTGATAGACAGCAGGTTGATCAAGGGCGGCGTGGAGGAGAGAACCGATCTGGAGGTGGATCCTTCGGGCAATCCAGTGGACGGGCTCTATGTGTTCAGCATGAAGGAGCTTACCATGCAGGGGAGCGAGTACGACGCGAAGATCGAGGTGGACGGCAGGGGGTATATGACGGGAACCCTCACCCATGACAATGAGTTTAACGATGCGGCGTTAGCGGACGCGAGAAGCATTGATAAGAAGAACGGCACCTTCGTGGAAGCAGAGAAGTACAGGCAGGCGGTATTAAAGAGCGTCTTTAAGGACTCCGGCATGGAGACTGCCATAAAGAGCAGGTGGACGGCAGCGGGAGTGGCAGGGAACTTGGATACGAAATATGATGAGCTGCAGGATGCGGGCAATGCGAATTATGTATGCTATAAGAATGCGGCGGCTTTTTTTGACCAAGTCAGTCGAACAATAACGATTGAGCTAACGACCAGCGCGGAGGTGGACGAGGACGGACACCCCAAGGTGGATATGGAAATCTCGCAGTTCTACGATTTTACCTATAAAGATGCAGGCGGCGCGGATGTGACGGTGCACACCGCGGGAGATATAGGTTCCGGCTTTATCGTGGACGGTATGCCCTGCGGCAAGATTACGAGAATGGTTGACGCGGCAACGGGAGATGAGAAGATTAACGTCAATCTCTTTTATTATCCGCTCTACGGTGCGTCTGTTCCCGATAAGATCATTGTAAGGAACGGCTCCGGAGCCGACTTAAATCTTTTGATTGCGAAGCAGCGGCATGAGACGACCGACTCGTCCGGAATGCCTGTTTTAACCGACCCCGAGTATCTGTCAGACCCGCAGCTGATGGCGGCGGAGCAGGCTTATAAGGCAGATATTCTGGTTCAGGACGGGCTTGGGGCATCAATGAATAAGGAGCGCTTTTTATTAAAGACAAATCTGGGTCTGAATCTGGTGGGCAGGAACTATCTGGCAGGCGCGCCGATTGAGCTTCCGGCACAGTTTACCGTCAACGGGACAAATATGGACTTGAGCGGCTCCAGTGACATGAATATTTTCACGCTGGACGGTGTACGCAGCCCGATGGGAAGGGCGGCCGCACCCGGCGAAGCTACGGAGCTGATTTATGACGTGCAGGTAAGCATCTATAAGACAGGCGCGGCGGACAGCGGCTTTCCGGAAGATATGCGGATGGTCGTGATTGGGGGCAGCGCTACAAATTGACGGCAGGCAGCGGCTGTGCGGATGACGGAGAAGGACGATTGTCTTGAGGATGACAGAAGATAGCGGAACCAATGAGTAATGGGGTATGATTATGAAAAGAGCGGTCGGAAAAATTGTACAGCTTTGTAAGTGGGCAAAAAAGAGACGTGACGACAGGGGATCCGCCATTGTTATCGTAATTATTGCGATGGCGATGATTGGGATTCTTGCCACTACCATGCTCTGGATGGCATATATGAACTATATGATAAAGGTGGCTGATATCCGCAATAAGAACAGCTTCTATTCTGCGGAGGAAGTGGTGGAGCAGGTTATGTCGGGGCTTAGGCGTGAGTCTGCCGAAGCGGTGGGTGTCGCTTACCGTGATGTGCTTGCAAACTGGGATAATCTGAATTCGGAGGAAGAGCGGTCCAACGTCTTTATGGCGACTTATTTGGACACCTTGGTTGACAAATTAAAGGATACCTCGCGCGGCGCGGCATACTATGACAGGACGAAGCTGGAAGCTTATGTGGATGCGGGCATTTTTCAGAGAGGCACTCCCGCTTTGGGCGTCAATGAGGACGAATGGGATCACGGCGGTCCGCTGACTGAGCCGCTTGGCGACTCCGTGATGGAGATTGTAAACAATAACAGCATTATTCTGAAAAATATCTATGTCTCCTGTACGGATGACGGCGACAGGCTGTCCGTCGTGCAGACGGATATCTGTCTGGACGTGCCGAAGCTGATTTTTGAGAACGGCGGCTCCATCGACGCGCTGTATCAGTATACGCTGATAGGCAACGAAGGAATCGCTGTGCAGGTGCCCGGCATTGTCAGGACGGAGGGCAGCATCTATGCGGGCACGGATGTGGACGGCAAGGGCGGTTTTCAGGTTGGCAAGGACTTGGCTGTTGCTACGCAGATGACGATGGAGGACGCTTTGCGGGTGACTTCCAAAGGAGATATTAAAGTGGAACCGGCGTCAAGTCTGGTAGTCCGGGATGTGCTCGGAGAGGATAATCGACTGTACGCAAAAAATATTGCGTTAAACAGTTCTACAGTGAGCCTTGATACTAAAGTGTATGTGGCGAACGATCTGACGTTAGACGGTGTTGGCAGCAGAGTGGCGCTCACGAAAGAATATTACGGCTACGGCATTTCTACCTCAAACGGACTGCCCGGGGAAGAGGCGATAGACTCGGCAAAGAGCAGCGCCATTATCATAAACGGCAAGGATTCCACGGTGGATATGTCGATGGTATCGCGGCTGTTGCTCGCGGGACATTCTTATATTGGTCAGGATACGACGTTGACGGAGGCGGCAAACAATAAAGCGCAGATTGAAGCGGGGCTTCTCGCGCCGCGGACGCCTGTCATGATGGGGGAATCCATCGCCGTCAAGGGTGGTCAGGTGGCATATCTGGTACCTGCGGAGTGTATCGGGACGTTAAAGGGGGAGAGCGAGATAGGTCAGAACCCCATCAACGCCGATAAGGAAAACGATATTATAGATTTTCAGAATGCCTACGGTACGGATTTCAAGGAAGTGGATTTTAACAGAAAGGTTTACCGTCTGGGCGGCAAATGCTTCTTTGCCGCAGGATTTTTGTCCATCATCTGTGCCTTTCTTCCCTTTGACGGCACCATCGTCTTCCCGGTCTATATGGTCGTCATCCTGGCTGCCTGCCTGATCCCGGGCATCATGTC
>ERZ808037.1340-NODE-1340-length-16452-cov-5.196824_pt1 | contig 16452 bp, 15 predicted proteins | sample MGYA00380190_ERZ808037 | MGnify/ENA primary metagenome ERZ808037 (study PRJEB31490, sample SAMN06133399) | mouse gut metagenome | isolation source: J9 | host: mice | place: China: Chengdu | collected 2015-05 ... | reverse complement strand
TATGGGGTCTTAGCTCAGCTGGGAGAGCATCTGCCTTACAAGCAGAGGGTCATAGGTTCGAGCCCTATAGGCCCCATAGACCTGGCGGAATAGCTCAGCTGGCTAGAGCACGCGGTTCATACCCGCGGTGTCGTTGGTTCAAGTCCAATTTCCGCTATCATAAGAGTATCCATTGGAAGGTGGATGCTCTTTTTTTGTTTATTTTGGATTAAATTTAGGATTTATTTGTTATTTTTTCTTACTTCTTGTTAAATTGTGTAAGTTCTATATACATCTTCTTATCCCTGGTTTTGTTGGTTTTCTTCTTTTATGCAAATGGGACTTTTCTATCCTGCTCTGCTGTTTAGCTGCTTGCTTTCATTTGCTTACACTCTGCTTTCATTTTTGGGGGTACTCTCTTATTTTCTTAGAGTTTTAGAGGGAGTTTTGGGGCTGCTGTTGTTTCTTTTCCTGCAATAAGAATTTAAAATTGTTTACATGGCTTTATGGGATAAAAATTTCATAGGGCTGTTTTTTATTTGGAGATTAGGGGCAGGATTGAAGGCAAGATTAAGGGCAGAATTTTAGTCATGGGGTAGTCCAAAACGATTTTAAGGGGGTTTAAAAGGGATTTATGGGTGTGAGTGTAGGGGAATTAGGGGTATGGGGTTAAAATGGAACCACGGGGGTTTCAATGAGTTGTAGGGGGTATTGGGGTTTAGGGATAGCTGGGTTTCTGGGGGATTTTTTGGATTTTAAGATATAGCAAATGCCCTAATCATACATAGAAATTTCTGGCTACTATCACTCTTTCCTTTTATACTTCACAGCGTTACAATGGCAGTCCATTAAAGAAGAAAGGAGGATGCTTTGTATGTACGAGGTTGTAAAAAATATGGGAATTGTGATTGTAATAGCGGTTTATTGTTTATGCTCCATGTTTGTTGTAAAGTGCATGAGAGATATTACAAGGGCAACGATTGAAAAAATCGGATACCTTGCAGCGTTAGCGGAAAAAGAAGAAAAAGACGAAAGGAAAGAATAAACCTATGATTAGCTTTAATCAGTTTGTGAAGTGCATGAGAAAAGAAATGGGAAAAAAGTTTCAGGGAAGGCTTACTATAAAGGTAGAAAAGGTAGAGAAAAATAATGGTGTCGTTATTACTTCTTTATCAGGAAAGAGAGAAGATAATAAGGAATGGCTTAGCGTTGGTTTAGATTCTTATTATACCGCATATAAGGAGGGGATGGATTTGGAGCAGTTAGAGGCGGATATTTATGACTTGTTTAACACTTTTGAGAAACCAGGATACCCCTTGGGGGACTTGGAGGATTTTGATAAGGTAAAAGATAAGATTTTTTATAAGCTGGTAAACTATGATAAAAATTTAGATACATTAAAAGAAGTACCTCATATCCCCTACTTGGATTTAGCGGTTGTATTTTATGTGTTGATGGAAAGAAATGAAAAGGGGCAGTCTGTGTCTGTGATTACGCATGAGAGCAGGAAAAAATGGGGGAAGGATATTGAAAGTTTGTATGAACAGGCAAAGGAAAATACCCCCAGACTGTTTCCGGTTTCTTTATGCAGTATGGGACAGGTTATGGAAGAATTGATAAAAGAATCAAATGGAAAGGAATACATAGGTTTAGGTTTGGAAGATTTTATCAAATCTGAAAAATCCAGCCCCTTATTTGTGTTAAGTAATGAATGTGGGGTTTATGGTGCTACAGCTATGTTGTATCAGGACGTGTTGAAAAACTTTTCAGAAATGATGGAAAGTGACATTGTAATTTTGCCCTCTAATGTACATGAAATTTTATTGCTTCCTTATACTATGGTGCATGATATGAACGAGGTAAAGGAAACGGTTGAGCATGTCAACAGGGTGGAAGTACCTTTGACGGATGTTTTATCTAATCATGTTTATCTGTATGACCGTGAAAGAAATACTATCTCTATAATTTAAGGAATCATGGCATAGCTGGAAATCCTGTATAAATCGTACATTCCAGCTATGCCATTACCGGCGATTACACCACAGACAAGAAGAATCTCCAGCGTTATGATATAGGCATAGAAGTTAAGAAAAATAAAAATTAAAAAAGGAGAAAAAAGTTATGTGTATGAAATCATTAAGCGAGATTGCAAAGGAAGTTATCAGAGGTTACATGGAGAATGGGAACGAGTATGACAGGAAAGAACTGGTTGCGGCTATCAAGGAAGGGGCTGAACGCAAGGAAGAAATGACCGATGGTGTGATTGCTGGTGCAATCAAAATGCTGACTGCTTCTGGTGAGATTATGGTAGTTGCCAGAGGGAGATATAAGAAAGGGGTTGCTGGAAAAGACCAGAACATGCAGGAAAGAGTAACGGCTTTGTTCCACAGGTTTAAGGCTGATCTGGATAAGATGTGCATGGTAAACACTCTTAGCTTAAAAGAAAATGATTTACAGTTTATCAGTAAGTTAAATGAAATCAGTAACAATCTGGAGGCTTCCATTTGGGAGTTGGAGGATTTTGGAAAGGAAAAGGAGGCTTCTGGTGCTGAAAAAGCACCAGAGGCAAAGAAAGAAGAAGTGGTACAGGTGGAAGCATTAGAGAAAGAGCCAGCAAGTGAGAAAAAGGGGTCTGGCTCTAAGAAAGAGAAAAAGGAAAAGGAAAAAGACAATAACACAACGGAGGCTGCTTAGGCGACCTCTGCATACCAAAAATACCAAAAATAAGGTTTTATCAAATACCAAAAATACCAAAAACAGGCAGAGTGTAAAAAGGCTGAATCTTGTCTTGGCTCCTCTGCTTGTTTACTTTATCATACCTGATTTTAAAAATGGGAAGTTTGGAGATGGTATATAGGAAGTGGGATTTTCAAAAACCGCCAAAAAAGGAAGTCATTTTAGCATGGAAAATCAGGGCATACATAAGACTATTTTTAATGAGTGCAAAGGGTGAAAAAATGGGGGTACAGAGGGCAGATTTTCAGCATGAGAAAAAAATAGGAAGTATGACGGGTTAATGAATAGGGGTTTGGAAAAGTGATTGACGTAAGCAAAAAATAGGGATACAGGACGGAAAAGAAAGATTGTCTAAATGGGAAGATTTTTCCAGTACATGGGGGATAACAAGGGAAGATATAGAAAAAGGGTTAAGATTGTTATATTGAATAAGCTTAAAGGGAAAATAGATAAAAAAGAGAAAAAATAGTTAAAATCCAGGTTGACTAAAGGTACACCTCCCCGGCACGAGGTTGTTATAAAGTGTTCTTTCTTTTTTTACGCTTTTTTTCTTTCTTAAAAGATGCTAAGGAAGAATGACACAGCTACTACATACTATATGCTGGATATCTTACGGCATTTAAAATGCAGGGTACTTCTATCAGGATATCTTAATCAAGGCTATGATTTATATTGTGAAATGCTGCTCCCTTACGGCTATCAATGCTATTTTGGCAAAGAATTAAAAAAGACATGCAGTAAAAAAGAAACAGGAAAGGAATTTTTATGGTGTAATTATGAATTGCCAAAGGGTGCACAGGTAAAGTTATATGAGTATAAATCTCCAATCATAAGGGTTGCTTAATACCAGCATAATGTACATAAGGGGAAGTGATTTTCCGTCACTTCCTCTACTGACACAGGGGGCTGTTTCTGTCATTAATATAGATAGGATGATAAAAACACATACCAAAAATACCATTTTTAAAGGAGGAAAAAATCATGGATGCAATGATAATGAATCAATTAGGGGAACATGGAAAGGCTTCTATTTATCCCACAGGAAGAAGAAACAAAAAAGGTGAGGCTGTTTATGGGATTTCCTTTTATTATAATGACATAAAGGGATGCAGGCAAAGAAAAGTGATTACTGGAAATAAGGAAGAACTGCTTCAAAAGAGAATTAATTTTTTAAATTCTATATACCTGCAAAAACTAGAAGCATTAAACATAGCCGAAACTACCACTGCTGCTAATCCTTCGGTTACTGCTTCTCTTTCTCCAGCCTGTACAGTAACCTTAAAAAGGGCAATTGAAGAATTTTTAATTCAATATGAACCAACGGTTTCACACTCAACCTTTTTAGGCGAAAAAACCAATACCAATAACATAACACGAATTATGGGTGATATGCTGATCAAGGATATTACTTTTGATGATTTCCAAAGCCTTGTCAATACTATCTCTCAAGGCAAAAATGGAAATCAGGCTGCACCAAAGACTGTACGAAATCACATCATTTCGTTTAAAAGAATCATGAAATATTGCAGGAAGAAAAAATGGATTTCTGCTGATGATTTGGAACTGATTACCAGCGATATAAAAATCCCTACATACATCACGGACAATGACCATGAGGAAGAAGTCAAGGAAGAAAAGGCATTATCCTGTGAAGAAGCCAAAAAAGTTTTAGAGAGTTTAAAAAAGAATACGCGCTATTATCTTGTTGCAAAAATTCTATTATTAACCGGCATGAGGCCACAGGAATTTTTTGCTTTAGAAAAATCGGATCTGGTAAAAAAAGAGGGCTATATCCATATTCGTCAAGCTCTTATCCGACAAAATACAAAAATAGGTAATAACAGGCTTTATGGTATCGGTACGACCAAAAATAAAGGTTCTCGTCGAAAAGTACCTGCAACACCCTTGTTATTCCATTATTTTGATGAACTGGAAAGCCTTATGATGAAAGATGGAAGCAGGAAAAAGTCAATTGCCATGGGAAATGAAACTATGGTAATCGTTGATAAAAATGGGAATATTATTGACGAACATGCTTTTGGTATCAACATGGTTCGCTACCTCCAAAGAAATGGGAACTGTAAGAAGTTTACTTTAGGTATGCCAAGGCATTTTTACCAAGACCAGCTGGATATTTTGGGAGCTAACATCAATGACGTAGAAAAGGCAGTTGGTCATGTGATTAACACAGTAAGCGAAAGGCATTATAAAGTGAATGAACAATATCTAAAACGATTGTTACCTTATGTTGAGGATTTAGGCGTTATGTTAGAAAATCCTGAAAAATGCTGTAAAAATGGTTTAGATTTTGATTGACTTTAGGTTTTTATCATGCTATGATGAACTTGTAAAAAGGGTGGCGATGTTGCTGCCACCCCTTGGGACAATCAACGGTTGCTTATGCAATCGTCAATCGACCCATCAGATGCGGCCAAGCTTGCTGATGGGTCTTTTTCTGTACGTCCCTTGTGTCGCTGTATGTAAGATTTACACTCTTTGGCTAATGTTACTATGCCTACCAAGATACTTACGATACGGCTCAGGATTTCGAGGAAAATCATCACCTCATCCTCCTTTCTCTGGTGTTTACACACCTGTGGCACAAGCCTAAATCTTCTAAGCTTGTCCCAAAGGTGTGTATCTTCCATTGAAGGAGTGCTCACCTGTCTGCTTCTGACTCTCTTATTATAACGGATTTTGTTGAAAAAAGGAAGGAGAAATTTACCAAAACTTTACTTTCTTATATTTAATTTCAGTAAGTTCTGCTTCAATTCAAGAATTTCTGCTTCAAAATATCTGTACTTTCGCTTCAGTTTCCATTACTTCTGCTTGCAATTTTAAGCTTTGCGCTTTCATAAAGGAAATGGCGTATAAGGGAAAATAAAGTTTTCTATAGGAAAAATGGGCGCTTCACATGCTCTGGCCTATCAGCTTCATACCCGCGGTGTCGTTGGTTCAAGTCCAATTTCCGCTATGAAGCAGAGTATTCATCGAAAGATGGGTACTCTTTTTTTGTGTGTTTTGCGTTGTTTTTGATAAGTCTGGAGGATTTTATGGAATCTGAACCATCCAATCCTTTGTTTGTGTTAAGTAATACATGTGGGATTTATGGCGCTACGACTATGCTGTATCAGAACATGTTGAAGGATTTTTCAGAAATGATGGAAAGTGACCTTGTGATTTTTCTCCAATCTGTACAGTAACATTAAAAAAGGCGATTGAAGAATTATTCCATTATTTTGACGAACTGGAAAAACTGCTTCAAGATGATGGGAGCAGGAAAAAATCCGTTTCTATGGGAAATGAAAATTTTATCATCGTTGATAAAAATGGAAATATTATTAACGAACATGCTTTTAGTATCAACATGGTTCGCTATCTCCAAAGGAATGGTAATTATAAGAAGTTTACTTTAGGTATGCCAAGGCATTTTTACCAAGACCAGCTGGATATTCTAGAAGCTAACATCAATGACGTGGAAAAGGCTGTTGGGCATGTAATTAACACCGTAAGCGAAAGACATTATAAAGTAAATGAACAATACCTGAAACGATTGTTGCCCTATGTTGAGGAGTTAGGGATTATGTTAGAAAATGCAGTAAAAATGGTTTAGATTTTGATTGACTTTCGTTTTTTATCGTGCTATGATTGTTTTATAAAAGAGGTGGTGGTATTGCTGCCACCCCTTTTTCGGAGGACTAATGATTGCTTGTGCAATCATCAATCGGCCCATCAGGTGCCTGCAAGCTTACTGATGGGTCTTTTTCTGTCCGTCCTTTTTTGCGCTGTATGTAAGATTTAAACTCTTTGGCTAATGTTATCATGCCTACCAAGATACTCACGATACGGCTAAGGATTTCAAGGAAAATCATGACCTCATCCTCCTTTCTCCGGTGTTTACACACCTGTGGCACAAGCTTAACCTGGTTAAGCCTGTCCCAAAGGTGTGCATTCTCCAAATAAGGAGTGTTCACTTGTCTGCTCCTGACCTTTTTATTATAGCGGATTTTGTTGAAATTGGAAAGGGAAAGTTTATCAAAATTTACAAAAAGAAAATTCAATTTAAGAAAGTTCTGCTTTAGAATATAAAGTTCTGCTTCAAAATGAGTATTCATCGAAAGATGGGTACTCTTTTTTTATGCATTCTGCTTTTCTGTTTTTGCATTTTCCATATTTCTTCCATATTTGAGTTTCCTTTCTTTGCATGAAAAAAAGACAATCTATTATGACTGTCTTTCTTCCATCGATGGAGTACTCACCGGTAAAACAGTGCAGCATTAATTTATATTACTATTTAAGCGCTATAAACGACCGTTCTACTCTTCTAACTCTTCCACATCCAGTTCTCCCCCGGCAGACATTTCGGTTTCCAGTACGGTTTTTTGCGTATCCTCGGGATTGACAACCTCCAATACGGAATCTTCACTGTCGGTTTCTAAGCTGGCTGCACCTGCCGGCTCTTTCGGAATGAATGGTTCCGCCTGGGCAGCCGCCGTTTCCTGGCCGGCCTTTTCCTGCTCATTTTTTACTTCCTCTTTTGCCGGCGCATCCTCCTGGCCCGGTGAGGGCGCAGCATCCTCTGCCCGGGAAGCTGATTCGGGATTTTCACCCTGTGCCGAGGCGGCTTCTTCCTGCTGACGATTTCTGTACATCTCGGCCCGCTCGCTTAATTTTGCCCGGGCAATCTGTGCGGATTCTTTCGCAGCAACAGCCGCTTCATAAGCGGTATCTCCTAAGATAACCGCAGCATCCTTTAATACGCTCTTAGCTGCCCCTGCAATCTCACCGGCAGCGGATACCATATCTTTTGCTGCTAATTTCAGTTCATCTTTACTGACATTTAACGGGATGTATTTTCGGGATGCCCTTGGATCGGTGCTTTCCTCACTGCTTTCGCTTTCCGCGTCTTTGTCAGCATCTTTTGTTTCTTCCGGCTTTTTATCCCCCTGTACTCCCGGCTCTTCTTCTTCCATAATGCTTACGGTTTCTTCCTCTTCAAAAAGATCGTCATCATTTTCCTCGCCGCCTTCAAAGTCATGGAATTCCTCTTCCAACTCGTCATTAAACGATTTGTATTTTCTCAGATAAGAAATCCCAGCGGCGGCAGCTCCAGCCGCTGCAGCAAGTACGACAAACTTCCCAAAACCTTTTTTAGCCATAAACAAACACTCCTCTCCGGGTATCAAGTACCCTCATTTCTATTATTTTAATACGAATAGAGAAAAAAAGAAAGGGATAGAATATAAAATCCATAAAAAATTTATGTACAAGTGTTGCTGTTCAAACATTCACCGTAAACCATGTATATCCGTATTCACGGTTTACCTTCCTCATTCCACGGTACACGGTTCTCCCACCAGACCTCTTCTAAACGATTTTCGGGAACAACAAAAAATCCCCTTCTTTCTTTCTCGGACAAAAGACGATACTCCCCAAGTCCCGGCAGAAATCTCCACCGTGTATCCAGACAGGTTTTCCCTCCTTCGGCAGTAATCTCCCACCAGAAGGAACTGCCCTGTGCATTCACTTGTTCATAGGTAAGCCTTCCGTCCAGCCGATCGTTAAGAAAAATCCCGGAAACCTGTTCTTCCACCCCCTGTCTGCTTTCTCCTGCTCTGCCCTCTTTCGATTTACTTCCGTCGGTTTTTCCTCCACCGGTTTCTCTTTCACCAAATTTGCCTGCCCCGGATTTACTCTCCCCCGGCTTCCAGGAATAGCTTCCGGTAATTCCCAGCCCTTCCATCTGCCCGTCTTTCCACAGTCCCATAGAATAGGAATAACCATAACCAGGTTCTTCGCTGTCCGGCCAGGCAATCGCACTGCACACACCCTCCGGCTTCCCGTGATGAAAATTTCCGTAAAAACAAACCTGATCCTTTCTAAGGGCAAGTCCCATCCCCTCCAGCTGCAAAACGGGTTTACCGTCACGGACATAGATAATCTCCTGTCCGCCCATCTTCTCTACGGTGTTCCAAAGCTTCTGCAGTTCTTCCTCTTCCTGTCCAAGCTGCCAGGCTGCCTGATGAATCGAGGCCCCGGCTAAAAAACTTTCCAGCTGCTGCAAAAATTCCAATTCTTCCTGCGCCAGATATTCCAACTGTTCCTGCGCCAAAAAAACTTTTCCGGCATTTTCTTCTGCAAGGGAAACGCTTGTCGGGTTACTTCTCCTGTGTACTTCTCCCAAAACCGCAGAATACACCAGAAGGAAAAATCCGCCCACAAGCACAAAAACGGCTTTCTTTTTATCCGCCTCCCATGCCTTCACACTTCCCACCCCTTTCGCAGACATTCTGTACCTTTACGGATATCTTTTTCGGATAAGCTGGCATAGCCGAGGACAACGGTAGATGGATAACGGTGATATTCCGGGTAAATAAAATATTTGGACAGGGCATAAACCTTTGCTCCGGCTCCGGCGGCACGTTCTACCAGTTCCTGTTCCTCCCAGCCGCCGTAATGGCTTAACAGAAGATGAAGCCCCGCATGTTCCGCCGAAATCACAAATTTCTGCTCAAATCCTTTTAAGCTTTCCATCAGACAGTCATGTTTCCCCTTATAAATTCCCCGCATCCGGTTTAAATGCCGTTCATAATAGCCTTCAGTTAAAAACTGGTAGAGAATGTTTTGATCAATTCTCGGCACCGTTGAAGAAAAGAAGCCTGCCCGCATCCGGTACTCCTCTAACAGCCGTCTGGGAAGAACCATAAATCCGACACGGATAGCCTGGGCAATGGATTTGGAAAAGGTTCCGATATAAATCACCTTTTCTTCCTCATCCATTCCCTGAAGCGCCGGTATCGGCTTTCCTTTATAGCGGAATTCACTGTCGTAATCATCTTCGATAATATATCTGCCTTCCTTCTCTCTGGCCCAGGCCAAAAGTTCCTGCCTGCGCTTTACCGGCATAACAATTCCCATGGGATACTGGTTTGCAGGCATCACATAGGCCGTGTCCGGCTCGGGGATCTTCTGTTCCCGCAAAAGTTCCACGCTCATCCCGGATTTATCCATAGAAATCGGGATCACCGGCTGCCCCTGGCTGACGAATACATGATATGCCTGCCGATAGGTCGGATTTTCCATGGCAATCACCCGGTTTCTTCCCAGAATCATGGAGAGCAGCATAAGAAGATACTCGGTTCCCGCTCCAATAATAATCTGTTCTGCCCTGCATCTTACCCCTCTGGCCGAATGAAGGTAGGTGCGTATCGCCTCCCGCAGGGCATATTCCCCCTGGGGATCACCGCTTAAAAACAGAGCCTTATTATCCGTTACCAGGATATTCTTGGTGATCTTCCTCCATGTATTAAACGGAAAACTGTCCAGATCAATGCCCCGGGGGGAAAAATCTATGATTAAATTCTCTCCTGCTGCTTTTTCCTGCTCCACAAAAACCGACGGATGCTTTTGCCTTTCTTCTCCCTGCACATCTGCCAGCTCCTCAATCTCCGCTACAAAATAGCCGCGGTAGGGCGAAGCTTCGATATAACCCTCGGACAGAAGCTGATCGTAAGCCATCTGTGTTGTGCTTCTGCTGATTTTTAAGTGTTCCGCCAATACCCGGGTAGAAGGAAGCCTGCTTCCCGCACCTAAGTTTCCCTGACGGATTTCTTCTTTCATAAAGCGGTAAATCTGTTCGTACATCGGGATACCGCTGTGACTGTCCAGCGGGATAATTAACTCCATATCCGTTCACCTCCTAAAGCGTATTTGAACCTTTCCTTCTCTCCGATATGCGTCACCATTCGCAGGATTTAGAAAACAAACCAAAAGCCGATACGAAGCATCTCTCTCATCCTTCGTACCGGCCTTTTTTCATACTAATTACATGGTTCACTGTAACAGGCAGAAATCCATGTTGTACTAACTCCTTCCGGAACCCTCCTACGCCTTCGGCAGTTTAAATGAACTCTTCAGCGAAACAATGCGGTTAAATACCGGCTTTTCCTCTGTGCTGTCCTTGCAGTCCACGCAGAAATAGCCGTTTCGCATAAACTGGAAGCTGTCGTATGGCTTTGCGGCAAACAGTGCCGGTTCCACGAAGCACTGGGAAACCACCGTCAGAGAATTTGGATTTAAGTTCAGAGAACCGTCCTCATTCAATTTCCCTTTTTCCTCATCGACAATGTTCTCGTACAGCCGTGCTTCCACAACCTTTGCCGTCTTTGTGGCTACCCAGTGAATCGTTCCTTTGACCTTGCGCCCGGTAAAGCCTGAACCGCTCTTGGTTTCCGGGTCATAGGTACAGTGCACGGTCGTAACTTTTCCCTGCTCGTCCTTTTCAAAACCGGTGCAGGTGACAAAGTAGCCGCCCATCAGCCGGACTTCATTGCCGGGGAAGAGGCGGAAATACTTCTTCGGCGGTTCTTCCATAAAGTCCTCGCGTTCAATGTAAAGTTCCCTTCCAAACGGAACCTTACGGCTTCCCAGTTCCTCATTTTCCAGGTTATTCGGAATATCCAGTTCTTCCATCACATCTTCAGGATAATTGTCAATCACCAGCTTAATCGGATCAAGAATCGCCATCATCCTTGGCTTTTTCAGCTTTAAATCCTCACGGATGCAGTATTCCAGCATCGCATAATCCACAGAACTGTTCCCTTTCGCTACGCCAACCAGTTCCACAAACATGCGGATAGACTCCGGCGTATAGCCGCGGCGGCGAAGGGCAGCGATGGATACCAGCCGCGGATCATCCCAGCCGTCCACAATGCCGTCCTCCACCAGCTTCTTAATATAACGCTTTCCAGTAACTACATTGGTCAGATATAACTTGGCAAACTCAATCTGGCGCGGCGGATTTTTAAATTCACATTCCTGTACCACCCAGTCATACAGGGGACGGTGATCCTCAAACTCCAGGGTGCAGATGGAATGGGTAATGTTTTCAATTGCGTCCTCAATCGGATGGGCAAAATCATACATCGGATAAATGCACCATGCATCACCCGTGTTGTGATGGCTCATCCTTGCCACACGGTAAATGACCGGGTCACGCATGTTGATATTGGGGGAAGCCATATCAATCTTTGCCCGCAGAACCTTCTCACCGTCCTGGTACTTTCCTTCCTTCATCTCAGTAAAGAGTTTTAAGTTTTCTTCCACCGAACGGTTGCGGTAAGGACTTTCCTTACCCGGACGGTTAAAATCGCCGCGGTATTCGCGGATTTCCTCTGCCGATAAGTCACAGACAAAGGCTTTTCCCTTTTTAATCAAAAATACAGCGCATTCATACATCTGCTCAAAATAGTTCGACGCAAAAAACAGCCTGTCCTCAAAATCTGCGCCAAGCCACTTGACATCCTCAATAATGGACTCCACAAACTCGGTCTTTTCTTTGGTGGGGTTCGTATCGTCAAAGCGAAGATTAAACTTGCCCTGATATTTTTTTGCCAGTCCGTAATTTAACAGAATCGACTTGGCATGTCCTATATGCAGATAGCCGTTTGGTTCCGGCGGGAAGCGGGTCTGCACATGGGAATAAACGCCTTCTGCCAGATCCTTATCGATTTCCACTTCAATAAAGTTTTTGGAAACCACTTCTTTTTCCTTCGCCTCCGGCACCAGGTTTTTTTCTTCCATCTTCTTTTCCTCCGTTATCCATCAACTCAAAAACAATCATACCATACTTAGGCCATTTGGAAAAGGGGAAAATCAAATTTTCCAGCGGGTACTGTTCTCCCGCGGAACCTGTTCGGATTTCTTTCCCCCTGCATCCCTCTTCATTGGCTTGGGTACGGTTTTTAAAATCTCCATAAGAACCTGTTTACCGGAAACCTTTTCTCTTCTCGCTCTGGTATTTAAAGAAATCCTGTGATTGACCACATCCAAAAAAACCTCCCCAATCTCAACAGGCGATACATAGTCCTGCCCTTTAAGCCATGCCGTCGCCTTTGCCATCTTAACCAGAGCAATGGTTGCCCGGGGGCTGGCACCGGTTTCTAAATACTCCTGCTCCCTTGTGGCACAGACCAGAGCCGTAATATACTGGATCATGGATTCCTGGATATAGGTTTCCATCGCTTCCTGCTGCATGGCCTTTAACAGCAGGGGACTGGAAAGCACCTGAAGATTATCCGTCCTGCGCCCCATCCCCGCTTCCCTCGCCATCTGCACCTCATCGTCAAACGAAGGATAGCCCATGGACATGCGGATCAGAAAGCGATCCATCTGTGCAGGCGGAAGCGGCTGCGTCCCTGCGGCCCCCGAAGGGTTCTGCGTGGCAATCACAAAAAAGGGCTGCAAAACCTTCCGGGTAACGCCGTCTACGCTCACCTGCCCCTCTTCCATAACCTCTAAAAGCGCTGACTGGGTCTTTGGTGAGGTTCGGTTAATCTCATCCGCCAGAAGAAGGTTGCAGAACACCGCTCCGGGCTGATAGACAAACTCTTCCCTTTCCTTCTGGTAAATGGAAAATCCGGTCAAATCCGAGGGCAGCACATCCGGGGTAAACTGCACCCGGTTCCAGTTTAAACCCATCGTCCGGGCAAATGCAATCGCCAGGGTCGTCTTTCCCACCCCCGGAATATCTTCCAAAAGCACATGACCGCCGGAAACTATAGCCAGCATAAGCTTTGACACCAACGCTTCCTTCCCCAGAATGGCCCGGTTGACCTCCTTTTGCACCTTCCATGCATTCTCCTGATAAATACTTCCCATTTCGTTCGTTTCCTTTCCCTTTCCTGGTACATCCGCACGAATCTTAAATCCGACGCTTTCGTCTTTACGACTTAGAAGCAGGGGACTTCCTTGATAGATTAAATAACCTGCATCAACGATTTTATCTTTCCAAAACCAGCAGGATTTCCATGATACGCCATTTGATTTTCTTTATCCCGTACAGCCGCCCGGCGATATCGGCAGCCATGATTTCATAGCCTTCCCGTACCTTTTCTCTTTCTTTATCGGAGGAAACTTCCCGTCCATAAGCTGTCTGAAAAGCGCAGGCCCTTATCTCTTCCAGTTCTTCGAACGACAGCCGGTTCTCCGAATAGAACAAAATCCCCAAATCATCTTCCGATTCCTCTTCTTTTTCCAGTTCGGCAATGATGGCCCGGCAAAACTCCTGCTCTGTCCCGTCAAATTCCTTCCCATAACCGGCCAGGTGCAAAACAGCTACCATCTTCTGGTACAGTTCATCCGCCCCAAGCTGCAAAAGTCTTTTCTTTCTCTGCCTTATCGCTGCCCGCCCTGCGCCGGTAAAAGCCAGACTTACTATAACGAGAATTCCCGCCGTCGCCATAGCCGCAAGTCCCCCGGCTTCTCCTTTGCCCGGCGTATTTCCTGACTCCTTTTCTTTCCCGTCCGTATCCTGCTTTTCGCTCTGCGAACTTCCTTCATCCGGCAGTTTCTGACTTTCTTCGCCTATCTCTTCCCTGCTGCCTTCTTCTTCGTAAAAATCCTCCCTGTTTTCCTCCTCCGCTTTGCTTTCCTCCGGTTCCTCCTGGATAAACGACAGCATCCAGTCCTGCTGGTTTTCCAGCCCTTCTTCATGATCTTCTGCTCCGGCTCTTTTGTCCTCACTTCCGGAATCATCGGTCTGTCCGGCCGGCGGTGTAACCTCCACGGGAAGCCATCCCGGGCCTCCAAGATAAATTTCCGCCCAGGCATGGGCCTTCTCATCGGTCAGCCGGGCATGGTAAAGTCCGTCCGTTCCCAGGGAAAAATCCGCCGGATCGGCTGCATATCCGGTAACATAGCGGGCGGGTATCCCCTGCATCCTGTACATTAACACGGCAGCCGTGGCAAAGTGCTGGCAATAGCCCTCCTGCCCGTCAAACAGAAAATACTCGGCAATATCCGTCCCATAAGGCATAAACCCCGGTGTCTGGCTGTAGGCGGCATAATCCGTCAGGGTCTGCCGAATCCATAAGGTAATCTCACGGGGGTCTTTTAACGGGTTCTTTCTGCACAGTGAAAGAAGGCGGGGAAGCCGTTCTTCAGGCACCAAAAGATAATGCTCGGCCACATAGGTGCGGTAGGGTTCTTCCATCTGTGCAAACCACTGCAGAGGTTTTTCCCCTAATCTTTCCCGGTACTGGTAGTATTCCTTCCAGGAAAACAAATCAAACCGATAGACACCTCTGGAATCTCTGGAAACATAGGAAGAGAGATAAGGAGAAAAAAAAGAATTCTGCGCCCCGTTCACCGGACGGATCTCCATCTTCTGGCTTTCCGGTTCTGTCACGGACTGTCCGCCCTGGTTTCCCCCTTCCTTCTGTTCCATCTCCCGTTTGCCGTAGCGGATCAATTCAAACTGCCTTTGCTCAAAATAATCCGGGGCAAGGTAGGCCGACGCCCATTCTCCCTGACCGATATTAAGCCCTGCATAAAAATCCGCTTCATCAGCCTTCTCCCATGCATCGCCTGAATAATTTCCTCCGGTAAAATCCTTCAGATACATCCTTTCTTCCGGCATCTCGGACAGGGTCAGTTCCAATTGCAGCACACTGGATGCGTAATGGTTTCCCCTGCTGATTTTCCCGGACTGCACGCCTACGGAGCCGCTGCTGTAGACCGATGTCCGGCTTTCCCCGGACCGGCGATTGGACGCCAAAGGATTTGCGGGAGTCTTAACCCCATGGGTCAGGGACTGGGTAAACTGCGCGGATTCCTCCATCCAGTCCCTCCTGCTTTCGTCAGAAACCAGCTTTGCAAGAAAGAACGCCCCAAATACCAGCAAAAGCCCCGCAATAAAACTTTTCTGCAAAACCGCGTCCTTGGTGTTCTTTTCTTCTGTTTCATCACTCCACTTCTGATAAACCGTATAGTAAACCGAATTTCCGATATGAAATGCAGCCAGCAGCCCCAGGACACCCCCGGAAGGCCGATAACCGAAAAGCGGACTTAAAAGCAAGAGAAACAATGTAAACGCATAAAATATCCATCCCTTATTAAAGACAGGAACAAGGAACAGACAAAGCAGGGACACAAGAAAGGATAATGCCAGAAACAGCAGGGTAAAATCACCGCTGCCTGTTTTTTGGTTTAGCAGGCAGTAAATTAAAATATTAAGCTGTTCATCCAAAGGCTTTTTTAGCAGGCAGAAACATAAAAAATACGCAAAAAGGACAAAAAGAGCCGCCTTCCATCTGCTTTTCTTCTTAAAAGGCCACAGGGCACTGCCAAGCAAAAGAATACTTCCCAAAACCAGCAGGCGGTTGCAGGAAAAATCCCCGATTTCACGAAAAAACAGAAGGATTGCACAGACCAGACAAAAATAGATGATAAAGACAACCGGTTTTTGTTCTTCTCTTCCCTTCATGATTACACGAATCCATCGAAAACTATCTCTGTTCTGTGCACGTTTCACTGCATCATTCACTCCATTTCTTCAAGATCAACCAACTGATGATTCAGGTAAAACCTTCCCTCAAAATCCAGGCAGAACATAACCTCTTCCTCCTCCTGCAAAAGCTGTCCCTGCCCTTTTTCTTCATTTTTTTCATAGAGATCCAAAACCGCCCCAAACCGCCCCTTCTTTTTCGGCAGATTCTTCCTTCCCCGTTCAAGCTCCTCCATAATCCTTCCCATCACTTCGGGATAATCCTGTTTCGTCTTTACACAGCACTCGCTCCACTCCTGTTTTCGGCTTTTCTCCTCTTCTTTTGCCGTTTCCAGATACGAAGAATTCCACAGCACACGGACAATCCATCCCTCCCCGACAAGCATAGCCAGAATGGTCGCAAGTTTTTTTAAAAAAGCTTCTGCCTTCTCCGGCTCCGACTCCGGCCAAAC
>ERZ808037.1339-NODE-1339-length-16457-cov-3.897985_pt1 | contig 16457 bp, 14 predicted proteins | sample MGYA00380190_ERZ808037 | MGnify/ENA primary metagenome ERZ808037 (study PRJEB31490, sample SAMN06133399) | mouse gut metagenome | isolation source: J9 | host: mice | place: China: Chengdu | collected 2015-05 ... | reverse complement strand
GGACAAATGGGAGATCCCTACGGTGACGGCGAACCAGGGGGAAGCCATCCTGCCGGACGTGGCGAAGAGCATCACGGCCAAGATGGAGGAGAAGGGCCTGGCGGAGGCGGACGTGGCGGGAATCGGCATCGGCGTTCCGGGGCCCGTGGACCGCAACGGCCTGCTGGTGGGCAGGGCAGTGAATCTGGGGTGGGATTCCCTTGACATACCGAAGGCCCTGGGCGCATATATTAAGGTACCGGTGAGGGCTGCCAACGATGCCAATGTAGCCGCCTTCGGCGAGCTGTGGCAGGGCGGCGGCAAGGGCTATGAGAACATGGTGGCCGTGACCCTGGGCACAGGCGTGGGCGGCGGCATCATCGTAGACGGCAGGCTCCTGGCCGGTTCCACGGGAGCCGGCGGCGAGATTGGGCATCTCCATCTCCAGGACGGGGAGGAGGAGCGCTGCAACTGCGGGAACAGCGGCTGTCTGGAGCAGTACGCCTCCGCCACGGGCATCGTGCGCCTGGCGAAGCGCCGCCTGGGGGAGGATGAGAAGGAAAGCGTCCTGCGCCGGGGAAAGGTCAGCGCCAAGACCGTGTTCGATGCCGTGAAGGCAGGGGACGGGGTGGCCATAGAAATCGCGGAGCGCTTCGGGGACTATCTGGGCAAGGGCCTGGCCATCGTGGCGGCAGTGGTGAACCCGGAGGCCTTCGTCATCGGCGGCGGCGTGTCCAAGGCCGGGGATATCCTCCTGACCTTTGTGGAGCCCAATTTCAGGAAGTACGCGTTCCCCCAGTGCAGGGACGCGAAGTTCGTCCTGGCCGAGCTTGGGAACGACGCCGGCATCTACGGCGCGGCGGCATTGCTCCTGCGGGACAACGCGTAGCCGCGGCATACCTGCCGGGAATCAAATAGAAAAGGGAAGTCAATTTCAATGATCAGTGGAGCAGTGGTGGAAGCATTACAAAGATACGTGCCCGGGGACAACATCCACCTGCAGGAGCCAATGGCAGGCCATACAACCTTTCGGATAGGTGGACCTGCCGACTGCTTTCTGCAGCTGGAGGACGAAGAACAGCTTAAGAAAGTGCGGCGGTATCTGGATCTGGCGGGGGTGCCGTTCTTTGTGCTGGGAAACGGCAGCAATCTGCTGGTGGACGATGCCGGCTATCGGGGCGTCATTCTGCAGATTGGGGCGAAGATGAGCGATATCTTTGTCCAGGGATGCCATATCATCGCTAAGGCGGGAGCCACCCTGAGACAGGTGGCCGCCGCCGCCCTGGAGCACGGCTTGAGGGGATTCGAGTTCGCCTCCGGCATTCCGGGGACAGTGGGCGGGGGCGTGGTCATGAACGCCGGCGCCTATGGAGGAGAAATGAGCCAGGTGGTGACTCAGGTGCGGGTGGTGAACCGCGAGGGAGAGGTCATGGAGCTGGACAACAGCACCATGGAATTCGGCTACCGCACCAGCGTCATCCGGCACGGTTCCTTTACGGTGACGGAAGTGACGTTTTGCCTGGAGCCGGGGGACAAAGAGGAGATTCGGGCCAGGATGGAGAATCTGGCAGCCAGGAGACGGGAGAAGCAGCCGCTGGAATACCCCAGCGCCGGAAGCACCTTTAAAAGGCCGGAGGGGCATTTTGCGGGACAGCTGATCATGGAGGCGGGATTTGCCGGGTACCAGATTGGCGGGGCCAGGGTGTCCGAGAAGCATTGCGGCTTCATCATCAATGCCGGGAACGCCACCGCCCGGGATGTGCGCACCCTCATCGGCGAGATTCAGGCACGGGTGAAAGAGCGCTTTCGTGTGGAACTGGAGCCGGAAGTGGTATTTTTAAGATAAAATGCGGTGGAGCGAAAGGACACTGTGCTGTGGGGGAAGCGCAGCTTGGAAAAGCGGCGTGGAATCCGCAGCGTGGGAAGATATAGCCGCGACGGCAGCATGGGAGTGAATATGAGATTTGTAGTGGTTACGGGAATGAGCGGGGGCGGCAAGAGTACTGCCCTGAAGATGCTGGAGGACGCGGGATTCTATTGCGTGGACAATCTGCCGGTCTCTTTGGTGGAGAAGTTCGTGGAGCTGGTCTCCATGCCTGGCAGCGAGGTCAGCAAGGTGGCTCTGGGGCTGGACGTGCGCTCCGACCTGTCTTTCCGGGATGCCACCAGGGTCCTGGAGAAGTTGAAAGGAGCGGGCTATAAGCTGGAGATCCTCTTCATGGACGCGGAGGAGGATGTGCTGATTAAGCGGTACAAGGAGACCAGGCGCGTCCATCCCCTTGCGGTGGACAAGCGTGTGGAGGACGGCGTCAGGGCAGAGCGCAAGGTGCTTGAGAATATCCGGTGCCATGCCGATTATGTGATAGACACTTCCAATCTGCTCACGAGAGAACTGAAGGAGGAGCTGGATCGCATTTTTGTGGAGAACGCGGAATACAACAGTCTCATGGTGACGGTGATGTCCTTTGGGTTCAAACACGGCATACCGGCGGACGCGGATCTGGTGTTCGATGTACGCTTCCTGCCGAATCCGTTTTATATAGAAGAGCTGAAGCACAAGACGGGAAATGACAGAGAAGTGCAGGATTATGTCCTCAGCTTCGAGGAGGCGGGATGCTTCATGGACAAGCTTACGGACATGATACAGTTCCTGATTCCCAATTATGTGAAAGAGGGTAAGAACCGCCTGGTGATAGCAATCGGCTGCACCGGGGGCAAGCACCGAAGCGTCACCCTTGCCAATGTGCTCTATGAGCGCATGAAGGACAGGGGAAAATACGGCGTGAAACGGTACCACCGGGATGTGGGCCGACAGGGAAAATGAGAGGGACTCAGTGGGAGGGGCATATGTCGTTTTCCGGCGAGGTGAAGAAGGAGCTGGCCAAGCGAGTCAGCCCGGCCAGGCACTGCCAGATTGCCGAATTGGCCGCGCTCATGAATTTCTGCGGGGTATATGGCATGACAACTTCTTATGATGGGGAAAATAAGAGGGCGGAAAAGCGTTTCACCCTTGGTTTTCAGACAGAAAATGAAGCTGTTGTGAGAAAATGCTTTACATTGTTGAAAAAAACATATAATATAGATACTGGTACTGCGCTGACAGAACAGGAAATGCGGGAGCTGCTGGCGAAGGTGGGAGACCTGGAGAGCCCGGTGAGTCCTTTGCTGTTAAAGAATGCCTGCTGCAGAAGGGCTTTCTTAAGAGGAGCCTTCCTGGCAGCGGGATCCATGAGCGATCCGGCCAAGGGATACCATCTGGAGTTTGACTGCAGCGATGAGGCAAAAGCCAGGCAGCTGCAGGAGCTGATCAAAGGCTTTGAAATCGAGTCGAAGGTCATCCTTCGGAAAAAATACCATGTGGTCTACCTGAAAGAGGGATCCGCCATCGTGGATCTGCTGAATGTCTTTGAAGCCCCTGTGTCCCTGATGAATCTGGAGAATCTTCGCATCCTGAAAGAAATGCGCAATTCCGTCAATCGACGTGTGAACTGCGAGACTGCCAACATAGCCAAGACCGTGAACGCGGCCGCAAGGCAGGTAGAGGACATCGAGTATCTGGAGGAGCATTATGGCTTCCGGAATTTGCCGGAGTCCCTGCGCGAAATGGCAGAGATCCGATTGGAATATCCGGACGCGCCCCTGAAGGAGCTGGGAGAGCATTTCAGCCCGCCCCTGGGGAAGTCCGGAGTAAACCATAGACTGCGCAAGCTCAGTGAGCTGGCAGAAAAAGTAAGGCCATAGGCAAGGCGCGCTTAAAGTGCGGAAGTGGAACTTAAATAAGGAGGATGAAAAATGAAAAAGAGAAATATCAGCATTAGTCTGGAAGAAGAACAGATGGCCAGACATATCGCCATGCTGGTTCAAAGGGCCAGCAAATATGAAAGTTCTATCTACATCCAGTCCGGGGACAGGAGGGTGAATGCCAAAAGCATCATGGGCATGATGACCCTGGGGATGGACTTAAGCGAAAATCTGGAAATTTCCGCGGACGGGGCCGATGAAGACATGGCGCTGGACGGGATTACCGATTTTCTCACAGGTGAGGAATAAGAACACGGAGTATGGACAAGAAACTGCTTTTTGTATACAATCCCAAAGCCGGCAAGGCCCAGATCAGGAACAAGCTGGCGGATATACTGGATATTTTCGCAAAAGAAGGGTATGAGAGCACTGTGGTGCCCACGCAGAAGAGAGGAGATGCCAGGAAAATCGTGGCTTCCCGCCATGACGGGTATGAACTTGTGGTATGCAGCGGCGGTGACGGTACACTGGACGAGGTAGTGACCGGGATGATTCAGAGCGGTTTCCGGACTTCCATTGGCTATATCCCCGCGGGGAGCACCAATGATTTCGGAGGCAGCATATCTTTGCCCAAGAATATGGTGCGGGCGGCCCAGACCGCGGTGACTGGCAGGGACTTCCAATGCGACATCGGTTCCTTCCGGCACGGCGATGAGGAGGATGTGTTCGTGTACATCGCCGCCTTCGGGCTTTTTACGGACGTGTCCTATGAGACAGGGCAGGAGATGAAGAACGTGCTGGGGCATATGGCCTATCTCCTGGAGGGCATGAAGCGTCTGTCTTCCATACGTTCCTTTCCCATGAAAGTCAGCTGGGACGGGAATGAGCTGGAGGACGATTTTATATTCGGCATGATCACCAATTCCTTTTCCGTGGGCGGGTTCAAGAACATCACGGGCAAGCATGTGAAGCTGGACGACGGCCTGTTCGAGGTCACATTGATCCGGAGGCCCAGGAACCCTATTGAATTGAATAATATCATGGTGTCCCTGCTGAACCGTGACATCGACACGGGGGCAATGTACTGCTTCCGCACGGCGAAGCTGCAGCTGGAATCCAGCGAGCCGGTGGCATGGACGCGGGACGGCGAAAACGGCGGCAGCCATACAAAAGTAGAGATACAGAATGTATGTAAGGGAATCGACATCAGGGTAAAGCCGCTTTCAAAATAGAGGAACAGTTTCAGAAGAGGTAGCAAGGCAACAACTATAAATAAAAAACGGAGGTATGTTATCATGTTAGTTTCAGCAACAGAAATGTTGAAGAAGGCCAAAGCAGGCCATTATGCTGTAGGACAGTTCAATATCAACAATTTGGAGTGGACAAAGTCCATCCTGTTGACCGCGAAAGAGTGCAAGTCCCCCGTCATTCTCGGCGTGTCCGAGGGTGCAGGCAAGTATATGGGCGGCTATCACGCGGTAGTGGGCATGGTGAACGGTCTGCTGAAGGATCTGGACATCGATGTGCCAGTGGCTCTTCATCTGGATCACGGCTCCTATGAGCACTGCTATAAATGCATCGAGGCGGGCTTCTCCTCCGTCATGTTCGACGGCTCCCATTATCCCATCGATGAGAACGTGGCGAAGACCACCGAGCTGGTGGCTGCGGCTCACGGCAAGGGAATCTCCATCGAGGCTGAGGTGGGCTCCATTGGCGGAGAGGAAGACGGAGTAGTAGGCATGGGAGAGTGCGCAGATCCCCAGGAGTGCAAGGCCATCGCTGACCTGGGCGTGGACTTCCTGGCGGCAGGCATCGGCAATATCCACGGTAAATATCCCGCCAACTGGAAGGGCCTGAGCTTCGAGACCCTGGATGCCGTACAGCAGCTCACCGGGGAGATGCCTCTGGTGCTCCACGGCGGCACAGGCATCCCTGCCGACATGATCCAGAAGGCCATCAACCTGGGCGTGGCCAAAATCAACGTGAACACGGAGTGCCAGCTTTCCTTTGCTGCCGCTACCCGCAAGTACATCGAAGAGGGCAAGGACCAGCAGGGCAAGGGCTTCGATCCCAGAAAGCTTCTGGCTCCCGGCTTTGAGGCCATCAAGGCTACCGTGAAGGAGAAGATGGAGCTGTTCGGTTCTGTCGGCAAGGCCTGAGCATTTTGAAGCGACATGGATGATATGAATTGACACGGAATGTGACATGGAAGGAAAGGGCAGTCCCCGGCAAAGCGGGCGGCTGCCCTTTTCCGCGTCCGGGGGCAGCAGGCTGCCGTTCATATTCTGTTTACAGATCATTCAATCAATCTTTGATTTATCCTCATTCTTTAGACATTTCTTTTTACTATACTAATACTTGTAACAAGGCAGCTGCTACTGCCAGCCACAGCTTACTAAATAACTTTTTCATAATTATTGCCAAGGGATGTGAGTCCCTTGGCATCCTCCCTTTTCAGGGGTAAAAATCAGCGCTTTCCATTTATGCCATAGGCAGGTTCCGGGCGAATTGGCCCTGGCATCGCCAAAAAGAGATTGAATTTTGTGAAGGATCATTATATTCTAGAAATATAGAAGGAAAGATGCAGACAACCAATGTGCTGGTTTCAGAAAAAGAAAAATGGAAAGGAAGAGAAAAATGAGAGTACTGATGTTCGACATTGATACGCTGCGTGCCGACCACATGGGCTGTTACGGCTACGGAAGGGACACCACGCCCGTGATGGATCAGGTCGCGGAAGAGGGAGTGCGCTTTGATAATTATTACTGCCCCAACGCCCCCTGCCTTCCCTCCCGGGCGTCCATGATCAGCGGCCTGTACGGCATCCACAACGGCGTGGTGGGCCATGGAGGGACTGCGGCGGATATGCGCCTCCAGGGCACTACCAGGCATTTCACGGACGACATGTCGGAGAACAGCCTGTTCATGCAGTTTCGCCGGGCTGGGATGCACACAGTGTCCTTCTCCACCTTTGCGGAGCGCCACAGCGCCTGGTGGTTCAATGCCGGTTTCAACGAGTGCTACAATGTGGGGAACCGGGGAGGAGAATCCGCGGAGCTGGTGACGCCCAAGGTGTTGGAATGGCTGGAGAGGAACGGCAGCAAGGACAACTGGATGATGCATGTGCATTATTGGGATCCCCATACGCCTTACCGGACGCCCATTGACTTCAGGAGTCCTTTTGACGGAACGCCGCTGCCGGACGACTGGATTACGGAGGATATCTTTGCGGAGCATCTGCGCCATATAGGCCCTCACGGCGCAAATGAGATCAATATGTGGAATGACCAGCATTCTGAGATGTTCCCCAAGCATCCCGGCAGGCTGAACAATCTGGCGGAAGCGAAGGAATTCCTGCACCAGTATGACAACGGAGTCCGCTATACGGACGACAATATCGGCATGATCCTGGGCTGGATGAAGGAGAAGGGGCTGTATGACGATGACCTGGCCATCATCATCACCGCTGACCACGGGGAGGACCTGGGAGAATTCGGCGTCTACGCGGAGCACGGCATGGCGGATGAGCCCGTATGCCGGATCCCTCTGATTATCCGTTGGCCGGGCATGGGCAAAGGAGAGGTGGTAAAAGGGTTTTATGACAATACGGATCTGGCGCCTACCATGCAGGAGCTGCTGGGAACCAAAATGTTCGCCCCTGACCGTTACCGCTATGACGGCGTTTCCTTTGCGGCAGCCCTGAGGGACGGGATTGACTGCTCCAAGCCTTATGCGGTGCTGACCCAGTGCGCCCATGTGTGCCAGCGCAGCGTGCGGTTTGACGATTATGTATATATCCGAACGGTGCACGGCGGGTATCATCTGCTTCCGGAGGAGATGCTGTTCAACATTGTGGAAGACCCTCATGAACAGCACAATCTGGCGCAGGAGCACCCGGAGCTCTGCGCGAAAGGAGCCAGGATGATCCTGGACTGGAACGACGCCATGATGAAGACCTCCCACTGGGATGTGGATCCCATGTGGACCGTCATGCGGGAGGGCGGCCCGGAGCACTGCAGGGGAGCGCTTCAGGCGTACATGAAGCGGTTAGAGGGCACTGACCGGGAATACGGCATCACGCTGCTGAAAGAGCAGTATGGGGACGAGCCTTAAAATCGACATACAGAAAGCTCCTGGTGCTCTGTTTTGAGCCAGGAGCTTTTGTATTGCTTTTTGCATTGCAGTATTATACTGCCGACAGCCAGGATTTACAGCGGTGTCCTCGTGAAAGCGCCTGGCTGGCAGGTCTAAAAGTCACTGCTTAAGGCAGTGACTTAGTGGGGTTGTACTGCAAATTTACCCATGTGCAGTATAAATTGGTGGTGTGAAATCTTTATCTGCTTTGCAATACCCTGGCTATCTCCAGCATCCGGGGCAGACAGGCGTCATAAAACATTCGATAGGATCTGCAGAAATAGTTTTCCTGCCCCGGCTGGTCCCGGTGCCTTCTGCAGCCGCCCCGGCAGACCGGATGGTATCTGCACTGCCGGCATTCCTGTGTATGGTTGAAGGAGCTCTCCACGAAGCGGAGCTCCTTTCGGCGCTGGTTAAGTGTTTCAAAGCTGTCTTCCCTGAGATTCCCCAGACAGTACTCGTCCAGCACATAGAAGTCGCAGGGATATACGCTGCCGTCGGCCTCTATCACGCTCTGGCTGCTGCAGGTGCCCCTCTGTTCGCAGGACTCCGGCATATGGCCCATAAGGAGGCCGATGGTATTCTCGAACTGCCGGATGTAGGGCGCTTTCCCCTCCCTGAAATCCAGGTACCATAAGTCGAACAGGTCGATCAGGAACTGTCCATAGGTCTCGGGCAGCAGGGAATACTCCTGTCCCCCGGGCTTCTCCCCCAGAGGATCCAGACAGGCGATGTACTGCTGCCAGCGGAATCCCAGTTTCCGATACTGCTCATAGATATGGCGTATTTTGGGAGCAGTCCGTCTGTTGACCACAGTCAGCACGTTGAAGTCCACGCCAGCGGCTTCCAGCATTCTGGCGGCTTCCAGTATCTTCAGATATGTCCCCTGCCCTGCCGCGTCTCTGCGATAGGCGTCATGAGTGGAGAGCACTCCGTCGATGGACAGGCCCAGCAGGAAATTGTGGCTGGCGAAGAACCGGCACCAGTCCGGATTCAGCCCATAGCCGTTCGTCTGCAGCGAGTGGGAGATCCGGACATGGTTCACATTGTACCGCTCTTCCAGCTCCAGGCATTTTTCGAAGAAAGGAAGTCCTGCCAAAGTAGGCTCGCCGCCCTGGAAGGCGATGGTGCATTCCCCTTCCGCAAAACGAAGGATTTCCCGTATGGTACATTCCAGAGTCTCCTCCGTCATGATTCCATAGGAGCTTTTGACCCGATTTCTCATTTCGTCCGCGTAGAAACAATATCCGCAGCGCATGTTGCACAGCCCTGACGCAGGCTTTATCATCACAAAGATTGGCGGCATTTTTTCCTCCTATTTATAGTTCCGCATCTGCCCCGCCAGTACCCAAACAAAGGCAGAGAATTTATGCGGGCATCATACAGATGGCAGCCCGCGCAATGCCGCCACAAGCAGTTCCGCCACCCCGCAGCAGAGCATCACCAGGATGGGCTTCTTCTTCCAGACGCGCAGGGCCAGGAAAGCTGCCAGGAAGATGGCGCATTCCGCCCACTGCAGATTGGACAGGGCTGTCTCTTTCCCGCCGAAAGCCACGAGCTGCAGAATGCTCAGCCCTGCGGCCGCAATCAGGGCCACCACTGCCGGGCGAAGGCTGCCCAGCACGCTCTGCATGGCGGACACTTTTTTATAGCGGTAATAGACAAAAGCCAGAAAGGACACGATAAAGCAGGAGGGAAGAATGCAGCCGAATGTGGCTATCAGCGCCCCGGGGAGACCCGCGATGCGGATGCCTACAAAGGTTGCGGAATTCACCGCGATAGGCCCCGGCGTCATCTCCGCGATGGTGACCAGGTCCGTGAACTCGTTCATGGTAAGCCACTGATATTGGCTCACCACCTGGCTCTGTATCAGGGGAAGCGCCGCATAGCCCCCGCCGATGCTGAACATTCCCACCTGTAAAAAACTCCAGAATAACTGCAGATAAATCATGTCTATACCCTCATGTCGCCTCTGGCGGGCACTGATTTTAATCTCCCAGAGTCTAATTCCCCGCAGCTCTGCTATGGGGAGTTCATTATTTGGTTTGCTTCCAGGCTTTCCCCTGTGCCGTCATTTTCCCTGTGCTGCCTGGGAATTCCCGGCGGTTCTCCTTCTTTTTATGGTGTTTTTCCCTCTTGTTTTCGGAGCGGTTCTGTCTCTTGCGAGCTTTGGGATTCCGGATTGTCCAGGAGGATAAAGCATCCTATGGCCGTGAACCAGACCCGTGGAACTTCCACAATTCCGTGCAGATACCCACAGCCGCTGCCGCCAGAATGATGAATATCACATTCACGTTCCACACAAAGGTGGCCAGAAAGGCACCCGCCATGACGGCGATATGGATCCAGCTGCGCTGTTTCAGCACCCCGGCTCCAAGGCCGCACACCACATCCAGAATCACCGCGGCCACGCCTGCCTGCATCCCCTTCAAAAACAGCGCGATATAATAATTGGATGCAAAGGCGGCATAGAAGAAAGAAATCACGGACAACAGCGCCATCGGCGGGATGATGGTGCCCAGCACTGCCGTCAGCATCCCGGCAAAACCGGCCATGCGCCATCCTACCAGGATAGCGGCGTTCACGGCGATGGCTCCCGGCGAAGACTGGGCCAGGGCCGCCAGGTCCAGCATTTCCTCTTCATCGATCCAGTGGAGCTCATCCACGAATTTCTTCTTCATAAAAGTGATTATGACAAAGCCGCCGCCGAAGGTAAATGCACTGATAGTAAAGGCGCTCTTAAACAGCTGAAGCAGCACTTTCCGCTTTCCCGGCGGACTGCCTTCCGGTCTTTCATCCTTTGGCGGGACGGCTTCTGACAAACTTGTTTCTGTAGGCATTTTCATCTCCATGGTTTTACGCTTAGGAACCGTCGGAAAATAATTGCTGCAATTGGTACACATTCACCTTATCATACCATATTCTTTGTTTCAAGGGGAAAATGAAGAATTTGTTCCATAAAAGGGAGGATGCCAAGAAGCTTTCGCCCCTTGGCATTATTATGAAAAAGTTATTTAGTAAACAGTAACCGTGGCCGCTTTTTGTCAATCGCTTGCGTTGTTGATGATTATAGTATATGGGAGAGAGATGTCTAAATAATGTTATTTCATTGAAGAATAATTGAATTAATTATAAACAAAATGTGAACAACAAAAAATCTATTTACTTTGACGAAGGATTAGCACAATTAGTACAAAATGTCAATTTGGTATTGCGATTTGTATACAAATAGTGTATAAAGAGGTTAAGGTCAATGATGGCTTACAGCGGTCAGGGACCATGACCCTCATGCGGAACCAGATCAGGAAGCCGTGGAATTAGATGACAGAATGTGCCATCAGGGAAATGCGGCGCCGAAATCATCGGATGGTGAAGGTCTTGCATAAGGATGAAGAAAAAGGAGACAAAAAATGAGCAAGACAAAGGTAGCGGTAATCGGAACAGGAGGAATCTCCAATGAGCATATCAATGCTTATCTGAAGAATCCGGATGTGGAGCTGTATGCGCTGTGTGATATCAATGAGGAGCGCGTCAAGATGATGGGAGAGAAGTACGGCGTCACCCGTCTGTACACTGACAAGGATGTCATGCTGAAAGAGCTGCCGGAGATTGAGGCAGTGAGCGTCTGCACCTGGAACAGCGCTCATGCGCCCTGTACTATTGCTGCGCTGAACGCAGGCTGCCATGTCATCTGCGAGAAGCCCATGGCCACTAATGCGAAAGAGGCCCGGGAGATGAAGGAAGCGGCAGACAGAAACGGCAAGCTGCTGATGATTGGCTTTGTGCGCCGCTACGGCAATGATTGCGAGATTGTCAGCGATTACATAAAAAACGGGTATTTTGGAGAGCTCTACTATGGCAAAGCTACTTATCTGCGCCGCAACGGCAGCCCGGGAGGCTGGTTCGGGGACAAGTCCCGTTCGGCTGGCGGTCCTTTGATAGACCTGGGAGTCCATGTAATCGATCTGACCCGTTATCTCTGCGGCAACCCTAAGCCTGTGTCCGTTTACGGCGCGACTTTCGATAAGCTGAAGAACCGTCCTGATGTGAAAGGCAACAGCGGAGGATACGTTTCAGCCGGGAAGTCGGAAGATGACATTTTTGACGTGGAGGATCTGGCCACGGCAATGATTCGATACGACAATGGAGTAGTCATATCTGTGGAAGCATCCTTCAGCCTGAATATAAGGCAGGATGTGGGAAGCATTGAGCTGTTCGGCACAAAGGCCGGCGCGAAAATGGATCCGGAACTGGAAATCTACACAGAGCTTAACGGCTATATGTCCAATGTCCGGCTGACGATTCCGACTGCATTGAGCTTTGACGGATTGTTTGCCAATGAGATTAACCACTTTGTGGACTGCGTGCGCAACGGGACCAAGTGCAAATCTCCCGCGGAGGACGGCATCACGCTGATGGAGATTCTGGATGCCATCTATCTGTCCGCCCGGACAGGACATGAGGTGATTTTATAAGCAGATTTACCGGATGTCCCGCCTGGACAGAGGAAACTGGGCGGGCAAGGTGGCTCCCTGAGGGAAGATACGAGGAGGAAGGACATGAAATTTTCAGATAAGTTCATCAAAGCCGGCGACTGCATGTGCGATTTTGCGCACCATGTGCCAGCGCCCTATTTCAGAAAGGCGTTCACACTGGATTTCCAGCCGTCGGAAGCGGAAATCACCATATGCGGCTTAGGCTTCTACGAGCTGTATATCAATGGTAGGAATATCACCAAGGGCCCTCTTGCGCCCTATATCAGCAATACGGATCATATCTGCTATTATGACAGCTATGACATCGCAGAACTGCTGGAAGAGGGGGAGAACGTGATCGGCATCCTGCTGGGCAACGGTTTCCGGAACGCTTTCGGCGGGTTCATATGGGATTTCGAGAAGGCTCCCCATCGGGGCCCGGTGACGGTGGCCCTCTGCCTGGAAGCCCGGGACGGGGAGCGCAGCTTTGAGCTGGAAGCGGACGAGAGCTTCCGGACGCATCCCTCTCCGGTCACCTTTGACGACATCCGCATGGGCTGCCGCTACGATGCCAGGCTTGAAATCCCCGGCTGGTGTGAGAAGGGATTCGACGACAGCGGCTGGAATCCGGCCATGAAGGAGAAGACCCCGAAAGGAAAGGCGAAACTCTGCAAGGCTGACCCCATCGTGTGCTCACAGAAGCTGCCGCCGGTGGAGATAAAGCATTACGACAGACTGCCCTTCTGCTACGAGAATACGGCTCCGGACGCTGCCCCCATGGAATCCACCTACCGGGACAATGTCTATGTCTACGACTTCGGCGTGAACACGGCGGGCATCACAGTCCTACGCATCAACGGCAAAAAGGGACAGACGATAACGATCCGCCATGGGGAGCATCTGGTAGGAGGCAAGTTTGCCATAAATACTACCATCTTCAACCGTCCGGAAAGCCTGGCGGAGTATCTGGAATACGGCCAGACGGATGTATACATCTGCAAGGGCGGGGAAGAATGCTTTGTCCCCAGGTTCAAATATGACGGCTTCCGGTATGCCTATGTGGAGGGGCTGGAGCCGGAGCAGGCCACACCGGAAGCGTTGACCGCATGGGTCATGCACTCGGATCTGCACTCCAGAGCGGGCTTTGTGTGTTCGGACTACACGCTGAACCGGCTGCAGGTTATGTCCAGGCGCTCGGATCTGGCGAACTTCTACTATTTCCCCACGGACTGTCCCCACCGGGAGAAGAACGGCTGGACGGGCGATGCGTCCGTGTCGTCGGAGCATATGCTGCTGAACCTGACCGCGGAGGAGAGCCTGAAGGAATGGCTTGCCAATATAAGGATGAGCCAGACGGAGACCGGACAGCTCCCGGGAATCGTGCCCACCGGCGGCTGGGGGCTGGGCTGGGGGAACGGGCCCATGTGGGACAGTGTGTGCGTGAATCTGCCCTATTATGTCTATCGGTTCGGCGGCGATGCGTCTGTCATCCGCGACAATCTGTTCCTCATGATGCGCTATCTGTGCTATGCCGCTTCCAGGAGGGACGAGAGAGGGCTTGTGGAATTCGGGCTTGGAGACTGGCTGGATCCCAATGAGTCCAGGAACGGTAAAATAGCGGCACCCCTTGTGCTCACTGATAGCGCCGTGATACATGACATTGCCGGGAAGGCCGCTTTCCTGTTCGGAGAGATTGGCTGTAAGGCAGAGCGGGAGTATGCGTTGGCGCTGGCCGCTGAATTCAAAGCTTCCATCCGTGAACATTTGATCGATTTCCAAAGCATGACGGTGGCAGGGGACTGCCAGACTTCCCAGGCCCTGGCCATAGAGACCGGCCTGTTCGAGGCGGATGAGCTGGAAGCGGCGGGCAGAAAGCTGGTGGAGATCATCCACCGGGACGGGGACGTGAACGCCTGCGGGATGATAGGGCTGCGCTATGTCTACCATGCGCTGACCCGGATCGGAGAGACGGATCTGGCCGTCCGCGTCATCACTTCCAGACATCCACACTGCTACGGATACTGGGTGGAACATGGGGCCACCTCCATGCTGGAGAGCTTCCAGGAGGTGGATTCCCCGAATGTCAATTCCAATAACCATCACTTCCTGGCCGATGTGAGCAGCTGGATGATTCAGGAGCTGGGCGGCGTCAAGCCCAATCCCCGGGCCGAAGACATCGCTGGCTTCGAGATCTCGCCGCATTTTGCGGAAAGCCTGTCCTTTGCGGAGAGCTATTACGATAGCAGCTTCGGCAGACTGTGGGCAAGATGGGAGCGCAGGGACGATGGTGTGCAGCTGACTGTGGAGGTTCCCGCAGGCATGAAGGGACACCTGGTCGCGGAGAGCGGATGGCAGCTGGAAGACGGCAGCAGGGAGATGGCTTTGCCTGAGGGCAGGCAGACATTTAAGCTTTCCCGCAGCAGAGGATAGGCGGGGATGCGGAATGCCGGAGCCCCTTTTGTCCGGCGCTAGAGGAGAAGGAATCGGTGTCGGCTGATATATGGCAGCGCCATCAGAAATGAGGAGAATCCGCCTTGCCTGACGGTTGGCGGCATTACTCGGGGATAAGGAGTATCTGCCTTGCCTGACGGTTGCGGCATTGCCCGGGGAGGAGAATCAGCAAGCCTGTCTTGCGGAAAAAACGGAGGGACATGGGTAATGGGGATCACTGCTTTTGGCAGCCTGTTTTCCAGGAGAGAGCTATAGGCGAAGGAATCTTAGGAACAGGCAAAGGAGCAAAGAAAAATGACGATAAAAGAGATGAAGGCATTCGACATTGACGAACTGCTGGCATTGTACAATAGCGTGGGCTGGACGAACTACACGGACAATCCCGAAATGCTGAAGCAGGCGTATGAACATTCCCTGTTGACCTTAGGGGCCCGCCACCGGGAAAGGCTGGTGGGCGTCATCCGTGTGGTGGGTGACGGATATTCCATCGTGTTCATCCAGGACATCCTGGTTCATCCGGAATACCAGCGCCAGGGAATCGGGACACAGCTTCTCGGGGAAATCAGGGAACGCTTTTCCGGAGTCTATCAAATGGAGCTGCTGACCGATGACACGCCGAAGACGATATCTTTCTACCGGTCCGTGGGCTTCCGGAAAGCCGAAGACGTGGGAGCATGCGCTTTTATCAGAATGTAAGACGGTTTGGCGCAGAGGTTGCTGGCGGGGCTTGGGGATGAAGCTGTTTTATTTTCCGCACCTTGCAGCGTTGATTTTGTGGTAATAGGTGAGAGTTGCATTAACAGGAAATGCCGCACCCTGGTGGGAACCGGGTGCGGCATTTCCCCAATGCGCCGTCAGGCGCGCTTATATGCCAGCTTTTTGAGCTTATCGCTATGCTTCTATGCCAGCTTTTTGAGCTTATCGCTATGTTCCATGATGACCTGCTTCATGATTTCATTGTCGGCCCGCAGTGCTTCGTACCCTTCTACAGAATCCTTATATCGGTCATAGGTCGAAGTGTAGCAGGCTTCAATTGTGTTTAAGCGCGGCATGAGTTCATTTTCCTGGAATAGCTTTATCTGGTGTATTTCAGCTTGCAGCTCGTTTTTGACGGACTGGATTTCCGCGTGCAGTTCATCCCTGACGGACTGGATTTCCGCGTGCAGTTCAATTTTGACGGACTGAATCTCGGCTTGCAGTTCGCTTTTCACGTGCTGTATTTCGCTTCTCAAGGTTTGCATTTCATTCTTCATCGGTTGTATGGCGGCCGTTAACTTCACATCCAGTAACTGTGAGATGGCCAGCAGATCTTCATTCGTTAATGCCATGATGATAAGCCCTCCTTTCAAAGACTATGTCTATCATATCACATGAGGTATGAATTGTCACCGCATATTTTCATAATAGTTATAATTTCGCCAAATTTCGCCTTTTTACCCTATGATTTTGCCCCAAGAGAAAAGCCAGGTATCTTCTTCCGTTCCTTTCGCTGCCCACGCCCGGAGCGAAACGCGCCGACCTGATAACCCTTTGGCATAAACCTGTCCATGGGCAAATATATTCTCTCCTAATCGAAATTGTGTACCCATTAGAAATGAAAGTTACTGTTCACTCCCCCAAAAAAGCCATTGTGAAAAACGCTGAAAATAATTTTTTTATTTTGTGGATAATACAGCT
>ERZ808037.1338-NODE-1338-length-16474-cov-3.717448_pt1 | contig 16474 bp, 17 predicted proteins | sample MGYA00380190_ERZ808037 | MGnify/ENA primary metagenome ERZ808037 (study PRJEB31490, sample SAMN06133399) | mouse gut metagenome | isolation source: J9 | host: mice | place: China: Chengdu | collected 2015-05 ... | reverse complement strand
AATACCCAATCTGCCGTTGATTTTGACAGTGGCTGTGGGAGTTGGAATTTTTCTGGCGGTGGCGATCCTCAGAATTCTGTTTCAGATCAATCTTTCTACCATATTGATCGGTTTGTATACTGCTTTGATTGCCGTATCCTTTTTTGTTTCCCGGGACTTTCTGGCCGTGGCATTTGACTCCGGCGGTGTGACCACAGGTCCTATGACAGTGCCTTTTATCATGGCAATGGGTGTGGGTCTTGCATCTGTCCGCGGTGACCGGAATGCTTCCAGCGACAGCTTTGGTCTGGTGGCACTTTCCAGTGTGGGCCCTATTCTGGCGGTGCTGATTCTGGGGATGTTTTTCAGTCCCAGCGAAGCGGCTTATGCGGCAGCAGGGGTTGCCAATGTGAATACTACCCAAGACGTGGTGAAGGAGTTCCTCTTCAGCATGCCGCCTTATGTGAGAGAGGTTTTGATCTCTCTTATTCCGGTTGCCGGTGTATTTGTTCTTTTTCAGCTGTGTACACATCGTTATCCCCATAGGCAGGTAAAGCGAGTGACGGTGGGTTTTGCCTATACATATATCGGCCTGGTGCTGTTTCTCTGCGGGGTCAATGTGGGATTTGCACCGGTAGGTTCCCTGCTGGGAAACGAGATTGCGTCAGAGGCCTGGAAATGGCTGCTGGTGCCTATCGGTATGCTGATTGGTTATTATATTGTTAAGGCGGAGCCGGCCATTCAGGTGTTGAACCGTCAGGTGGAAGGGGTGACCAATGGTTCCGTGTCCGCAAAATCCATGAATCTGTGCATGTCTCTGGGGGTGTCTGCCAGCGTGGGCCTGTCTATGGTGAGAGTGCTGACAGGACTGCCGATTCACTGGATCATTATACCGGGATATCTGGTTTCCTTAATTCTGTCACGTTTTGTGCCCAAGATGTTTGTGGGTATTGCGTTTGACTCCGGCGGCGTGGCCAGCGGACCCATGACAACCACATTCCTGCTTCCCCTGAGTATAGGGGCCTGCGATGCGGTGGGCGGCAATCTGATGACAGATGCTTTCGGGGTGGTGGCTTTGGTGGCATTGACTCCGCTGATTGCCATTCAGCTCATGGGGATCCTGTATCAGTATAAGATGAAGCTGGCAGGAACTGCACCGGCACAGGAGGTGACCGCATTGGATGTTATGGATGACATCATTGAGTTTGAGGAGGGTGATGATAATGGCGGACAATAAAAAGTTTGCTTTTCGAATGTTATTTCTGATTGCCACACCAAAGCTGGTAAACAAGGCCACAGGGTTGTTTAAAGAAGGAAATGTTCCGATGCAGTATCTTTTTCATGCCCAGGGGACTGCTACCAGCGATGTGATGGACATGCTGGGACTGGACGGCGTGGACAAGAATATATTGATGAGCATGATGCCCAGGGAAGCGGCGGTCGAGATGCTGAAAAAACTGCGTAAGAAGCTGCACCTTGGGATGCCGAACACAGGCATCGGCTTCACGCTGGTGATGTCGGGGGGCAGCGGGCATGTGGTTCAGATGATGGAAGACATGGAACCCCAGGAGAAGGAGTCCGAGGAGAAGAAGGAGAGGAATGAGACGGTTATGGCAGAGAGCGAATACAGCATGATCATGGCAATCGTGAATCAGGGGTTCAGTGAGGAAGTGATGAACGCCGCCAGGCCCATGGGCGCTTCCGGCGGCACGGTGTTCCACAGCAGAAGGATCGGAACCAAGGAAGCCATGAAGTTCTGGAAGATCAGCGTACAGGAGGAGCGGGAAGTGGTGCTCATCCTGGCCCAGAAAGAAGACAAACTGGCCATCATGCAGGAAATCGGCAAGCAGTGCGGCATGAAGAGCAAGGCCCAGGGCATTGTCATGTCTCTGCCGGTGGATGGGATCGCGGGGCTGGATTAATCCATTCAGCACTGACGATATCTTATGTTGCTGCCTTGCCATTATATTATGGAAACGGCGGGTGTCAATAACATTATTCAATCTTCATTGGCTTCATACAGATAAAGCTGTCCCTTTTTGCCCACTCTGGCTACGGTCTCCATGTGGTACAGGATGTTCAGCGTGGTCTGGGCCAGGGACAGGGAGATGTGGGCCGCTTTGGCGAAGTCTTTGGAGGTGAACGGCTCTTCCAGCTCGAAAGGGACGAACTGCAGAAAGTCCTGGGGACAGGTGATTTCCATCTCCCTCACCAGCTCCGTGGGGATGCGGTCGTAGCGGCTTGCCCCTTTCTTCCGGTCTTTGCTCCAGCCATTCAGCAGCTTGTACTCCTCCATGTCCAGGAAAGCCAGCCGGAAGCGCAGGTTGGGGTCTTTCAGGAACATCTTGATTTTGTACAGCTCCGGGAAGATGGCGTAGGGATTCCCCTTGAGGGGGGACTTCCGCTTTTTGCTTAAGGTTCCGTTTTCCTCGTCTATCCAGATGATCCATTTCTCGTGGGGGATGGGATAGACGATGGTCACCGGGTACAGGGGCAGAAACGCGGAGAGCTTCCCCCGCATCTTGTCGAACTGCCTGGTCTGGATCTCGATGATTTCGCCGTCGGCGTAGATGTCGGCCACGTAATTTTTGATAGGGATTTCATGCCTGTCTTCGTCCGGCTCGTAGTAATTCTTCAGGATGGCATGGACGGTCTTCTCCGACAGGGTTCCGATGCCGAGTCGCTGCCTGTCTATTCCGATTATTTTTCTTTTCGCGGCTTCAAAAGCTTTTTTATCCGGCATATTCGGCTCCTGTGCGGTATTTTGGTAATAGAATCTGCGTCCATTCCCGGAACGGCATCAAAGCCAGGGGAATCGGCCAACTATTTGAAACGATTCTTATATTACCTACCTCATGGGCGTTTGTCAAGGGCTGAAAGCCGGATGTGATTCTTCTGGAAGATGGTTCTCCACAGGCCCTTTCCTGTACCGCCCACGGTGCGCTCTCCCCTTTCAGAAGACAACTCCTTAGGAGACAGTTCCTCAGGAGGCAGTTCCTCAGGAGACAGTTCCATAGGAGGCAGTTCCATAGGAGGCAGTTCCTTAGGAGGCATTCCATAGGAGGCATTCCTTAGAAGGCAGTTCCATAGAAAACAGCTCCTCAGGAGGCAGCTTTTTAGGGAGATCCCTCTTTGTTCCCTGTGATGGAGAACAAGACCCACTTTGCGATATTCACCGCATGATCCCCTATGCGCTCAAGATATTTGGCGATCATTAACATATCTATGGCATATTCGCCGTCCGTCTCGGGCTTGCTGAAGAGCTCGATCAGCATTTTTTTGACCTGGTTGAAGTAGGAATCTACTACATCATCATAGTCTATCACGGCCTTTGCCATCTGCGTATCTTTTTTCACAAAAGCATCGATGCTTTCCGTCACCATCTTGATCACGGCCACCGACATGCTGTGAATCACCCGGGTATCAGCGGTGGCGCGGATATGGGCCAGGGTGATGATTTCCGCTATATCCGCGGACTGGTCTCCGATTCTTGCCATGTCCGTCACCATTTTCAGCGCGGAGGAGACGGATCTTAAATCTTTTGCCACAGGCTGCCTCTGCAGGAGCAGCTTCAGGCACATGGTCTCGATTTCGCGCTCCTTGTGGTCTATCCTGGCAGAGAGGTCGGGGACGGCTTTTACCAGTTCGGGATTTTCATCTGTCAGGGCTTTTGCGGACATGGCGATGGCATTTTCGCAGAGAGCCCCCATGGTAATCAACTCCTGATTCAATAAATCCAGCTGCTCATCAAATACGCGACGCATCATCCAAACCTCCCTGTGATATAGTCCTCCGTCCGCCTGTCCTGGGGCATGGAGAACAGCTTGACTGTCTCTCCGATTTCCACCATCTCCCCCAGCAGAAAAAAGGCTGTCCTGTCGGAAATCCGGAGGGCCTGCTGCATATTGTGGGTGACTATGACTATAGTGTAGTCTTTCTTCAATTCCATGGCCAGTTCCTCCACCTTGGCCGTAGAGATGGGGTCAAGGGCGCTGGTGGGTTCGTCCATCAACAGGACTTCCGGCTCCACCGCCAGGGCCCGGGCGATGCAGAGGCGCTGCTGCTGGCCTCCCGACATGCCCAGGGCGGATTTCTTCAGCCGGTCTTTCACCTCGTCCCAGATGGCCGCGCCTCTGAGGGAGCGCTCCACAATCTCGTCCAGCGCCGCTTTGGAACGGATGCCGTGTGTCCTGGGGCCAAAGGCCACATTGTCATAGATGCTCATGGGGAAAGGGTTGGGTTTCTGGAATACCATTCCCACACGTTCGCGCAGCAGATTGACATCCATATCCCCATAGATGTCTTCGCCGTCCAGCCGGATTGTCCCTTTGATCACGCAGTCCTCCACCAGGTCGTTCATTCGGTTCAGGCTTTTCAGCAGCGTGGATTTCCCGCAGCCCGAGGGGCCGATCAGAGCGGTGATCTCATGTTCCTGAAATGCTACGTTTATCTTTTTCAGGGCCTGAAAATTTCCATAGAACAGATCCAGGTCCTGAACCACGATTTTAGCCATCCGTATCTACCTCCATCTGTCTGCCCCGGCAGACCTTTCTGTTCCGATTTCTGTATCCGCTCCGATTCCTGTTCTTGTCTACAGTGGGAGATATCCTTTTTGCCGCAAATCCGGAAAGACCGTTCACCATGATGACTACGACCAGTAATACGATCGCCGTGGCGTAAGTCTGGTCCAGATAGAGCCCCTCGCCCGAGATAGCGTACATGTGGACGGATAATGTCCTGGCCGAAGAGAAGACGCTGGTGGCTATCTCCGCTACGGTTCCGGCAGTGAAGATCAGCGCTGCCGATTCCCCCACGATGCGCCCCATTCCAAGGATGACGCCGGACAGGATGCCCGGAACGGCGCTGGGAAGAACGATGGAGAACACAGTCCGCAGTTTCCCGGCTCCGAGCCCGAAGCTGCCCTCGCGGTAGCTGTCGGGGACGCTGCGGAGGGCTTCTTCCGTGGTCCTCAGGATGAGGGGCAGGATCATGATGCTGAGCGTTAGGGCCCCGGATAGTAAGGACAGCCCCAGGCCGAGGTATTTTACAAAGAACAGGGAGCCGAACAGTCCATAGACGATGGAAGGAATTCCGGACAGGGTCTCCGCGGCGATGCCTATGACGGGAACCAGCCTGTTGCCGCGCCTGGCGTATTCCGTCAGGTAGATTGCGGCGCCGATTCCCACGGGCACCGCGAACAGCAGGGAAAGTAGCATGATAAATATTGTATTGACAAGCGCCGGCAGCAGGGACACGTTTTCCGTGGTGTATCTGCGGGCGAATAAGTCCGGCGTTAGATGGGGAAGCCCTTTTATCAGGATATACCCGATGAGGAAAGCGAGCGCCAGCATGGTCAGAAATGCCGCCAGGCATACGGACAGGAGCAGAAAGAGTGATTTCGGGTCGCACCTGTATTGGCGCCATTGCAGTTTTCGTTTAGCAGCCATTTATTTCGTCCTCCTTTTGAACAGGGAAAGGGACAGGTTGATGATGAGGATGAAGAAAAACAGCACCACCGCCGTACCGATCAGCGCTTCGCGGTGCAGATCCGTAGCGTATCCCATTTCCATTACTATATTCGTAGTCAGTGTCCGGACGCCGGAAAGCAGACTGTCCGGAATGACCGGCTGATTTCCCGCGATCATCATCACCGCCATGGTCTCGCCCACCGCCCGTCCGATTCCCAGCACGACGCCAGCGAAGATGCCGCTTTTCGCAGCGGGAAGCACTGTGTGGAAAACGCTCCTTTCATGGGAAGCACCCAGGGCGAGCCCGCCCTCATAGTAGCTTTCCGGGACGGCCCGGAGGGAGGCTTCCGAGACGCTGATGATGGTGGGCAGAATCATCAGCCCCAGTAAGAGGGAGGCGGTCAGGACGCTCATGCCCCGGCCACCGAAGGCTTCCCGGATAAAGGGCACCAGGACCACCAGTCCGAAGAAGCCGTACACCACCGAGGGGATGCCCGCCAGGAGAATGACTGCGGAATACAAAGGCCTGTAGATGCTTCTGGGACAGAATCTGGCCAGGAATACCGCGGTCAGGATTCCCACCGGCACGCCTATGACCAGGGCCCCGGCAGTCACGTAGAGGGAACCCACGATCATGGGGAAGATTCCGTAGAGGTTATTTGCGGGTCTCCAGGTCTTGCCCAGGAGGAACCGGAAGACGCCTATCTCCCCTATGGCCGGGATGCCGTTTGCGAACAGGAAGACGCAGATTAGGATCACTGCCGCTACGGAGACCAGGGCCGCCAGGAAGAACAGCAGCTTCATTCCTTTTTCTTTTATTGTTTTCATGATTATGCTCCTTTGGGGGCAGCGGCTTCCGCGCCGCTGCCCTGTAGGGACTTGCTGTGAAAGTATTGCGCCCTGCTTGCGGAAGCCGTGCAGTCCGAATGAGCTTTCGCTCTCTTGTTTATTCGGCAAGACAGCCGTGCGCCAAACCGCATGTCCTTGCGGTTTGTGTGCATTCACAGTAGAACCCCGGACTTATATGCGAAGCAGAGCAGTCTGCTGCAAGGTGTTATTGGGATATTTGGCTCCAACTGGTGGCGGTGCCTGTGAAGATATCTTTTACCTGTTGGCTGGTGAGGTTGTCTATGGGGCAGTCGTTGTTTACGATCACCGTGATGCCGTCCATCGCGATTACGGTGGCGGTCAGCCCTTTTTCCGTTTCGGAATCCTTCAGCTCACGGGAGGCCATGCCTATATCACAGGTTCCGTCTATGGTGTCGGACATGCCCGTGGAGGAATCGCTCTGCTGTATCTCAATCGTGACGCCGGGGTTTTTTGCCAGATAGGCTTCTTTGAGCTTCTCCATCACCGGGGTGACGGAGCTGGAACCGGCTACGATGATTTTCCCTGACTCCGCCACGCCGCCGTAGCTTTCCGCGTCCGATACGGAGATATAGCCGTTCTCCTCGATTACCGCCTGGCCGTCGGCGCTCAGGATGAAGTCTATGAAATCCTGAGCCGTGGCGCTGATTTCCTCCTTTGTGGCTATGTTAAAGGGGCGGGCAATCTTGTAGGTGCCGTTCTTGATGTTCTCAACGGTGGCTTCCGTGCCGTCGATTTGAACCGTCTTTATGGTATCGTTTTTGGAGCCCAGTGAGATATAGCCGATGGAATACAGGTCTCCGGCCACGGTGGTCATCATGACGGAGGTGGAATTCGTGACGGCGGCGGTGTCTGTGGTATAGTCCATTTTTTCTCCGGCCTCATTCTTCTGCTCGATTCCGAACAGCTCTATGAAAGCGCCCCTGGTGCCCGATCCGTCCTCCCGGGTGAGCACATTGATTTCTTTTGTGGTGTCGAATTTTGCGGTGCTGTCTCCGGTGCTGTTCTCCGTGCTGTCTCCGGTGCTGTTCTCCATGCTGTTCCCGCCGCTATTCCCATTGTTGTTTCCGCATCCTGTGAGTGCGGACAGCGCCAAGACGCTTGCAAGAGCATATGCCAGGTATTTTTTTGATGTTTTCATATTCTGATTCTCCTTTTCCTTTTCATTTACATTTTGTGCTTACATCTCTCATCATACAGGAGAGAAATCAAATCCAATATCCTGGCATTGTAAAATGGAGATAAAATCTGGCGCAGGAAAATTCTCATTTCCCTTTTCGGAATTGTTACACCTAAGAAGAATATCCGACAGAACCGCCTTGCAGTCAGCCGACAATGCAGAGAAATTCATCACCACAAGGAAGATAGACAGCCTTGAAAGCCTTGTGAAATTCACAGCAGATAAGGAGCAGAGATACCAACAGTTGAATAACAAAAAGACCTTGAGAGAGAGCTGAAGAAATTTAATGAGAAATTGATAGAAATATAAGTGCGATTGTGGTACTATTAGAAATACGAATAGGGCATTGGAGGGACTGGTGGTAAAATGGCACAAAACACGCCAAAGCGTAAAATAAAAGACAGCGTGTTCACAAATTTGTTTCAAGATAAAAAATATCTGCTCCGATTGTATAATGCACTTCACCCAGAGGACAGAAATGTTACAGAAGATGATATAAAAGATGTCACCATTAAGCATATATTGGTAGACGCAGACTATAATGACCTTGGATTTTCAGTTGGCGGCAGACTTGTTATTTTGATTGAGAGCCAGTCAACATGGACATTGAATATTATTATCCGTGCGCTGATGTATCTAATTCAGACGTACCATGATTTTTTTAAGCGTACCAAGCAAAATCTGTATGGTTCTAAAAAAGTGGATATGCCAAAACCCGAACTGTATGTGATATTTACGGGCGAAAAACCAAAGAATCCACCTGATGCCATATCGCTTTCTAAAGATTTCTTTGGTGGTGAAAAGATAGCGGTAGACGCAGAAGTCAAAGTATTGTATCAAGCGGACGAGAACAATATTATTGGACAGTATATTATTTTCTGTAAGGTGTATAATGAGCAGAGAAAGAAACATGGGCAGACAAAGATAGCAGTAACAGAAACAATCCGTATTTGCAAAGACAGAAACGTGTTGAAGGAATATCTTGAAAACAAGGAGCAGGAGGTTGTAGACATTATGATGACATTGTTTGATGATGAGCAGATTTTGGAAGCATATGCAAAAGATATTGATGACAATGCTTCTCATAGAGAGGCAAGAGAAAATGCAAGGATAATGTTAAAAAACGGAAGAATCACAGTAGAAGAAATACCAAGTTTTTTCCCCAAATTAACATTGGAAGATGCGAGGGAACTTGAAGCCGAGGTTATGCAGTTGGCGTAATCAATCATATCAATCAAAATCAAATATAGTAACAGCGTTAGGGCATATAGAAACTGCAATCTATATGCTCTATTTTTTTCACTTTTCCGAAAAGGGAGATTTTTATTGCAGAACGGACGTTCTCTTGCTATAATGAAGCTACAGAGCTAAAATACCAAAAAGGAGAGAAAGCCATGTGTAACATATCGGAATGGAAAGAAGAGTGGACATACGAGGGCGGTGTAACGGCAAAGGAGCTGTATCATGGAGGCTCCATGCTTTCGGATGACAGCCAGGGGGACGCGGAGGACGATAGCCTCGTGATGCTTGTGACGGACACGGGCGAAGAAGAGTACGGAGCCTATCTGGAGAAGCTGTGCGGGAAAGGCTTTGAAAAGGTCTTTGAGAACTACACGGCCGCGGTGGACTGCTGTCAGCTGAGACGGGGGGACGAGCTGCTTTACGTGTACTATACCCGTGCCCGGGGAGAGGTGCGGGTCATCGAGGACAGGGCTTCCACTGCGCTGCCGGATTTTTCCTATTCCTATGAAAGCGGCCAGTCGGCGGAGATCTATCAGTACGGGCTTTACTATGACCCCCGCAACGGCCACAGCCCCACCACCACGAACTGCGGCATGTTCTACATCATCCGCCTGGCGGATAATCGGCTGGTGATGATTGACGGCGGGGACTGCATGCAGTGTTCCGCGGAAGCGGTGGAGGGGATGTACCGCTTTCTGCGCAGGATTACTGGCACCGAAGAGGGAGAGAAAATTTCCGTCGCGGCCTGGTTCTTCACCCACGCCCACGGCGACCATGTGGCGGCCTGTATCCGGCTGCTTCGTACGTATCCGGAAAGCTTTGAGCTGCAGCGGGTGATGTTCAATTTCCCGTCCTATCATGTGCGCCCTGGAGACAAGGAGGCCCTGGTGCTGAAAGAGACTCTGCGGGAGTACTGCCCGGATGTGAAGTGCCTGAAGCTCCACAACGGCCAGACCGTCACCCTGGCCAATGTCCGCTTCGATGTGCTGTATGCCCAGGAGGATGCCATTTCCCGGGAAGACCCTTCTGTATTTCCTTTCCATGACTTCAACTGCACCTCCGTCATCATGAAGATGACCACAGGGAGCGGCACGGTCATGTGGCTGGGGGACACCAATGTGGAGACGGAGGAGCTGGTGATGGAGACGGTTCCGGCTCCCCTGTGGAAAGCTGACGTGGTGCAGGTGGCGCACCATTGCTTCAATTTCCTCTCCCGTCTGTACCCCGTCATTGACGCGGGCTACGCCATGCTGCCCAACAGCTACTACGGAGGCCATACCGTGGAGAACATCGATAAACTGGCGGATGTACTGAACTGCCTGTCCTCCCCGGAAAATATCTGGTATGAGGACAAGACCACGGGCTTCCGGTTTGAGGACGGGGCGTATCGGGTGATTCTGGAGGAGCCCCGGGTGGGCGGAGAGCACGACGGGGTAGACCTCTACGGCGTGAAGAGGGAAATCCTGTGATATTGAGCGTCAGCAGAAGGACGGACATCCCGGCCTTTTATTCGGAGTGGTTCCTGAACAGAATCAAAGAGGGCTTCCTGTATGTGCGCAATCCCCTGAATCCCCATCAGATCAGTAGGATTGACCTGTCCCCGGAGGTGGTGGACTGCATCGTGTTCTGGACGAAGAACCCGGCCAACATGATGGAGCGGCTGGGGGACCTGGAGCCCTATCCGTACTATTTCCAGTTCACGCTGACGGGATACGGCAAGGACATGGAGCCCAATCTTCCGGACAAGAGGGAGGTGCTGATCCCCACGTTTCGGAAGCTGTCCGAGCGGATTGGGAAAGAGCGGGTGATATGGCGCTACGATCCTGTCCTGGTGAACGGGAGGTATACGCTGTCCTATCATGTAAAGGCCTTTGGGGAGATTGCGGACAGCCTGGCGGATCATACGCGGAAAGTGGTCATCAGTTTTGTGGACATGTATGCGAAACTGCGGCAAAACGCCAGGACATTCGGCTTCGGGGAGGTGGCTTCGGAGGACATGGTTTATCTGGCCGGGGAGATGGCCCGGATCGCCAGGGAGCATGGGCTGGCAATCGAGTCCTGTGCGGAGCAGGCGGATCTGCAGGCGGTGGGCGTCCGGCATGGGAGCTGCATCGACCAGAGGCTGATTGAGAAGCTGACAGGCTGCAGCCTTTCCGGGGGCAAGGACAGGAACCAGAGGAAAGAGTGCGGATGCCTGGAGAGCATAGAGGTGGGCACCTATGACACCTGTCTGAATGGGTGCAGATATTGCTATGCGAACCAGGGCGATGGGAAAGTACGGGAGAAGGCAGGGCAGTATCGGCCGGATTCCCCGCTGCTGTGCGGGGAGGTGGGCCCGGAGGATAAGGTGACGGACAGGAAAGTCAGATCCCTGAGAGACGGGCAGATTCGGTTGTTTGAGTGAAAGGCTGTCCGGGGATGAATGAATGGATATATGGTAAAGAGCGAGGGGACGGAATCCGGAGAGGGTTTCGTCCCCGGCTTATTATAATGAGGTGCCGCCCGGAGGATGGCTACAGCTGTGCCCGGAGGAATTCATATATTTGCAACGTATTGGAAGCGTATATTCTGGTTCGCATAAGGAAAGCCGGTTCCGTATATGATGTGGGACAGCAAGGACGGAAAAGAGATGCAGGGTATCTGTCTAAGCAAGGATATGCCTCTGTGCAGAGCGTATGTATATGTGCCAGATGGACAGACTACTGTGAAGTAATGTATAATTAAAAAATATATATCACACAAAAATATATACCTTGACAGACGAAGTATCATGTATTATAGTATAACCAGAAAGGAGAAATGCTTATGTCGATTACGTCCGATATTTTGCGGGGACATACGGAAGCCATCATCCTGGCCCATCTGCTGGATCAGGACAGCTACGGCTATCAGATTAACAAGGACATCATGAAGAAGACCGATAGCCGATACGAACTGAAGGAAGCCACGCTGTATTCCGCTTTCCGTCGGCTGGAGCAGGCGGGTTACATACGGACTTACTGGGGCGATGAGAAGGTGGGGGCCAGGCGCCGCTATTATTCCATCACGGAAGAGGGGCGCAGGGCCTACCAGTCCTACAAGCGGGACTGGGAGGAAGCCAAGTCCACCATCGACCAGCTCCTGAAGTGAGCGCGGGCTGGAAGATTTCGCATGACGACAGGGCGGGAAAGAAATCCACAGATAGCCGGACTGGAGAAGTAGGAGATCCGCAGATAGCTGGATGCAGCGGTAAAAGGAGATGCATATGGCAGTCTGCGCACTAGGATGAATCCGGTATGAGAACCGAGGGCACAAAAAATGTACAGAATAAAAGACCAGGAGCCAGAAAGGAAAGGATTCTCCCTGTGAGGAGAAAGAAAGGATGCATATGAAAGAAAAAATCAGAAAATATGTAAACGGACTGTTCACTGACGCGCCAAAGACCAGAAAGGCCATGGAGCTGAAAGAGGAAATGATTCAGAACACCGTAGAGAAATACGACGACCTCGTCAGCGAGGGATATCAGGAGGAGGACGCATTCCAGAACGTGATCGACTCTATCGGGGACGTGACGGAACTCTTCGAGGATCTGAAAGAGAGGAGCCTGTTCACGCTGCCCGAGAAAGACAGGAAGAAAAAGGCCGGGCTGACGGCTGCGGCGGTGGGGATGTATATCTTCGCAGGCGTGGTGTTCGTGGTGTGCATGGTGGTCAACGACGTCTATTTCTACATGCAGCCGGAAGTGGGCCTGCTGGGGGTGGCCCTCGCGGCGCTGGTCTGCATCCCGCCCACCTGTATGCTGGTCTACGCCGCCCATATGTACCCCGTTTACGAGAAAAAGGAAGAGAACCTGGTGGAAGCCTATAAAGAGGCGGCCCATATCAGCAGTAAGGATAAAGCCGTGAAAAGGTCTCTCAGCCTTATCATCTGGATGCTGACCCTGTTGATCTATTTTCTGCTCAGTTTCTTTACCGGGCACTGGGAGCTGACATGGCTGATGATTTTCGTGGGCGGCTGTGCCCAGACTATTCTGGAGCTTGTCTTCAGTCTGCGGCATGACGGTTGAGAGGTGGAAGATGAGAAGATTCAAAATAGTATTGATTGTGCTGCTCGGTGTGATCATGATCGCCCTGTGCGCTTTCATCGGCATCGGCATAAGCACCGGCAGGGGATTCTGGATAGGCTTTGGCATCCATGGCGGCATCAATGTAGAAAGCATAGACGTGGGGAGCATAGACGTAGGGCGCATGGGCACAGGGGATTTTAGCCTGGGCGATGTGGATGATGTAGGCGACATGGATGATATGCAAGATGTCGGCAGCCAGGGGACAAAGTATTTTACCTGGAACAGGCATTATAACCTGGTGCTGGAGAAAGAGATTCCGGCGGAAGACATCCGCAGCCTGAAAATAAATTATGGCATGAATTCCAATGACGTGCTGTTCTACCAGGGGGACGGGGAGGATATCCTTGTCCGTGAGTACATGAATTGTACGCCGGAGAAAGGGCAGATTTCCACTGTGGAGCAGAATGGCACGGAGCTGGAAGTGAGAGGGGCGAGAAGAAATTTCTTTTCATTCTTCTCCATAGGCTCCCGGGACGCCTATACGGAAATCTATCTCCCGGACGACCTTGCCGGAAATCTGGAAAATGTCAACGTGAAGACCGTGAGCGGCAGCGTCCTGTCCCAGATTCCGCTGGCGCAGACCGGTACTTTCCATGTGACTACCACCAGCGGGGACGTTTTCTTCCCGGGGGTCAGGGCGAAGAAGACGGAAAGCTCTTCTACCAGCGGTGATATCCGGCTGGCATATGTGGTGACGGACAAAGCGGAGCTTTCCACCACCAGCGGCGATATCATGCTGGATCAGGCCAGCGGGGAAGCCGTGATTTCCTCTACCAGCGGAGAGGTTCGCACGCAGGCGCTGGTGGGGAGGGTGCGGGTGACCACCACCAGCGGTGATATTTCCCTGGGCCAGGTGAAAGGCGATATGAATATCTCCACCACCAGCGGAGATGTCCGCCTGCAGAAAGGCCAGGGCGACCTGGATGCCAGCAGCACTTCCGGGGACATCAGGGCGGACAGCCTGGACGGCGCTTTCTCTCTGGACACCACCAGCGGGCCGCTCTCCATAGCGGAGGGGAGCGGGTTCGGAAAGGCCGGTTCCGTGTCCGGTGACATCCGCATCTTCCTGGCGGATCTCCAGGGAGGGCTGGACATCTCCACCACCAGCGGGGATGTAAGCCTTCAGCTTCCGGAGACGGCATCCCTTTCGCTCCACTTCGGCTCCACCAGCGGAGAGTGCAGGACGTTTTTCGATGAGGAGCTTTCTTTCAATAAAAAGGGCAACAAGGCGGACGGCCAGCATGGGGGCGGGGAGCATTCCATCGATGTGTCCACGGTCAGCGGGGATCTGTCTATCAGGGAGGAATAATGCCTGGATTCCCGGAAAGCAGACGTAATAATTATTCTTACTTTGCTCCAAAACCGAAATTGCAACAGCAATCAGCTAATGCGCCAAAGTAAAGATATTAAAGTCGTTTACTATAAATCATAAGGTAAAACGTAAAGATGAGCTGTTTGGAGGTTCTGAGAGGATATGCGCTTTTCCCGGATACTGCATTGCGCTGAAATGAAATGCGGTGGAGTATCCGGGGATTTTTTTCTGCTGTTGACGGCATTGCGGCAAAGGGGTATGATAGAGGGAGATGACAGGGAAATTCTTTTGTAGAAATGGAGACGAAATATGGAGAAGAAACCGCAGATAACGAAAGAAAATGTAAAGACGCTGTTTGAATCCCCCTATCTGCGAGTGGTGGATTTGCAGTACGCTCCGGGGAAGCATTATTACGACGCCACCAGGCGGGACATGGAGAACCTCACCGCCGTGAAGTCGGATGAGGAGTTTCGGGGCATGCTTGCGGACGCGGTGAGCTGCTTTGTGATTCTGGACGGAGATGGGGAGGAACCCAGGCTGCTGCTGTCCTATGAATACCGCTACCCTACAGGCCAGTACCTGCTCAGCGTACCGGCGGGACTCATTGACGAGGAGGACAGGGGGAAGCAGGATGTCCTGGTCTCCACGGCTGTCCGGGAGATTAAAGAGGAGACCGGCCTGGAGATTCGGGAGACAGATACCGTCAAAGTGGTGAACCCGCTGGTCTTTTCCACGCCGGGGCTGACGGACGAAAGCAACGCGCTGATATGCGCCGTGCTCCGTTCCGCGCGGCTTGAGGATTTGTCCCAGGAGGGGGCGGTAGGCTCTGAGCAGTTCGATGGCTTCTGCCTTTTGACCAAAAGCCAGGCCCGGGAAATCCTGCGGACAGGCCGGGATGAGCGGGGAAATTTCTATCCCCTGTACACCTGGGCGGCGCTGCTGTATTTTGTGTCGGATATGTGGAGGGAGGAGTCGGGGGCCACAGGCTGAACCTTGTCCCCGGCCTCTTGGTATAACGGCAGACTTGGCAGCATTGAGCAGATTGGAGTGGCAAAACGGAGGAATCACTGTTATGAAAATGTTGAAGATTAGTGAAAATGTGCCGCAAGTGTCGGCTATCGGTCTTGGATGCATGCGGATTACCGGCCTGGGGAGCGGCAAGGCTGTGCGGGAGCTGGTGGAGACGTCCATGGAGGCGGGAATCAATTTCTTTGACCATGCGGATATTTACGCGGGAGGCGAGGCGGAAGCTGAGTTCGGAAAAGTTCTGACCCCTGAACTGCGCAGCCGGATGGTGATACAGACCAAATGCGCGATTCGCCCCGGCATCTGCTATGATTTTTCCAAAGAACATATCCTGGAGTCCGTGGACGGGAGCTTAAAGAGGCTGAACACGGACTATATCGACATTCTGCTACTGCACAGGCCGGACGCGCTGATGGAGCCGGAGGAAGTGGCAGAGGCCTTTGATATCCTGAAAAAGTCCGGTAAAGTCCGGGCCTTTGGGGTCAGCAACCACAATCCCATGCAGATAGAGCTGCTGAACAGCTGCCTGCCGGAGCCCCTTCTCGTGAACCAGATCCAGTTCTCCGTCGCCCACTGCCCCACTATTGACGCGGGACTAAATGTAAATATTCATAATGACGCGGGATGCAGCAGGGACGGCAGCGTGATTGAGTACTGCAGGCTGAAAAATATGACTATACAGGCGTGGTCGCCATTCCTGTATGGCATGTTTGAGGGCGTTTTCATAGGAAGTGAGAAATTCCCTCAGTTGAACCAGGTGATGGACCGTCTGGCGGAGAAGTACCAGGTGACTCCCAATGCCATTGCGGTGGCATGGATCATGCGCCATCCCGCTGGTATCCAGACAATCGTGGGGAGCACCAACGCCAGACGGGTACAGGAAATCGCCAGGGCTTCCGACATATGCCTGACCAGGGACGAGTGGTATGAGCTGTACCTCTCAGCGGGGAAAAAGCTGCCCTGAGCGTGGTATAGAGAGACCTTCTTTTGGCGAACCAGGTGAGTGCCGGCAATCTGCCAGAAATGTTAAAAATATTATTTCGGAGGCAATATAAGATGAAAAAATCCTGTTATGCAGTATGGAATCAGGAACTGGCGGAGCATCAGATTGAAAAGGTGCGGTTTTTTCGTTGTCGTGCAAGGTATCCCAGGCTGCATGGGAAAAACGCGATGAGAGGTTATCATGGGTTTGGGGGAGAAATCGTCATTGCAAAACTGACGACAAAAAGCGGGATTTCCGGTTGGGGACAGTTAAGCGAGGGAATTGGCGAAGCAAAAAAATACATAGTATTATT
>ERZ808037.1336-NODE-1336-length-16550-cov-5.005828_pt1 | contig 16550 bp, 9 predicted proteins | sample MGYA00380190_ERZ808037 | MGnify/ENA primary metagenome ERZ808037 (study PRJEB31490, sample SAMN06133399) | mouse gut metagenome | isolation source: J9 | host: mice | place: China: Chengdu | collected 2015-05 ... | reverse complement strand
ACGTTAGTCAGGAATTTACGCCTATGGAGTGTACAAGAACTTGTGAGTAGTCGAAATTTGACAAAAGCATACACAGAAAAGTAGGAATGAAACCTAAAAGTTTACAACTTTTTATAAGTTTTCAGTAACGGTTTTACAGGATGGAAAAAGAAAACATTCAGGTAAATGATTCCGGAAGAGAAGGAATGCAGGGAGCACCTGGATTACAGGAAGAAGGAAAGTTTCAGGAAGAGCCGGGACTGCAGGGAGAGGGAAAGTTTCAGGAAGAGCCGGGACTGCAGGGAGAGGGAAAGTTTCAGGAAGAGCCGGGATTGCAGGGACAGGAAGAACAAGTGCAGCAGGGCGGGAAAAATCCTCAGGAAACCACGGCGCATTCCGGATATGGAACGTGGTCGGTGTATTCTAATGGGCAGTCAAATGCATCTTCTCCCAGAACAGGTTATGGTGCACAGGGGACAGGATATGGTACTTCTGGAACGGGCTACGGTGCACCGAAAACAGGCACGGGTACGCCTCCATACCCGGGGGCAAGTCCTGTGCCAATCCGCCAGAAAGTATTGAACACCTATCAGGAGCGGCTGAAGTCCAATTTTGGGCGCTATGGTTTTTGTGCATTGTTTATCGGAATATTGACAGCTTTTTGCTTTTATCATAATCCGAATGCGATCACTTATCCGCTGTTTATCGGTGCAATCTATGGGGCGGCCTACTGGATACTGCCTTCTTTAGGATTTGCGGTAAAAAAGGATTCGCTGTTCCTGGTGGCTGCGGCCTTTGTTTTAGCAGGAAACAGTGCGGCGACGGCAAGCTCTGTCCTGCATTATTTAAATACGATTGCCCAGATTCTTCTTGGTTCAATCTTTCTGATTCACCAGGGTTATGAGGATAAATATTGGGATATAACGAAGTATTTTACTTCCATTATTCTTCTGTGGTTTGAGGCATTGGCATCGCTTCCGATACCTTTTTCCTATAGTATAGCTTCTGCAAAAAAAATGAAGCATGGACGAAATAAAAATATTCTGATGCTTCTCGGCGGATGTCTGGCGGCAGTTCCGGCAGTGATTTACCTGGGTTATCTTTTAGCCGATGCCGACGCTGTATTTAAGATGATTTTAGAAGATGTGGTGCTGGAAATCTTTAATCCCTCGACCCTCTTTGGGATTGCTGCAATGATCTTTTTCTCGACTGTAGTTGTCTGCTGTCTTATGGGGAGTGTCTGCTCGAAGAATCTTTCCGAGGTGAAAGAAACAGAGCGCCATAATCCTTTAGCGGCAATCAGCTTTACGGCGATGATTGCCCTGCTCTACCTGTTTTTCTGCGGGATTCAGATTATCTATCTCTTTGCCGGAAAGGGAAAACTTCCGGCAGATATGACATATTCGGAGTATGCCCGTCAGGGATTTTTCCAGCTTCTTGCAGTAGCGGTGCTGAACCTGATTTTTGTGCTGAACTGTTTTAAATATTTCCATAAACATTCAGTGCTGACCTTTTTCCTGACGGTAATCAGCCTATGCACCTATGTCATGATTGCATCGGCGGCTTATCGTATGCTGCTCTATGTGGGGGCATATTATCTGACCTTTCTCCGGCTTTTTGTACTCTGGTTTTTGGGCGTTCTGGCAATCTTAATGCTGGGCGTTCTGGCGAGCATTTTCCTGCCGCATTTTCGGCTGTTTCGCTGGTGTCTTGTAGTAATTACCCTGGCTTACTGCGGCTTTGCCTGGAGCATGCCGGATTATCAGATAGCCCGCTACAATATTGCCCAGGAAGGGGGACGGATAACCCTGGACAATGTGAACTATTTTATTGATTACCTTTCTGCCGATGCCGCACCGGCATTAGCCGAAGCACCATTAAGTCCGGAGGTAACTTACGAGAAACTGTACTGCTATGATAGTCGGCCGGAATACTGCAAAACGGTCGAAAAGGCACTTTTAATCTGTGATTTGGAAGGAATCCCCTGGAGTTTTCGTATTCCCTGTACAAACAGGCTGACTTCCATGGAGGAACAGATTCAGTATAATCTGGAAGCGGCAAGAAACTGGGAACCCGGAATCCGCAGCTATAACTTCTCAACAGCAAGGGCAAAAAAGATGCTGGAAATGGTGGATGGGAAGTAGATTTTTTCGTAGATACTGATAAAAGAAAACGGGGCTGCCGTGCTTAAGGTCAGAGAGTAGTTCAGTATAAACCTTTGGTGCGGCAGCCAATGGTATTTACTTGTTGCAATAAAGACAAGCTTTAGATTGTATATGCAATAAATTGCAGTTCCCATGTTTATAGTAAACTTTCATCATTATTCAATAGGTATCTGTACTTTATGTGGATGAAATGGATGTGTTTTTGCATAACTTACAGCAGCATGATTAAATTCATCTGCACTTGTTTCATCAAAATAGTGTTGTTTCCACTTTGTATAATCGAATTTTTCCCGAATAATTACATGAACAGCAGTAATGAAAAAGGCAAAACAGCAGTTCTGTGAAGGCAGGAAACGAAAAATCCTAAAAAAACCTGAAAAAAATAAAAAAGTTGGAAATTTTTCCGGAGATGAAATGCTTTTTTTAACGCCCTGTGTGCTATACTCTGATTAACAATCGATATGAGATGGATAAAAAGAAGGCAGGAAGCAGCCGGAAAGCCCAGGTTTAAGGCGTTTTTTAAGGCTGAATGCTATCGATATTTTCAAACTCTGAGTGTAAACCAAACTATACTTTAGTTGACACTCGGAGTTTCTTTTTTGTTGTGCAGTAAATTTATGTTTCTATTCTATAATTATCAGACATATTCTTTGAAAATCTTTAAAAAAATCCATGGTTTAAAACAATTTTCAACCCAATTTCTGTAAAAAATAGTGTCAACTAAAGTATAGTTTGGTTGACACAAAAAAACCCTGTAAAATAGCGGCTCAGCGGATGCTTAAAGGTGAAAAACAGGGAAAAAGCCGATAAAAAACAGGTGCAGAACAGGTATTAAAAAATGTTATGAAGATGCTGAAATTTATGCTCATGGTGCAGCGCAGAGAAAGGGGGACACTTTATGGCAGAGAAACCGTCCGACGGGTTTTACGCAAGGTTTTTAGGCGGATTTTCCCTGTATTTTGCAGGACAGGAAATGCTTTTTGAAGTGAATCCTCAGGGAAAAACCATGCAGCTTCTTTACTATTTGTTAAAGGCCGGAACCAACGGATGTGAAAAGAAAGAACTCTTAGAACTGGTTCGGCCCGGGGAAAAAGACCAGAAAAAGCGGCTGAATAATTTCCGCCAGCAGTTGTTTCGGATGCGTGAAATGATACAACATTCACATTTTCCTAAAGGTGATTACATCGTCTATCAGAAACAACGGTATTATTTCACCCTGGATTATCCGCTTTATGTGGATACAGAAAAGCTGGACGGCTTAATCGGTCAGATTCGCAACTGTCCGCAGGCGCAGGCCAGAGCGGGGACGGGGAATGGACAGGAACTCTGGCAGCAGTATGAGGATTACTGTGAAGCCTATACCGGGGAATTCCTTCCGATTCTAGGCGGAGAGGAATGGGTGGCGTTAGAAAGCGCACATTACCAGAAATGGTATTTTACCTGTTTAAATCAGCTTTCCTTACGCTTAAAGGAGCAGAAAAAGTTCGAGCGCCTTCTGCGGCTGACGACAGCGGCAAGCCAGATTCACCCTTACGATGAATGGCAGGTGGTGCAGATTGAGTGTCTGATGGCGTTAGGGCGGCGCAGGGAGGCAGAAAAAGTCTATGAAGAGGCAAACGAAATGTTTTATAAGGATTTGGGTCTGACTTCCCTGGATAAGGTGATGGCAAATTATCAGCAAGAAACGCCGTCCTGTTCTCTGGCAAGAACCTTAGAAAAAGTAAAAGAGGGTTTAAGCGAAGCAGAGCAGGAAAAACACGGTGCTTACTGCTGCAGCTATCCCAGTTTCATGGACATCTACCGGATACGGGCAAGGATAGATGAGGCAAATAAAGAACAAAGTCTTTTGCTTTTATGCACATTGTCCGCAGAAAAAGGGGAGTGGAGAGAAGCCGAAGGCCGGGAGCAGATGGAACTGTTTCAGAAGACCATTATTGGTCAGACCCGGTCAGGGGATGTTTACACCCAGTACAGTAAAAATCAGTATCTGGTACTCTTATCCGGTGCAGGGAAGGCGTGTGAAAACCTGATGATTTCCCGGCTGGAAAGAAACTGGAGAAAAGCCGGAGGCCGGGCAAGGGTGAAATTTTCCGTAGATGAAGTGGAAGGCATCAGGCAGCAGGAATGTTTCTGAATTCCAGAGGTCTGCATCAGGAGGGAAGAACAGAGTGGAGGACAGGATGAACAGGAAGGAAACATTCGTTGTGCATATCATCAGTCAGGAAAATGCAACCTGGCAGGGACAGGTGACCTGGCTGGGAAGAAAAGAAACCATGAATTTCCGCAGTTTTCTGGAACTGGTAAAACTGATGGATAATGCTATGGCACAAGAGGACGCAGCGGGTTAGGAGAAAGAGAAACGGTAATAAAAGCAAAGAAATCCGGTGATAAAGCAAAATAGCCGGGTGGAATCAGGATAGAGGCAACCAAAAACGGTCAGGACGTATAAGGAGGATGAAAAGAGATATGGAGAAAGAGAAAACCAGAGGGCGAACCAGAAGAAAGCAGCCTTCACAGGTTGCAGGCTTCTTGTATCGTGAAGGGAGAAAATGGTGTGCAGCGGCATTAAGCCTGTGCATGATACTAAATAATATGGCAAGCGTAACATGGGCAGCCGAAAGCGCAGCAGAAAAAGAAGTTTTATTTAAGCTGACCAGCCGCTCATTGTATGAAGCCCTTCAGGAAGCAGTTCGGGAAGAAACGATGGTTGATGACCATTTCCTGTTTGAGGGAAAAGAAAAAGACGTCGAAGCATATGAAAAACTTTTGCTGCTGGATGACGACTTATACGAACTGAAACCGGAATTTGAAAATAAGGACGAAGTGACCAATGCAGAAAAAAAGAATGACCTGCAGCTTCGGATTTTTGCCAGTCTGGGCTGGGAAACCGACCCGGAAAGAGAGTACCAGGTTGTCGGCGATGAAAAGATTATTTTCTGTCTGAGCAATGCTTCGGAAACCGAACAGACAGCAGTTATCCAGGTGGATGAAAAGACGACGGAAGAGATTGTCCTTGTACCTGGGAGCGCGGTAGTTATTGACAGTAAGAGCGAAGAAGAAAGTCTGGAAGCTGAAAGCGGAGATGAAAGAAAAGAAGATGGGGAACAGGAAGAAATCGAAAATGGCGAAAGCGAAGGCCAGGCAGAAGAAGAAAATAACAGCGAAGGGATAAAGGGAGTTGGAGGAAACAGCAGCGCTGGCGGAGCATCTGGAGGAAATGGCGGAAACAGTGGGAACGGTAGCAATGGTGGGAACGGCAGCAACTCCAGTGATTCCAGCAATTCCAGCGAGAGAGAAGATATCGTAGAAAGCGGAAGTTCTGCGGAAGGCAAAGATTCTGCGGAGAGTGAAGGAACTGTAGAAAGTGAAGGTTTTGCGGGAAATGAGAATTCTGTAGGAACTGAAAATTCTGCGGAAAATGAAGGCAAAGCAGATGAATCGGCTGCTGATGCAGAAGAAAACAGAAATGATGAAACACAGGAAAAAGCAGATGCAGAAGGACAGGATAAAGAAAGTAAAGACAGCCAGGAAATGGTAAATAAGCCGGAAACCGGAAACAGTCAGGGAAATACAAAAGAGCCGGGAAATACAAATACACAGGAAAACACAAATACGCAGGATAAAGCCGAAGAAAAGGATGGAAGAAAAGATGAAGAAGTAAAGAATAACCCGGCATCAGAAAAAGAAGAAACGGAAAAGCCGGATAAGACAGAAGCAGGAAGCAACGAGAGCGGAAAGCCAGATAAGGCAGAAGCAGGAAGTAATGAAATCGGAAAGTCAGATAAGGCAGAATCCGGAAATAATGAAAGCAAAAAAACGGATAAAGAAGAATCTGAAAATGCGGATAGTGGAAAGGCAGATAAAGCAGATAAGCTGGACAAAACCGATAAATCAGATAATAAAGAATCTTTAAAGCCGGAAACTTCGGAAAAGAGTGAGTCAGGAAATACAAGTACAAATAAGGGAGAAAAAACAGATACAGAAAAAGCAGGAAGTGAACGTTCGGAAAATTCGGACAGTTCAAAAAAATCGGAAAGTTCAAAGGATTCGAGTGATTCCGGAAGTTCTGATAATTCATCGGATAAGGGAAAAGAAGTATCGGAAGGAATATCCCGTAATGTAATTCGTCTGGTGGCAGATAACCTGGAAGTAAGTGCATCGGATGATATGGAAGAAACAGAAAGTGCAGAAGAAACAACAATTATTGATACACAGGAGAAACAGAAAGAAGAAGTTATTAAAGAAGAATTAGAAGAAATAAAAGCAGAAACAGAGGGGGTAAAAACAGAAACCGAAGAAGCAAAAGAAGAAACTGAGGAAGTAACGACAAAAACCGAGGAAGTAAAAGCAGAAACCGCCAGTCTGTCGGATGTAGAAGATAATGAAATCGAAGGTGAATTATATGCACCAGTGGTGGTGAATGAAGAAAGTATTATTGTATTTGTTACTACAGCAGAGGAACTCGGTTTGAATCGTGCTGAATTAAGAAAAGCAAGCGATTCCAACGCAAAGCGTATCTCTCCGGCATACGAAGGCGAAGTTGAATTAGAGAATGTTATCGTACAGGTAAAAGCAGATGAAAATGTTCTTCCGGAAGGCGTAAAGCTTCAGGTAAAAGAATTAAAGCAGAAAGGCGAAGATGCTGCACAGTACGAAGAAGCAAAAGAAGCGCTTGACAGCCAGGGAACAGAGTACGATGGAATGATGGCTTTAGATATCAGCTTTTTAGACAAGAAAGGCAGAGAAACAGAGCCGGATGGAAATGTACAGGTATTTATCAAAGTGAAAAAAGAAGCCTTGCCAGAAGAAGCCGATTTAGAGTCTATCGCCGTACAGCATTTGGCAGAAGAAGAGGGTGGAATTTTTGTAGAAGAAGTAGCTGATTGCGGAAATAAGACGAGAGGAAATGTTGATATCGAGGCAGAAGAACATATCGAAGCAGCATTTGAAGTGGAAAGTTTTTCGAGGTTTATAATAACCTGGGGAAATGATGGAGATACTGTTGCAATTTTTAATGTGTCATGGGTAGATGAAAATGATCAATCATTATCAAATGAAATCCAAGATGAAACAATTGTAATTACTAAAGCAGAAAAGTTTTCATTGTATGAGCGTTTTGGAAAAAAATTTGAAGGATATGACTATGTAGGGGCCACGGTTAAGGCAGAACAAATGCAGCTAACAGATAATAATATTCCAACAGGAGAAAGAATAGAGAAAACTATAAATAATGTTACGGAAATTGAAATTACAAAACTTAAGAATATATATTTTCTTCCATATCGTATAATTGTATATTCACGAACGGAAGAAAATCTAGAATCTACATCTGATTCATTTCCAGCTCCTACAGAGAACGAGATAAATGTAAAATTATATTATAGAAAAGCTGAAAATACACCTGCGAAACTAAAAATTACCGATGAAATTGAAACAACAGGTCTTTTAACTGTAGGGCCTCTTGATGGTGAAACGGAAGCTGAAGGGGCGAAGTACGCTTGGTATAAACAAGTAAATGGTATATGGGAAAGAATTGAGCGGGAAAAGATAAGTGGTGATTTGTACAATATACCAGAGGAAACAGGTAAATCCATTAATGTTGCACTTGATAATGGTGCAAGATGTTATTACAAAGCAGAACTTTTAGATGAACAAGGAAAAGAAAAGGGAATAAAGTCAGAAGCATTCTTAGTGGAATATTATGATGCGTTACAGGATGGAAGTTTTGAAGATGTAAAAATTCCTTCAAGTTGGTCAGAGAATGGTACAGGTCAGGGAGGACAATGGGCACAACTTACCGATAGCACTGAAGGGTTCAAATGGAAGTCAACAACAGGAAGAATCGAACTTGTTAATGGGGATAGTTATTTACATCAATCCGTTGATGAGAATCTTTCTGAATATCCAAAAGGTGCATATGATGGGGAACAGTTTGCAGAATTAAATCCACAAACAGATGGTGCGCTATATCAAGATGTCTTGACTGTACCTGGTGCAAAGTTAAATTGGGAACTTTATCATAAGGCACGAGATCCAAGAGCGGTTTCAGGAATAAATGTAGGAGATGGAACGGTAACAGGTAAGTCAGCAGACACAATGTATCTTTTAATCATGCCAAAACAACTTGCAGAAGGTATTACAAGTCAGGAACAGGTATTGGAAGTAATACAAAATTATGGAAGTTATCCAGGTGCATATATGGCGGAATGTACCACAGCACTTGAAGAAGGTTGGAAACGTTATGGTTCGAGTTATATTGTTGGTGACAATCAGTATGTAACAAGATTTTTCTTTGTTGCCGGTCCAACCATATCAGGCAGTAGTTCTGTAGGAAATTTCCTGGATAAGGTGTGGTTCAGTTCTCAATTACCACCGCCTGCTGAAGGATATGGTGATTTATTGGTTAATAAAACGGTTAGCGGGTTGTCAGAAGATGAAGCAAAAGAATATCAGATTTTATTAACGCTTAAGAAAGATGGAAATGTTGAAAGAACAATTACTTTAGATGATTTTAGTAAAAACTATCAAAATGGTGCTTATACAGATTCTGCTACATTTGATAATCTTGCTCCTGGTAATTATACAATTACAGAATCTATTGATGAAAGTCTTTCAAGTCGACTGGAACAGATACATGGGGTAGTACAATCCTATGTGGCAGTAAATCAAGAAAACGCCCAAAAAGGAACAGTGGCTGATATCACGATAAAAGAAGATGAAACTGTTTCTGTAAACTTTAACAATGCATACCTTCTTCCGGGCGGAAGTTTTACTGTTAAAAAGATTTTTAAAGATGGAAAACAGTTTGAAAGTGACAAAACAAAATTTACAGGTGTTAAGTTTAAATTAGAGAAAGAAGGCGGGGCAGAAAATTTATCAGATAAAGAAGCTACAGTTCTAAATAACGAAATTACTTATGAAGGAAATGATGCAATTGCAAAGTTTGAATTTTCTTCCATTTTAGCGGGAACATATAAACTGAAAGAAATAGAAACACCATCAGGATATCAATTATTAACAGAAGATATTACAATCTTTGTTGGCATAGTAGATGGGGTCTTTGGATGCTACCTTAAAAAAGATGATGGAAGTTTAAAATCAATAGCGTCAATGGGTGGAATTGTAGAAGTTATCAATGAAGAAACAGAAGAAATTCCAGGAGCAGTTTTACCTGATACCGGTGGTCCTGGCCTGGCAATGTTTGAACGTTATGGATGGTTCCTTTTAATGTTAGCTTTAATGATGGCTGGTGTAGAAGTTCGTTGTTACGGTGAACGGAAGTATAAAAGGGCGGCAATGACACAGAGAGAAGAACTTGAAGATTCGATGTAATTTGATTCTGCTATGTATGTTACAACAATTTAACAGTAATAACCAAAGCAATGTAACCCTGTGAGGGCAGAAAGTAAAAGTATTTGTTCTCACAGGTGTACATAAAGCACTGCAAAACTTGTATGGAGATGGTGGAAAATAGTTGATTAAGAATTTAAAAATCAATACATCAAAGTACAAATTTGACCGAAACAGTAAAGGAGGCGAGGGGAAAAGAAGAGGAGATGAAAAAGGCATTTGTGTAAGGTTTATGTAAATGATGTATTTGCTTTAGATGAACTCTAGACAAATGTGGTTAAGCAGTTAGTTATGCAGTAATTGATTATTCAAAAATAAGAAAGGAAAAATGACTATGAAGAAGATGAAGAAATTATTAAGTATGTTAGTAGCAGCGACAATGACGCTGGCTATGGCAGCACCGGGTTTTGCAGACACTCCGCAAGAGAGCAACTATAAAATAACAATTAATAGTGAACATGAGGGTCATACTTATGAAGCATATCAGATTTTTGATGGTGATTTAGCACTGAGAGATGACGAAAAAGTATTATCTAATATTGTTTGGGGTTCAGGCATTAATGATATTGGAAAGGAAAAATTAGGTGTGGCTTCTACAAGAGCCGAACAAATGACAGAGGCCAATGTCGCAACTTTTGCCCAAGAAGTAGGAGCATATTTAACTACTGTGAGAGCAACAAGTACACCAGTAATAGGAGGATACGAAATTAATAATCTTAAACCTGGTTATTACTTAGTTAAAGATGCGGAAGATAGTTTAGATGCATCTTCGACGGAAGTTTACACCAGATTTATTTTAGAAGTAGTAGGTGATGCTACAGCTACACCAAAATCTTCTGATAAAGATATCCCTAAGTTTGAAAAAACAGTAGGCGAGGGGAAAAAGGGTGATGATTATAGCATTGGTGATGATGTTCCATTCCAATTGAAAGCAACAATGCCAGAAACATATGCTGATTATACAGCCTATAAGTTGGTATTTGAAGATGAGTTGACCAGTGGTTTAACTTTTAACCAAGATTCAGTAAAGCTTTTTGTTGGTAATACAGAAATTGATAATTATAGTACAATCGAGGGTGTAAATGTTGTCATTAATGGGCAAAAAATGGTATTTACCATTACTGATGCTAAAAAGATAGCAAGTATAGCGGCAAAGAATGAAGTAATTGTTAAGTATACTGCAAAATTAAATGATAAGGCAACTGCAGGAACGACAGACAAGAATAAAGCTACGTTAGAATATTCAAATAACCCGAATAATAATGGGGAAGGTACTGGTAAAACAGTTGAAACAGAAGTAAAGGTTTATACGTTTAAATTAGCTCTAACTAAGGTTGCTTCTTACGCAGAGGGAACTGCTGAAGAGAATAAGATAAAACTTGCAAATGCAGAATTTACATTAAAAAATGCAGACGGAAAATTTGCTACTGTAGTAAATGGTAAAATTACAGGCTGGGTTGCTTCTAACGGAACTACTTTAACTTCGGATGTAAATGGTTTAATTAATGTTGATGGTCTTGATGCAGGTATCTATACTTTAACAGAAACAAAAGCTCCGGCTGGTTATAATAAGCTTGCCGCTCCAATTATTTTGACCATTACTTCTTCCATTGGAGATGATGGAATATTAACTGGGTTAAAAGCTTCATATACAGCCGATGGAAAAACTGATATTCATGATACGGGAGCAGTAAAGGATACAGGTATAGTTAGTCTTGAAGTGACAAATAATTCAGGTGCACAGCTTCCTTCCACAGGTGGTATTGGTACGACTATCTTTTATGCAGTTGGTATTATTTTAATGGCTGGTGCAGTATTCTTTGTTGTTAGAAGAAAAAGAGCATAAGTTAAGCTATAAAACACATTATAAAATAAAGCGTTTTACAACAGAAATTAATGGGTAAATAGAGAAAGGACAAAAAGACCTTATGAAACGAATTATTATTAATATCATAATTGGCTTGATTTTTCTTACAGGTCTTTCTATCCTTCTTTATCCTAAACTAAGTGATTATATTAACGAATTACATGCATCTCGTGCCATAGCTTCTTATGATAATACAGTAATTGAAATGGAAGAGGAAGATTATACAAAAGAATTGGAAGCAGCAAAAGTATATAATGAATATCTTGTTAATTTTTCAAACCTTAGTGCTGTTACTGAAGCAGAAAACGCAAGAGAAGATAAGATTTATCAATCTTTATTAAATGTTGCGGGAAATGGAATTATGGCTTCTATCAAAATCCCTTCCGTAAAAATTAATCTCCCTATCTATCATGGCACAGATGAAGCTGTTCTTCAGGTAGGTGCCGGCCACTACCTCGGCTCCTCCCTCCCCATCGGCGGCGAGAGCACCCATGCGATATTGACCGGGCACCGCGGCCTTCCGTCGGCGAAACTTTTCACTGACTTAGACCGCCTGGAGGTCAGAGATATTTTCTACATCAAAGTTTTAGGAGAAATCCTGGAATATCAAATCGATCAGATTGAAATCGTTCTCCCCGAAGAGGTCGAAGGCTTATCCATCGTTCCCGGAGAGGATTATGTAACTTTAGTTACCTGCACTCCCTACGGTATCAACAGCCACCGGATGCTGATTCGCGGAACCCGTATTCCCTATGACGGAAAATACGAGGAAGAGGTGAAGATGAAACCGGCACCGGCTAATTCTGATGTACCTGAAGAGGAAGATCAGCAGGGCAATGGATTCACGACGAAACAGTGGATCTGGTTTGGAATTGCGGCATTTGGGGCAGCGATTGGAGCGGGGCTTCTGCTTCCTGGAAAGAAGGGTACAAAAACCGGAACGAAAACCGAAACAGAAGCAGATTCCGGCCAGGCAGCCGGGGATAGAGGCAAAGCCGATAAGAAAGCTGCCAGCCGGAAAACAAAGAAACGCGCAACAAGCAGCAGAACAGAGAAGAAAGAAGGTAGCCATGAAGAGAATGAATAAACGAAACCGTATGGTAGCTTTTCTGGCGGCAGTCATACTGACAGTCTTTGGTTTGTGCCAGGCCGCATTTGCTGCAGACACAAACACAACGAATAACGCAAATATTGACACAGACCGCCCGGTATCTCTAAGGATTAAGCTGGTCAAGGAAGACGGCGAAACCGATACGGTTAAGACGGCAACCGTTAAACTTTATCAGGTTGGCAAGTGGGATGGAAGTCAGGGAAAATATGTGCTGACGGATGAATTTGCCGCTTCGGGTATCAGCCTGGAAGGGGAAACCGGAGATGCCATCTTAAAAGAGATTGATTCCCTGCAGACCTTTATCGGCAGCAACGGCATTTCTCCACTCGCCGAGGAGCCGACACAAAGCGGCCAGTGCGCCTTTGCAGACTTATCCATGGGCTTATACATGGTTTGTTCACCGACGGACGCCAAGGCAATAACAAAGGGCGACAATACGGTAATCACCCCATTTTTAATCACCCTGCCCTTATGGGTAAAGAATGAAAATGCCCCCGGAGAATGGCATTATGATGTCGAAGCCTCCCCCAAACACGGAGCACCGAAGAATGATGACAATAACGGCGGCGGAAACGGTGGAAATAATGGCGGAGGCGGCGGAAACAGCGGTGGGGGCGGAGGCCGAAGAGGAAACATCATTGACCCGGAAGGAACACCTACGGCAATGATTGATGACGGAGGAACTCCGTTAGAAGGTCTTACTCCGCCTTCCGAACAGATTAACGACGAGGAGGTTCCGCTGGGCAACTCCATCACGCAGTTAATTGAGGATGTTTTAGTTCCCCTTGGTCTTCTGCCAAAAACCGGAGATGGTTCCATTAGTTATGCACCGTTATTAGCATTAATGGCTGCAAGCGGACTGTTGATTTTTGGACTGATCTGGCGCAGGGTAAGGAAAGCCGATTCATAAGTGAGTTTTTCAGTTGTTAATTTTGTTCATATTTTTCGTTAATAAAGGAAGGGCTGTTGCGTCAGAGAACAAAAAATCTCGGACAGAACAGCCCTTTTCTTTTAACCAGAATTTATATTATATCAATCATTTCTATTACATATTTAGTCGATATATTCTATTTCTATTGATTCCAAGCGCTTCAACATCATCCATCGCAGAAAGGATAGCCCTGGTTCTCGCTGCACTTAAACCAAGCAATTCAGCAATTTCTCTTGTTTTTGCTGCTTCTTGTTCGTGCAGATACTGCTTGATTTTTTCCATATTTTTGTCTGTTTTATTCGCTTGCTTTTTATCGCTCGTTTTTATCGCTTGCTTTTTATCGCTTGTTTTTATCGCTTGTTTTTTAACAAATCTTAATATCAATGATGTTCTGTCCGGATCGAAGATTTCCTCTATCACCGGTTCCTCCCATCCCTCATCCTCCCATACATTAAAAATATTAGGTACTCCGCTTCCGGCATGTTCACCAATATCTATCAATTTAAACATTTTCATCAGGCTCTTATTTCTTGGATCAGATTTTTCTCCTCTGAGCATTTGTTCCTTTCCCAGTCGGATATATCCGGGATTTTCTCTGTAATCCAGAAAATATTCCGGGAAATATCTTACAATATCATACTCATTTCCAAACATAAGCATTCCAGCGGCAGTCGGATGAGGGAGTGCAGTCGATAGGGGAAAGAATACAAAAATTAAGTAAAATCTCAAACCCCCCTGCATCCTGGTATATACCAAAAGCAGGGGGGTTATTTACAGGTTTTCACCCTATCATTTACTTTCCGGAACTAACCGGCGTATCGACAACGCGCCCATTATAGTACAATGCCTTTGTTGCCGGATCTTTGCTGAACCGGGACATGGTTTCCCAGGCGAAGGTACATTCGGTGGGGACGGTAGCGTGGCTTAATCCCTGGACTTCAAGCCCGGTAAACATCGGAACGCCGCCAGAGGTTTTTAAGATGTATTTATTAAAGGTACCTTCATTTTCCGTGCAGACGGATTTCCCGCCTTCGGTTTCCTGCATAAAGGTGAAATCGCTCCATGCACTGCGGCCTGCACTGTCTTTTAAACCGCCGTAGCGGGCATTATAGGCAGCAAACATCTTCTGGGCTTCTTCGGTGCTTAATGCGCCTTTAATGGTGCTGTCTTTCTGCCCCATCATAACAACCATGGCTACGTCGCTGCTGGTGTCGGCATCTTCTCCGGCATCAACCCAGGAAGACGGGGCGGAGGCGGCAAAGTACTGCGGGCGGTATTTGGCAACTGCATGGGCAAATCTTCCGCCTGCGGACTGACCGGAAGCATAGACTCTGGACATATCCAGGTTTCCGGCATAAGGAGATGCATTAAACAGCCATAAATAAATATCATCAATCATCAGTAAATCGTTAGGAATAATTTCTGTCGCATTTTCCGGACGCCAGTTGGTGCAGTACTGGTATACGTCAACGCCGTTGCGGTCAAAGTTTCCGAAGTTGCCCTGATGACGTACATGCCCGGAGGGGCTGACGATGATAAAGCCTTCTTTATCGGCAACGGAATCCCATCCGGTACGCTGCGGCACTTCATCGCCGTAACCGTTTGAACCCATGAACAGGAATAAGGTTTCTACTTTTTCTCCCCGGTTCATCCGTTCTTTTGCACTGTCCGGTACATACAGCCACCATTCGCGGTTGTACCACTCGCCGTCCCATGCGGTATGGATATCGCCGCCGTAGGTGCAGCGGCCGAGTGCGCTCATTGAGGTATAGTATTCATAATTGTTATTGGCATAGTCATAGACATCTTCATAGGCGCGCAGTTCGGTGTTCAGATAGCCGGGGTAGCGGCGCACGGTTTCAAAGATATCAAAAAGGTTCTGGGCATAGGCTTCGTTCATGCAGGCCGAAACCGGGGCTGCCTGGTAGTAAACACCGGCTACCGGTTCGCTGTCGGGATAGCGGGTATCGGCAGTTGCATCCGGGGCATAGTAGATAAAGCCATCTTTCGCGGAAGCGGTTTCCACGGTTTTATTTGCGTCTTTAAAATATTCAACCAATGCATCGGTCTGTGCATTTACGGCTTCGGTGACAAGACCGAAGGGTATGGATACCTGACTGGTCATCACGCCTTCTTCGGCAGAGGGTTTCTGCTGCATCTGGGCAATTAATTCCGCGCCCTGGCCGGTAGAGCCGATAGAGAAGACACCGGCGAGCTTTGAAGGGTTCTGCATCGTATATTTGGTCATATAGTCGGCAGCGTCGCCATAGCCCACACCGTAAAAGCAGTAGGATACCGTCTGGATGCCCGGGCGCTGTCCGGCTGTATCTATGGCCTTTGCAATATAGGTCATAACTTCTTTTTCACCTTCCCAGCTTCCCCAGGCCAGGGTATTTCCGGCTGCATCTTTAATTCTCTGCGGCATAAGGAGGTAAACGGTGATTTTTTCCTTGTCGGCAACGGCTTTCCATCCGCTGTCTTCCATAAACTGATAAGGGTCGGTATTGCCGGGAACCATCAGGTACACGGTTGGCTGGCTGTAGCGGGAATTTTCGGGGATGTACATCCGGAGATCCCGGTCAGTTACATCGTCATAACTCATGCTGATATCAAAGTAGCCGGAATAGACAACCTGGTAATAATCCGTGAAAAATCCGTTCGCATCTTTTAATGCATTGTGGAAGGGAAGCTGTGCAGCGGATTCCGGGCCGGTAGCCGGGATGGTCAAAAGTGCGCCTCCTGCTTCGGTGATGGCTGCATTGGCCTGGATGGTTAAGGACGCGGGCAGAACAGGGGATGCACTGAATGCCGTAGCAGCAGCCAGGACAACGGCTATTTTTTTTGCACTCTTTTTGGTTATTTTACGTGTCATCGTAGATACCTCCTTTGAATTTTTGTGCAAAATATTCTATAGACAGTGTAGCACAGCAAAAAAGAAAAGTAAAATTGCATTATTTTAGAGGCACTCTTAATTTTTTTATTAGTAAATTGTGAAAATTATGACAAAAACAGGCTGCTGTGTGTGAACAGTAATAAAACAGATTCGATAGATGCAAAGTTACTGTTCACGTAGGTCTGCGCACTTGCTGCGCTGACCGTAGGTTAAACTGAGCCAGTGAGCAAAAATCCCATCGACGAAGGCGATTT
>ERZ808037.1335-NODE-1335-length-16572-cov-4.048985_pt1 | contig 16572 bp, 14 predicted proteins | sample MGYA00380190_ERZ808037 | MGnify/ENA primary metagenome ERZ808037 (study PRJEB31490, sample SAMN06133399) | mouse gut metagenome | isolation source: J9 | host: mice | place: China: Chengdu | collected 2015-05 ... | reverse complement strand
GCCGTTCGGCGGCGATGCGCTCGGGAAGACGTCCTATGAGGCAATCGCGCGGCCGCTCGGCATCGTTTACCTGCTGATCTTGGCCGTGTGTCCGCTGCTCGCGTGGGGCAAGACTGACTGGAAGAAGTTCTTCCGCCAGGCGCGCATCCCGGCGCTTTGCGCGGTCGTGCTGTTCGCGCTGCTCGCGTTCTGGTGGGCGACGCAGCTCGTGCCGGTCTATGATGCGACGATGGCGCAGCAGAACGCGAACACGAACACGTTGCTCGAGGCGGGGCCGGGGTGGTATTACAACGGCCTTGCGCTCGTCGGGTTGCTCGTGGCGTCGCTGCTGTTCTTCAACGCAGCGTTCATGTTCGTGCGCAACATTCGCATGCCGCGCAAGCGCGGGGCGGCGATCGGCGGCGCGTTTGCGCACACGGCGATGGCGGTCATCCTTATCGGGCTCATCGGGTCGAGCATGTATGTCTTCGACAAGAGCGGATATATGAACGTCGAGAAGGAAGGCGAGGGCGACGCGGCGCAGATCGTTTCGGCCGAGCCGTTCGAGGTGCGGGAATATCGGCTGGAATATGTGAGCGCTTCGGTCATCGATGAAACGGTCGCGAAGAACCAGGTGACCTATGAGGTTGCGTTTGATGTTTTCAGGAACGACCAGCTCGTCGGGCGGGTGACGCCGTCGGTGCAGCTCAACACGATCACGCAGCAGCAGAAGCTCAACGCGGCGGTCGTGGGCTTTCCCGAGGAGGATCTGTTCGTCGTCTATCGCGGCGTGAACTCGGATGGCGCGTTCTCGCTCGACGTGCGCGTGAACCCGTTTATCCTGCTTGTGTGGATCGGATTCGGAATGCTGATGATCGGCACGGCGGCGGCGTTGCTCATGCCGAGGCGACCTGGTGGACGGGCTGCCGAGGCCAAGGGCTCCGTTCGGAAGCTTGGTTTTCCTGATAATGATGAAGATGGTGAAAATCTGCGCAGCCCTCACTCCGCCCTTGGCCTCGGCAACCCTGGCCATGGTTTGGAGTCGCCTGATGCGCAGGCGTCGATCACAGCGGCCTCATTGGCGCGTGGAGAAAACGGTGACGCGCCTGACGGCGCTGCTAAGGAATAAGATGGCGGCTGTTGAGGTTCGGCATATCTCTAAGACGTTCGGGACGCGCAAGGCGGTTGACGACGTGTCGTTCGAGTTGCCCGAGGGCGCGTTCCTGTCGATTTTCGGGCCGAACGGGGCCGGCAAGACGACGCTTCTGCGGGTGCTGTCGACGCTTGCGCGGCCGAGCGCGGGCGAGGCGCGCATCTGCGGAATCGATCTGCGCGAGGAGCCGGATGAGGTGCGCGGCAGAGTCGGGCTGATCTCGCACCAGTCGATGCTTTACCCCGACCTCACGGCTGAGGAGAACCTGATGATTTACGCCGAGCTTTACGGCGTGGAGAACCCGCGGGAGCGGGTGGCGGAGCTGCTTGAGGCAGTGGGGCTTTCGCATCGCCGGCTCGACCAGGTGCGCACGTTCTCGCGCGGCATGACGCAGCGCGTGTCGATTGCGCGGGCGCTCGTGCACGACCCGGACGTCGTGTTCCTCGACGAGCCCTATTCGGGGCTCGACCCGCATGCGGTCGACATCTTCGATTCGCTCATCGAGCAGGTGAGGGGTGACCGCACGTTCGTCATGGTGAGCCACGACCTCGTCAAGGGCTTCGAGATGTGCACGCACGCGCTCGTGCTCGCGCGCGGCCGCGTCGTCGAGTTCGCACCGAAAGAGGAGCTCGAGTTCGGCGCGTTCTCCGCGCTTTACCGCGAGACGGTCGGCATGGGGGTGGCTTAAGATGCGGGCTTTCCTCACGCTGCTCAAGAAGGATCTGCGCCAGGAGTTCCGCACGCGCGAGATGCTGACGTCGATGGGGATTTACGCGTTGCTCGTGATCATCGTCTATGGCGCGGCGCTCGCGCTCACGGCGCGGGGGATCGACATCGCGAACATGGGCGGCGGGCTGCTTTGGGTGCTCATCGTGTTCACGTCGCTGCTGGGTTTGGGGCGCTCGTTCGCGCACGAGAAGGAACAGGGGTGTCTCGAGGGCATCTTGCTCGTGCCGCTCGACCGGTCGGCGATCTTCCTGTCGAAGGCGACGGCGAACGTGCTGTTCATGCTCGTGGTCGAGGTCATCACGGTGCCGCTGTTTTACTTCTTCTTCATGACGGGCGAGCCGGTTGCGGACACGTTTCCGTTCATCGTGGCGCCGCTGCTCGTCGGGACGATCGGCATGGCGGGCATCGGCACGATGCTCTCGACTATCACGATCAACACGCGCAGCCGCGACGTCATGCTCGCGGTGCTGTTCATCCCGCTCATTTACCCGTTGCTCTATGCATGCGTGACGGCCACGACCGGCGCCATCACGGGCACGGAGTTCTGGACCGATTATTTCGTCATGCCGCTCGTGCTCGCATGCGGCTATGACGTCGTGATGCTGCTCGTCTGCTGGGTGCTTTACGACTTCGTCGTGAGCGCGTAGTGGATGAAAACGCGCGATGCGCGATGCTCATGCTGAATTAATCATCGCGCATCGCCGTATTTCATCCATAATTAGTCGTCTAGCATCGCGTATCGCCGTTTTTCATCCACGTGAGACGAAAGCTGGGGTAGGGAACGGGGATTGTTACTCAATCTATCATCAAATCGGGGCGGTTCCCGTTGCGACGTGGCATAATGTGAGTCACATTCGTGTACTACCTGGAATGAAGGGAGTGTCTCATGGCTCGCTACAACAGGATTTTCACGGCACTAGACGGCGGCGACACTCAGCTCGCAGTCGCGCGTCGCGCCCTCTCGATTGCTCATGACAACAAAGCCGAGGTGTTGTTCGGGCACGTCATCGACCCCGCTGAACTGGAGTTGGGTCACGTCAACATCGGCGAGATCGTCGAGAAGAGCAAGCAGTCCATCGAAAGCGCGCTCGAGCGCCAGCTGGCGCGGGCGATGAGCGACGATTGCGTGCCTTCGGTTACGGTCGAGGTGAAGGACGGTCGCATCAACGAGACGCTGGCCGAGATGGCGAAGGAGTTCAACCCCGATCTCGTGATTTGCGGCGTCCGCGGCCTGTCGAGCATCAAGTATGCGTTCGTGGGAAGCGTGTCGACGTTCCTGATTCGCAATATGGAGTGCGACGTGCTCGTTGTTCGCCCGGAGGCGATCGAGGAGATCGACGAGGCGGATTACGCGGCTGCCATGAAATAGGCTGCTAGAAACAATGCGGCGACGAACGGCCGCCGGGGTCGGAGCGATTGGTCGTTCCGGTCCCGGCGGTCGTGGTTATTATGTTGTCATTTTTTGGGGTTGACGGGCGAAGATGTGATGCGGGATATCATTCATCTTGATAAAAAATGCGTTGAAAGGATTTGCATGGCAAAGAAGGTGAAAGTTCCCGAGGCGGGCCAATGGCCCGACAAGGTGGCGCTGCCGGCGCTCGTCGTCGGCGCGGTGTTGACGACCGTCGGGTTCCTGATGGCGTTCCTCTGGGCGGCGCCGGTGAACGGGGCGGCGCTGTCGACGCCGCAGCTTGTGGGTGACACGATGGTGACGCACCAGCAGCTGCTGTCGCAGAAGATTTTCTATTTCCACATGCCGGTGGCGATCGTGTCGTTCGTGGCGCTCGCGTTCGCCGCGTTTTACGGCATCCGCTTCCTCATGACGCGCGAGCAGCGGTTCGACACGTGCTCGCGGGTCGCGATGGAGATCTCGCTCTTGTTCGTCATCTTCACGATGATCACGGGCGACCTCTGGACGCGTTTCGAGTGGGGCGTGTGGTGGACGTGGGAGCCGCGTCTGACGACTTACCTCATCCTGATGCTGATCGTCATCGCCTATTTCGTGATGCGCGGGGCGGTCGACGATCCGGAGCGCCGTGCGGCTTATTCGGGCGTCATCAGCATCATCGCACTCGTGGACGTGCCGATCTGCATGATGATCACGCGGCTCATTCCGTCGAGCGTGCATCCGGTCGTCGCGCGCGAGGGCGGCATGGCGCCCGACATGGCGGCCACGGTTTTCGTCGTCATGGTCGGCATGTTCCTCGTCGCGTTCGCGCTTTACCGATTGCGTTTCCGCCAGGCGCGCCTGGCCGAGCGTCTTCAGGCGCTCAAAGATCAGCTCGAAGACTAGAAGATGCGATGCGAGGCAACGCACCCGACCCCGTTGTCTCAAAGATAGGAGTTAGACATGAACTCGATTCTCGTTGATATTTACAGCACGGTCATTCCGTCGGCGCCGTTCATCATCGCGGCGTATGCGCTCGTGTGGGCGGCCCTGCTCGTCTACGTCGCCATCGCGATGCGCGGCTTGAAGAAGACCGAGGCCCAGATGGCCGTCCTCGAGGAAACAATTGCCGCAAAGGAAGAGCAACGGGTTTAACGTTCGCATGACGATAAGGGCTCGAGCCGGGGGAGGCGATGCGCTTCTTCCGGCTTTCCTTTTTCTCGGGCGGGTTTTCTAGTCGCGTCTCCGAGCGTGCTTTCCCGGGCATCGAAATGAAATTTCCCTTTAGGCCCGCAGCCCAGTTCAGGCGTCGTCGCGACTGATGAGTTGCTATAATTCGACCTAAGCGGATGTCGCCGAGAGAGGGGACGTGCCATGAAGAGCAAGAAGCTTGTTGTTTCGTTGTGCGCGGTGGCAGTTGTGGGGGCGGTTGCCGGAGCGGCGGCTTGCGCACCTCGGGCGAACACGACCGTGGTGGGCAACCCGGTCCCGAATGTGGCGCAGTCGGCCGAGGCGCCCACGCCTGACGAGTTCAACGTGGTCAAGGCGGATCAATGGCGCGATGCTTACCCTCATGAGTATGAGTCTTACCTGGCCAACGCGTCGAACACGCCGCCGGCGCAGGATTACCCGGATGGCGATTTCAAGGCCGAGGGCTATCCGACCGAGGGGGACTCGACGTCGGCGTTGCCGGGCGATTTCACCTACAAGGACGCCGGCAAGGCGGATTACCTCGAGACGAATCCCGAGATCAAGACGCTTGGCAAGGGCTACGGCTATGCGAAGTACTACACGGAGCCGGCGGGGCATGTGTTCTCGGTTTGGACGGTTGCGCATAACGGGCGCGTCGGCGACGGCACGAAGACGAAGGCCGCGTGCATCACGTGCAAGTCGCCTCAATATTCCAACCTCGTCGACATGCAGGGCGAAGACGTGCATAAGAAGCCGTTCAACGAGGTCATCGGAACGATCACGGAGAACATCAGCTGCGCGAGCTGCCATGCGAACACGCCGATGAAAGATGGCGAGTGCTACCTCGAGGTCGACCGCGCGGAATGGACGCGCGCGATGGGCTCCGACGCCGATGTCGCGACGCTCGAGGGACAGGTGTGCGGTCAGTGCCACTGCGACTACTCGATGGCGCCGGGGACTTCGATTCCAACGAGCCCCTATGACAATGGGCGCGAGGACATGGTGCCCGAGAAGGCGATGAAGTGGTATGACGACCATGGCTATTCCGATTGGACGTATGCATCGACCGGCGCGAAGATGCTCGCCATCCGCCATGCAGAGTATGAGTTCGTCTATGGTGGCGACAACGAGGTCATCCACCAGGGTTCGCACATGCAGAACCTCGGCTATGATTGCAACGACTGCCATATGGCGACGACCAAGGCCGCCGATGGCACGGTTTACGCGAGTCACGAGTGGACGAGCCCGCTCGACAACCAAGAGCTCATTGACCGTGATTGCAGCTCGTGCCATGCTGACATTCGCGCCGAGGTGCGCGCGTGGCAAAACGAGATCGACTCGGCCACGACGAAGCTCGGCGAGCGCTGCGAGAAGTTCATCAAGAATCTCGAATCGAAGGTTGCCACCGAGCAAGATGACGAGGCCAACCCGGGGAGCAAGGTCCTGAAGCTCGACGAGGCGTTCGCGTCCGCCAACGGCATCGATTCCGAGACGCTCGCGAAGCTGCAGCAGGCGCAGCGCGAGTCGTGCTATTACTGGAACCTCGCGGCGGCCGAGAACAGCGAGGGCGCGCACAATCCGGCGTATTACCGGCACACGCTTGACAAAGGCAACGAGGTGCTCGACGCGGCCGACGCGCTGCTCGGGATGTCCTCGGTCGCTTAGGTGCTTCTTTGCTTCGCGTGAAAGGGGCGCATGATGATTGATGAGAAACTCAACGTGGAGGGCGCGCTCGCCGGCGAGGCGGCGGAACCCTCGAAGAAGCGCACCGGCAAGAAGTGGGTTATTGTCGGCGTGGTCGTCGTGGCACTCGTGGCCATCGGCGCCGGCATGATGGTATGGCACGAGCAGCCGAGCTTCTGCTCGACGTTGTGCCACATCGAGGGGGCTTACGTTGATAATTATCTTCAGGAACAAGATGCGCCAGGTGTCGACAAGTTCGGTCAGCCCGTGTCGAACACGGACGCGATGATGGCGGTGCTGCACCGCAAGACGCAGGCGACCGCGAAGCCCGAGATCGTCTGCGTGGACTGTCACGACCCCAACATCGCCGAGCTGGCGCACGACGGGATGAATTTCGTGACGGGGAATTACCCGATGCCGCGCGAGGAGCGCTCGCTTTCGCGGCTCATGTCGTGGGATGGCAAGGCGGGGTCGTCGTTCTGCGCGAAAGCGGGGTGCCATGTCTACCTGCTCGGCGATGACGGGCTGCTCGATCCGGCGAAGCTCGAGAAGTCGACGGCGGGCCGCGCGTTCAACTTCCACGCGCAGCATCACGAGAACCTGTCGCTCGAGTGTTCGGATTGCCACAAGGGCCATCGTGCTTCGACGGTCGTCTGCACCGGATGCCATGAGCATGCAGACGTGGAGCTGCCTGACGGTTGGGTGACTTATGAGGAGTCGCAGAAGCTGCTGCAGGGCGGGTATAGCGGGAACGCAGCTTAGTTCGGCTTGCCTTGCCTTGCCTTGCCTTGCCTTGCCTTGCCTCGCCTCGCTGTCCGCTTGATGCCTGAGGCAGGCATCGGCCCCAGTGGATGAAATCCCGCGATGCGCGATGCTTGCACTGCGAAAATCATCGCGCATCGCAGGATTTCGTCCAATAATCGCTTTTCGGCATCGCGCATTGCGGGATTTCATCCAGCTATACGCCGAAAGATCTCTGGAATTGCAAGGTGCGGTGGCGAAATCCGACAAATAGCCAACCGATCTCCAACGCTTTTTCCTCTCCAATTCCCAAAAACCGTGGAATTGACGTGCGCTTTCATCCTCTTGATCGCAACCGATTAAACTTGCGCCATGGCACTGTTCCTCTCACATGAAAGCGCCGCCGACTTCTGGCGGCTCGTCTACCCGGCTGATAAGGCGCCCGGGATGCCGGCGGACGCAATCGAGCTCGACCGCAGGCCTTTGTCCGTCAGTGGCCTGCGGCAAACGGTGCCCACATGGCTTGACGGCACGTTCCTCTCGCTTGAGCAAGGACGCCTCCATGTGCTTGTCGCCGACGCACGCATGCGTTGCGGCTCCCGCTCCGTCAAATCGCACATTTGGAAACGCCCCCTGCCCAACGGGGCGTTTTATCGACTCTCGGAGGACCTTTGCATTGCCTCGCCCCCCTTCGTTTTCCTGCAGCTCGCTTCGACTTGCACTGTCGCGGAACTTGCTGCCTACGGCTATGAGCTTTGCGGGCGTTATGCCTTCGACCCGAGGCAAGAGCGCGGAACGCATCGCCGCAAGATCCCGCTTGCGACCTCGTCTCAACTCGCAGCCTTCCTCGAAGGCGCCGCCGGCGCCCCGGGCATCGTCCGGGCGAAGCAAGCGCTCGCGCACATCGCGGAAAACTCGGAATCGCCCATGGAAACGGCGACTCATCTGCTTTTGAGCCTCCCTTATCGCTATGGCGGCTATGGCATCGGGGGTCTGTCCTTGAACCGGGAAATCACGCTCAGCGAAGACGCCGCGCTCGTAGCTCGCCGAAGGAAATGCCGTGCGGACATATTGCTCGAGGGCGCGAAGCTCGACATCGAGTTCGCCGGCAAATTCGACCATACTGGTGATGATGCGCTCGAATCCGACCGCCGGCGCACGAACGCGCTCGCCTCGATGGGATTCGAGGTAATCGAGCTGACGAGCGGTCAAGTGCGCGATTGGCGGACGTTCGAGCAAGTGGCCCTCAGAATCGCAGCTGCCGCAGGAAAGCGCATACGGAACGAAAACCGCGGGCTCCTCGCTGAGCGAATGAGCCTGCGGCAAGCCCTTCATGACTGGAACGACGCCTCCGGCCGCAAGCGCCCGGAAGGTCTCCTATGAGTTTCCCTCCACATTCATCTTCCGTGCACATCCGCGCCCTATCATCAAAGGCGAACAAGACGAGCGCATGCCAGATTTGAGTTAGCACATCACGCAAAACCAAACATCGAGCTGTCGCAGCAAGCGGGCTAGTGCCTCGCTGTCTCTTGTTTTGCACGCAAAACCGGACAAGAAAGGGATCGCAGATGAAATACACCTACCTTGATTGCCTGCAGGGAAAGGCGCCCGTGCCGCGCACGCCCAACGGAAAGACGCTGTTTCAGGTGCTGATGGTCGGCGGCATGGTGACGTTCATGGTCACCGTGAACGGCATCCGCATGATCGGTTTGGGCTTCCTTTCCCAATCGCACTGGCTTTATCCGCTCATGTTCGCGCTGACGTTCCTCGTCCGCACGTTCATCAGCATCAAAGCCGTCGACGCGCTCGCGCCGCGGCTCGTGTTCGGCCGTCTCGAGGGGACTGCGCGCAGCCTTGCCATGTCGGTGCTTAACGTCACCTGCACGGCGCCGATCATGTGCGCCGTCGCGACGCTGTTGCTCGTCGGCCCCGGCAATTTCATGGCGACCTATCTCACGACCCTGCCGATCGTGCTTCCCATCGCCATCTCCGTGAACTTCTTCATCGTCGGCCCCGTCGTGAAGATCGCCTACAACCGCATCGCGCCCAGCAACGGCCTTGCCCTCATCGCCGACCTCCGCGCTAAGACTCCCGCCCTCACCCAGCTTCTCGGCTTCTAGCGTGGATGAAATCCCGCGATGCGCGATGCTGGGTGGCGGAAAATGGACGAAAAGCGGCGATGCGCGATGTTTTTTGCAGTACAAACATCGCGCATCGCGGGATTTCATCCATGGGGGTTGAATTCCTTCGGTAAAGCACCGATTCGGGCGGTGGCGTGACAAGGGTGCCAGGCACCTCCGTCACATCGCGAAGGAGTCATTGCGCAAAGCGCGTTAACGTTAGTCCGATATGACAGAGGTGCCTGGCACCGTTGCACGTTATTTACTCAAGCGCTAGTTGGACGGCCCGGTAGGCGCCGTCGTAGGTGCCGAGGAGGTCGGCGGCCTCGATGTTGTCGCAGAAGAACTCGACGAGGGTCGGCTCTTCCTGGATGAGGTCGATCCAGGCTTTGACCTCGGGAAGCTTCTCGAGCTCGTAGGTGCCGTCGCCGACCTCGGCCGCGCGGATGGCGCCCCAGGCCTCGTGGCCGCCGACGCGTTTAATCATGAGCTTCGGCACGGGGTAGAACGCAAGCTCGCTCGGCTTGGTGACGAGGAAGTCGCACGCGCGCATCAGCAGGTTCGTCATGTAGACGGCGGAGAAGATGTCGTCGTCGGCGAATGCGTGGACGCCCTCGGCCGAGCCGTCGAGCGCGGCTGAGGCAAACGCTTCCGCCTCGGCGAAGTCGTCGAAGTGCGTGGTCGCTTGCGCGAGCTCGGGGATGGCGGCGACCAGGTCGCGCCAGACGTTCTTGTGGTCGCCGACGTTCACGAACAACGACGCCTTGCCACGGTGGATGTAGGGCAGCAGGTGCTCGATGATGCCGCGGAACAGGTCGAATTGCGCGCCGGCGCCGCCGACGGTGAGGAGGTAACGAGTCGGCTCGCCGGCTTTCGCGCGGTCGCAGCGGCGGGCGCAGTCGAACGGGATGTTCACGACGAGCTCGTGGTCGATGTAGTGCCCTGTGCAGAAAATCGAGCCTTCCGGCATCGGCAGCAGCTGACGGTGCTTGTCCATGCCGCGCAGCGTCTTGTAGCCGAGGAATGCGGACGGCGTCTGGACTGCGTGCTTCGCGCCCTCGGCGAGGTGCAGCGCCATCGGCCAGTTATCGGGAATCGCGTTCACAACGTTTATCAAGCCGGCGTGGATGGCGGCCTGCGCGGGCCAGGCGTGCGTGGCAACGAAGGGAATGTCGTGCGGCAGATCCTGGTAAGGTGCGACCATGAGCTCGGCGGCTTTCTGATCGCTTGCGTTGTAGGTTAGCTTGCGGAAGCCCTCGGAGTTCAGCGGCTCCCAGACGAGCGTGTTGAACAGCCAGCTTTTCTGCGACAGGCGCGAGCCCATCGAATAGAGGTCGTTCTGCTGCGTGATGAGCTGCGTGGCCGCCGTGTCCGGGAAAGACATGAGGTCTAGCCAGAGCGGCGTGCAGCCGAGCGCGGCGGCGGCCGAGGCCATCGCCATCGAGATGCGGTAATGGCCGAAGCCCATGCGGATGTTGCCGACGACGAGCGGGTTCTCGATGCCGTCGAAGTTCGCCGCGGCACCGGGGGCGGCGGGCGCGAGCAGCTTGCCGTGGAAGCGCTCGCCGATCACGGGCAGGTCGGCAATCTGCAAATGGCAGACCTCGCTGCCGTCGCGGCCGAATTTGCGCGCGTTCCTCGCCTTCGCCTTGCAGGCTTTGGCATAGGTGCGCTTGTCGATCTCGTTGCCGAAGATGACGGCTGCTCGGTCGGTCATGTTGCTTCCTTTCCGGCGACGGGCCGCGGGGCGATGCCCAGTCGCTCAAACAGTCCTCGCTTCGCTGCGGAACTCGCTTTGTGGGCATTGCCCCGCGGCCCTGCGATGTGGTGTTTACGCTGCTATAATCACCAGGTCATTATTATATTCTTGGAGGATTTGGTTATGGAAAAGAAACTGGCGGGCAACGGGATTCTCTGGATGTTCGCAATCGGGCAGCTCGGGTGGGCTGCGCTCGCGGGCGTCATCTCGAACTGCCTCGTCTTCTATTATATGCCCGAGGATTCGCTGCTGGCGCAGGGGCACACGCTGTTCATCACGCAGTCGGCTGTGTTCCTCGGGTTCTTGACGGTCATCGGCGCTATTACGGCGCTCGGGCGCGTGTTCGATGCGGTGACCGACCCGTTGATCGCGGCGCTTTCGGACCGGTGCAAGCATAGGCTCGGCCGGCGCATTCCGTTCCTGCGTTATGCGGCGGTGCCGCTTGGCGTGATCACGGTGCTCGTGTTCGTGTCGCCGGTCGACGGGGTGAGTCCGGTGAACGGCTTGTTCCTCGGCGTGATGATGCTGCTGTTCTATTTGGCAATCACGTGCTATTGCACGCCTTACAATGCGCTCATTCCTGAGCTCGGGCGCACTCAGAAGCTGCGCATCAACGTGTCGACGTATATCTCGGCGACGTATTTCGTGGGCACGGCGCTCGCCTACACGGTGCCGACGATCGCGAGCGCTCTGTTTCCGGCTTTTGGCGTGGTGGGCGGCTTTCGCATTGCGGTAGCGGCACTTGCCGTCGTGGCGGTCATATGCATGCTCGTTCCGGCGTTCGGCATCGACGAGCACGTTTATGCCGACACGACGCCGAGCGAGTCGCCGACGGTTTCCAGTTTGGTCAAGACGTTCAACAACTGCGAGTTCATGACGTTCGTCGGGTCGGATGTGCTTTACTGGATCGCGTTCACGATGTTCCAGACGGGGCTGCTTTTTTACGTCACCGAGCTCATGGGGCTCGATGTGGCATGGTCGACGATCCTGCTCGTGCTGATGATGCTCGTCGCGTTCGTCCTCTATATCCCCGTGAACCTTCTCGCGAAGAGGATCGGGAAGAAGAATCTCATCGTGTTCGCGTTCTCATTCTTCGCAATGACGTTCGGCATCACGGCCCTGTCGGGCATGACTGGGCTGCCGAACGAGGCGTGGGGGATCTTCATCGCGGTTTTGGCCTCGGTGCCGCTTGCGATTCTCGGCGTTCTGCCGCAGGCGGTCGTCGCCGACATCGCCGACGTGGACGCCTATGAAACGGGCGAGGCGCGGCAGGGCATGTTCTATGCTGCGCGCACGTTCGCGATGAAGCTCGGCCAGGCGGTGTCGATGCTCGTGTTCACGGGCATCATAGCGATGGACATCGGGGATGCGAAGTATCGCATCACTGCGGTCGCCGCATGTGTCTTCTGCTTGCTCGGTGCGCTCGTGTTCGCGCGTTACCACGAGAAAAAGGTGCTTGCGCGCATCGATGAGGAGCTTGCTGAAGAGGGGATCGCTTAAATGGCCGAATTGGCGTATGGCGCACGTGTGGCGATGGACCCGATTGGGCTGTCGGTGAGCTACGTCGACGTCGGGACGGGTGACCTGTGCGCGGAGGAACGCGAGGGGTTTGCGTCGTTTTCCGACGAGTCGCTGGCGGTCGAGGCGTCGTTTGACGGCGAGGTGATTGAGATTGCCGTCACGGCGGGGGCGCCCGTGCGGTTGAAATCCGTGGTGACGCGGCTGCGCCATGCGTTCTCGAGTGACGAAATGGTGCTGATGAACGGCTTCCAGTCGTGGACCGACACGCGAGAGATGCCGGCGTGGGAGCGGATGAAGGGCCTGCGCGGCGTGCCGAACGCGGTGGTCGAGCGCTGGGCGATCGACGGCGGCGGCGATTATGCGGACGTGGTTTACTCGGGGCGGCGCGGCGAGCAACACGGGTTCACTTACGCGACGTTCAGGCGGGGCGAGGGCATGGTGCTCCTCGGGTCGCTTGACGAGTCGCACGGGCTCACGCTCATCCGCGCCAACGCGAACGTGGGCGAGGTGACCTTGGACTCGGGTTGCCCGTTGCGCGATTTGGAGGCGGGCGAGCGCGTCGTGTTGGGGCGATACGCGATTTGTCGCGGCGTGCTGGATGAGTGCTATGACCGCTGGTTCGAGCTTTCGGGCGTTCGGGCGCGGCCGATTAAGCCGCTCGTGGGCTACACGAGCTGGTATCGCCATTACGGCGACATCGACGAGCGCAAGCTGTTGCGAGATTTGGCGGGGATGCGCCCGAGCGGGCGGGATTTCCTGACGGACTTGTTCCAAGTCGATGATGGCTACTGCAAGGTGGGCGACTGGTTCGATGTGGACGTGGAGAAGTTCCCGCGGGGGATGAAGGCGCTTGCCGACGCGTCGCGAGCGGCCGGGTTCTTGCCGGGGCTGTGGGTTGCGCCGTTTGTGTGCGAGCGAGATTCGCGCGTGTTTCGGGAACGTCCCGAGTGGCTGCTGCGCGGCGAGGACGGCGAGCCGGTGCGTTCGGGCCCGCAGTGGAGCGGCGGTTACGCGCTCGACACGCGCAATGAGGAAGTGCGCAGTTATGTTCTGGATGTTCTTCGCACGATAACGCAGGAGTGGGGCTTTGGCCTGCTCAAAGTTGATTTCCTTTATGCGGCGTGCATGAAGTCGCATGACGGGTTGAATCGCGGCGAGCTCATGGCCGACGCGATGGAGCTGCTGCGGCAGGGCGTGGGCGAGGACGTGTTGCTCCTGGGTTGCGGTGTGCCGCTCGGCAGTGCGTTCGGCATCGTCGATTATTGTCGGATCGGATGCGATGTGGGCCTTGACTGGAACGACAAGCCTCGCATGTGGCTCTTGCACCGCGAGCGGGTTTCCACGAAGCATTCGCTTACGAGCACCTATTATCGCGAGCCGCTCGACGGGAGGGCATTCGGGAACGACCCCGATGTGTTCTTCCTGCGTGACGAGGTGAAGCTGTCGGATGCTCAGCGCGACGAGTTGCTGTTCGCGGATGCGGATTCCGGGAGCGTGTTCTTGACGAGTGACGATCGGGGTGCGTGGTCTGATGCGCAGAACGCGCGTTACGAGATGGCGTTGAAGGTCTTCGTGGAGCGGCATGAGAACGGGCGTTTTGCGGAGGTGCATCATGGCTGAGGTGGTTCGCGCATTTGCGCCTGGGCGCACCGAGTTGGCGGGCAATCACACCGATCATCAGGGCGGCCGCGTCGTTGCGGCGGCGGTGTCGTGCGGCATCGAGATGGAGGTTTGCCCGCGCAGCGATGAAATTGCCCGCGTGGAGAGCGAGGGGTTCGCGCCGGTCGTCATTGACGTACGCGACGGCGAGCCGAGTGCGGAGGAGCGCTTCACGACCGCGGCGCTCGTGCGCGGGGTCGTCACGGGCCTGCGCGCGGCCGGCGTGGAAGTCGGCGGCTTCGACGCGCGGGTGTCGAGCACGGTGCCCGCGGGCGGCGGCCTGTCGTCGTCGGCGGCGTTCGAGCTCGCGCTCGGCGCTGCGCTCTGCGAGCTGGGTGGAGCGCCCATCGTCGACGTTTGTTCCGCCGCGGTGAAGCAGACGTCGACGACGGACGTTCCGCTTGTCAGGCTCGCCAAGATCGGGCAGGTGGCGGAGCGGGACTTCTTCGGGAAGGCGTGCGGGCTGATGGACCAGCTCGCGGTGGCGCTCGGTGGGGTCGTGGCAATCGATTTCGCGGGCGAGGAGCCGCGCGTCGAGCGGATAGACTTCGATTTCGAGCGGTGTGGTTACGCGCTCTGTCTCATTGACACGCATTGTGACCATAGTCTTTACACTGAAGAGTATTCGCAGGTGGCGCGTGATATGGACGCGGTGGCAGCGTTTCTCGGCGCGCGGGTCTTGTCGCAGGTCTCCGAGGAGGCGTTCTTCGAACGGCTCGGTGACGTGCGAGGCGAGCTCGGCGATGTCCCGGCGTTGCGGGGGCTTCATTACTATCATGAGTGCCACCTCGTCGACGCGCGGACGAGGGCGTTGCGCGATGGCGACATCGAGGCATTCCTGCATTTCACGCGCGCGTCGGGTGCGTCGTCCGCGCAATATCTCCAGAACGTGAGCGCGTTCGACCGGGCGAGCCAGCCGGCGATGGTCGCGCTCGCACTCGCGGACAAGTTCCTCGAGGGAACGGGGGCGTGCCGCATCCACGGCGGCGGCTTTGGCGGAACGGTGCAGGCGTTCGTGCCGACCGAGCGGGTCGGGCGGTTCAAGGCGCGCATCGACGCCCATCTCGGCGAGGGGTCGTGCCAGGTTCACCGAATCAACGAGAGCGGCGCTTCCGCGTTTATGACGGGAAGGTGACGGTTGCGTAAACTTGCGCGAATCAGCCGTCACGGTGATATAGTAACAATCTGTTAGCACTCGAAGGCATCGAGTGCTAACTTTTGAAACAGGTTGTTTTGTCAGCGCGTGAAAGGAAGGCTAGAGCAATGGCATTGAAACCGCTGGGCGATCGCGTGATCGTCAAGGCCGACGAGGCCGAGGCCCAGACTGCGTCGGGTCTTTACCTGGCAAGCGAGGCCAAGGAAAAGCCGCAGACCGGCACAGTCGTCGCCGTGGGCGAGGGCAAGCTCGACAAGGACGGCAACAAGCTTCCGATGCCCGTGAAGAAGGGCGACAAGGTCATCTTCGGCAAATATGGCGGGACCGAGGTCACGCATGACGGCGAGGACGTTCTGATTCTTCGCGCCGACGACATTTACGCAATCATCGCGTAATTATTAACCTGATGGCCTTCCGTGGCGGCACATTTGGCTTTCAGAACCTGATTTGCCTCGAACACAGCGCAACCAGGCTGCTTATCTCGGCAAATCAGAACCTTCAAGCCAACTGCACTCGCCACGAAAGCCCTGATGTTTATTCGATTTCATTTTGAAAGGAATGGAAATGGCTAAGGATATTAAGTTCGAGGCGGAGGCGCGTGGCACCCTCGCCGACGGCGTGACCAAGCTGGCCGACGCCGTGAAGGTGACGCTCGGGCCGAAGGGCCGCTATGTGGCGATCGAGAAGTCCTATGGCGCGCCGCTCATCACCAACGACGGCGTGACGGTTGCCAAGGAAGTCGAGCTGGAGAACCCGGTCGAGAACATGGGCGCGCAGCTCGTGCGCGAGGCGGCCGTGAAGACCAACGACGTTGCCGGCGACGGCACGACGACCGCGACGCTGCTCGCTGACGTCATCGTGCGCGAGGGCCTGCGCAACGTGACGGCCGGTGCCGACGCGCTCGGCATCCGCCGCGGCATCCAGAAGGCGACCGAGGCTGTCGTCGAGCAGATCAAGAAGGACGCGAAGAAGGTCTCCACGAAGGAGCAGATCGCCAACGTCGGCACCATCTCCGCGGGCGACGCCGAGATCGGCGAGAAGATCGCCGAGGCGATGGACACGGTCGGCAAGGACGGCGCGATTTCGGTCGAGGAGAGCCAGACGTTCGGCATGGAGCTCGAGCTCGTCGAGGGCATGCAGTATGACCGCGGCTACATCTCGCCTTACATGGCGACCGACATGGAGCGCATGGAGGCCGTGCTCGCCGATCCGTTCATCCTGCTCACCGATCAGAAGATTTCGAACATCCAGGACATGCTGCCGCTGCTCGAGGAAGTCATGAAGACGGGTCGCGGCCTGCTTGTCGTGGCCGAGGACGTCGAGGGTGAGGCGCTGGCGACGCTGCTGCTCAACAAGCTGCGCGGCACGCTGAACGTCGTCGCGATCAAGGCGCCGGGCTTCGGCGACCGCCGCAAGCGCATCCTCGAGGACATGGCCGTCGTGACGGGCGCCCAGGTCGTCGCGACGGACTTCGGCATGACGCTGGCTGACGCC
>ERZ808037.1334-NODE-1334-length-16576-cov-7.368386_pt1 | contig 16576 bp, 18 predicted proteins | sample MGYA00380190_ERZ808037 | MGnify/ENA primary metagenome ERZ808037 (study PRJEB31490, sample SAMN06133399) | mouse gut metagenome | isolation source: J9 | host: mice | place: China: Chengdu | collected 2015-05 ... | reverse complement strand
TACCGGCACTCATTGCTGCAGTATTTCTGCCGCGTGATATGGCACGTTGGAATAAATCCTTTTCCACAATTTTGACAGTTCAGTTCTTCGGCCATCCCTGCACCCCCTTTTCCCCAGTTTACCATGGGGGTGTAGGTTCACGCCTATTTGACGCTTACATTTTTCTCAGCCATGTGTATTACAAAATCGCGCTCATCCTGATCCGCAATAGCAAAATCTATGTTATACCGTTTACAGATCTGACGGAAATGGGTGATATAGGCAAAATCTTCGCTGGTAGAGGGCGCGACATACCCATCGGGCGCGGCCAAATCGTCTAATATCAGATACTTTTCTTCCAGCATCATTTACCAGTCCTCAAACTTATTTCGCCATATAGCTTAAACTCGATTACCCCACAAACGATGGACGGAGCGTTACTAAGGGGAGGCACTGCGATGTATAGCCAGTTTAGCATGCCTGCAAGTGCAAGTCAACATCAGGGCCCTGGGAATCATGTTTGCTGTGTGTATTTCCCCAAATTCTCTATCAGGTTGATTTTGCTATGGTATTGTGTTATACTCAAGTCAAACAGCGTTCAGGGTTAGGGGGATGACTATATGGCCCTGCAATTTGAATGGGATGAAGAAAAGAATGCACTCAACCGGGAAAAACATGGTATATCATTTGAAACGGCAGCGTATGTCTTTCAGGATGAATTTTACATAGAAATGTACGATTTTGAACACAGTACTGATGAGGACAGGTATATTGCGATAGGGATGGTGGGTGATCTTCTGTTCGTTGTATTTACGGAACGCGGCGAAGCGATTCGGCTGATATCCGCAAGACTGGCAACGGAACGTGAAAGGAGGCTCTATTATGACCAAAACTTTTACAATTAAGGATGGGCAGGTTCCCTCCAAAGAGCAGCTGGATGAAGTCAGGTCAGCGGCAGAGCGGACAATACAGTTTGATGAAGATTGTCCAGAATTATCGCCAGCGATGTACAAGGCATTTAAGTGTGCCGCGGCCCAGCGCAACAGGAGAAAAAAGAACGCATAAAGCAATGAAACTGCGTGGCAAGTTTTCTGCCACGCAGTTTTTTCTGTGAAATTAAGCAGCCTCGGTTAAAATACTTTCAAATGGAATGGTTGTTAGCCTGGATATCCGTATCTATTTGTCCCTGGATTATCTCCTTTGACAGTTCAATTTTTAAGAGCGCCCCACCCAAAAATCTTGGGAGGAACTATATCAACAAGACGCATACAACAAGTTAGGACAACTCCCGAAGAACTGCTGAAAGCCGTTCTACCGCCATGCCCAGACCGTCAAAGCCCGCGCACCGGCTGGGCTTGGCATTGACGATCTGATCCAATAGGGGCTGGTTTTGGGTGTTCTCGTCCAGGGCCAGCTCAGCGGCCATCACGTCGTCCCAGGCCCGATTCAGGAAGGCCACCTCCCTGCGTCCGTGGGTCTTGGTAAACAGCGGCTGGTGGTTGCCGCACAGCAGATTTGCTGCTTTGGATGGAAACCCGGCGGTGGACAGGATTTGCTCTAAGCCCTCTCGAAAGACGTCCGGCAGATGCGCCCAGTCTAAGGGGCTCAAATCATAGAGTACGAAGGTATACCGACTGTGGCAGTGGACGGCCAGCAGGGAGGGCCGCCCCCGCAGGAGAATGACGTGGAGATCCCAGCAGAAGGGGCGATCCGATTCCTCGCCATAAGGCAGGGCTTTGATACCAAGATGCCGCTGGAGGGGGATGGTCAGGCCAAGCTCCACAGGTGTGCTAAATGATGATGCCATCGCAGTGGTTGATCTCATGCTGGATGATCTGGGCTGTCCAACCAGCAAAGGTCTTGAAACGGGTCTGGAATTTCTCGTTCTGATACTGAACTTTGATAGATTTCCAGCGCTTGGCCTTGCGGATGCCGGACAGGGACAGACAGCCCTCTTCCGCCTGGTATGGCCCGGACTTTTTGACGATCTCCGGGTTGAACATGACCATATAGGTACCCTCGTTGTCAAAAACGATGGCGCGTTTGTTCACGCCGATCATGTTGGCCGCCATGCCCACGCAGCTGTCCTTGTGGGCGGCGAGGGTGTCCAGCAGATCTTGGGCGATGGATAGATCCGTCGGCATAGCAGGCTCGGCTTTCTGAGCTAAAAACGCTTCATCGCGCATGATCTCACGAACCATAGGTATCAGCTCCCCAATATCGCCGCCGGGACTTTCCACGGCGGCGGATCTGTGATATACTTTCAATAAGATACCACGAACAGGGCAGGAAATCAAATATTTCCTTGTGTTTGGAGGCGGCATCATGATTGATTTTTTCAAAAAGCTAATGGAGCAGGCGCTGGATCTGGAGCTGACCGTCCGCTTTACCAAACGGGATGGGGAGTGGTTCGCGGCGCTGGGCGACGAACTGGACGGCCTGTCCCTGGAGGAACTGGAGGAGTATCGGTCTGAGTTAAAAGCCCGGCTGTGCGATATGGACGATGGCGAGCCGGAGGACATGGCCGGGGAGGAGTTTGAGCAATGGGCGGGCGCCCACGAGAGTTTGGAGGATCTGCTCAGTGAAGCGGAGGATCGGATCGACGAATTGACGTAAGAAGGGTGGTCAGCATGGAGAAAAAAGTGGCGGAAGTGGTGGCAGCCCTCGTCTGGGACGGGGATAGGTTCCTTATCTGCCAGCGCCCTGCCCACAAGGCCAGGGGTCTGCTGTGGGAGTTCGTGGGCGGCAAGGTGGAGCCGGGGGAGACAAAGGAACAGGCCCTGATCCGGGAATGCCGGGAGGAATTGGCTGTCACCCTTTCGGTGGGGGAGGTATTCATGGAGGTAGACCATGAATACCCGGATTTGAATGTGCATCTGACGCTGTTCAACGCCGCGATCAGCGAGGGAACGCCGCGGATGCTGGAACACAACGACATCCGCTGGATCACGGTGGAGGAGATCCCGCAGTATGAATTCTGCCCTGCGGACGAGGCGATTCTGAAGAAATTGAGAGGAAAATTATAAACAGTGGTAAACTTGTTTTTGAGCTATCCAATATTTCATTCCCTAAATTGACAGATTTCACTGCTATGTTATATAATAAAAGACTAAATGTATAAGCTGTTTCAAACCTTTTAAACGGGAGATTTACCATGTTTTATCGGATGATAACAAATGCCCGCAATCAATGGCTGGCATCACAGGACTGTACAGTGAAAGATTTGATTGCTTACATCGAAAGTACCGGTCAAATGCGGGACGCCCAAATCAATGCAATTAAAACATATCTTTTCCTCAAGATTGGCTGTGGCTGCAAACCACTCTCCAGTCTTTTTGGAGAAGGTTGTTTCAATACATTGGATTTGCAAACGATAGAGCTTTCCGCCCGGGCCCGGACTTACTTGGAAGGGCATCCATCGGCGGCAGCTCTGCTGGAATATGCTTGTCTCAAAAATGATGCAGGGGAGCAGGTATCCCCAAAGCTGGATGAGCAGATCCGCAAAGCCCCGGAGAGCATTGATTACCGGCGCTTCTTCCACGAAGCCTTCTATGGTGTCTCCTATACGGATTATCTGTTCAGCCTCCCTATGGGGGCGGGGAAAACCTATCTGATGGCAGCGTTTATCTATCTGGACTTGTACTTTGCCATGAACGAGCCGCAGAACCCGGCCTTTGCCCATAATTTCATTATCTTTGCACCCTCCGGCTTGAAGTCGTCCGTAGTCCCCAGTCTAAAAACCATACAAAAATTTGACCCTTCCTGGGTCATTCCGGAACCGTCGGCCTCCAATATAAAGCGGCGGCTCTCCTTCGAGGTGCTGGATCAGGGCAAGACGGCCAGCAAATCCAACAAGACGAAAAATCCCAACGTCCAGAAAATTGCCAGCCACCAGCCGCTTTCTGAACTGTTTGGGCTGGTGGCTGTGACGAACGCGGAGAAAGTCATCCTGGACCGCATCCAGGAGAAAAACGGGCAGATCAGCCTGTACGATGAGAGCGATGACGAGAAAGACCGCCAAGCCAATGAGCTGCGAAACCTGATCGGCAAGCTGCCCGCCCTGTCTGTTTTTATTGACGAGGTGCATCACGCGGTCAGCGATGAAATCAAGCTGCGAGCGGTAGTCAACCGTTGGACGGAAGGTGGCGCGGTCAATTCCGTGATCGGCTTCTCCGGCACGCCGTACCTGGAAAAGGCGGAGAAAATCATGGTTACGGACAAGCTGACCGTGGCCACGGCCGAGATCACCAACACGGTCTACTACTATCCTCTGGTGGACGGCGTGGGGAACTTCCTCAAATACCCGGCGGTTCAGATCGCGGATCTTGCCGACAGCGGCCGGATCATCGAAAACGGGGTGCGGGAATTCCTGAGCACCTATCAGGACAGAGTGTATCAGGACGGAACCGCTGCCAAGCTGGGCATTTACTGCGGAACAATCGAAAAGCTGGAGGAGCTCGTCTATCCGCTTGTCTCCCGGATTGCCGGGGAATATGGGCTTTCCGCGGACTGCATTCTGAAATTCCACAAGGGCAACAAGCGGTATCCCCAGCCCGCCGACAGCCAGATGCAGTTCGACACCCTGGACAGCCCTATTTCAAAGATCCGCATCGTCCTGCTGGTGCAGATTGGCAAGGAGGGGTGGGACTGCCGCAGCCTGACCGGCATCATCCTCTCTCAGGAGGGGGACTGCCCCAAGAATATGGTGCTGCAAACCTCCTGCCGGTGCCTGCGCCAGGTGGATCGGGGGCAGCCGGAAACAGCGCTGATCTACCTCAACAGCCAAAACGGCGATAAGCTGATCGCCCAGCTCCGGCAGCGTCATCACATCTCTCTGGATGAGTTTGCCACGGGCGGCCAGGGGAAAATTGAGCTGAACCGCTATGACCGGACGGGCTATTTGAAGCTGCCCAAGGTGGAGTTCTACCAGCTAAAGGTTCACTATGAAACCGTCAAGGTAGAAGCAGCGCAGCCGGAACGGGATATTGCCGGCGCAGCGTCAAAAACAGCGGCGGAGGTGATCCGGCACACGGATTTCTCCCTGGAGCATATCGCCCATGAGGTGGATGACGCGGAGCGTGGAACACAGCCCGCCATATTCTCCCAATGGCTGTACGCGCTGTCCCGGAGCAGCATTGGGTTTCTGCCTATGGAGCGGCTGAGCCAGTATGAGGACGCGCTGCGATCTATCTTTGAAACCATTACCTACGAGCGGGACGGGGCCAGGTATTTCAGTTCCAAATATGATCGCCCGGCAACGGAGGCCAACATACGAAAAGCGTTTTGTGAGCGGCGCGGCTACGAAACCCGGGACGAGCACATCCCGGAGACGGCCTCCTTGCTGAACATCGCCAATTTTTCTCCGGTGATCCACGTACAGAATGTAGCGGACTATTTCCCGGAACAGCGTGTGGTAGAAAACATCATGCTGGATGATAAGGGCAGATTCAAGGTCAAGCCAGACGTCCTTACCACCATTCAAACGCTGGTGGAGGACGGAGATATCGAAATGGCGGACAAGCTGAGAAGAAAGTATTCTTCCCATCCGCAGAAGGATCGCTCCTTCCACTATCTGCCCTACCGCACGGACAGCAGCTTCGAGCGGGTGTTCCTGCGGGATGTCCTGCCTCTGCCGGAGGTAGAACAGCTCGGGTTGGAGGTCTACTATAATGGAGACCGGGCGATGACGGAGTTCAAGATCAGGTGTTACAGATCCACTGGGAACGGCTGGGCCTATCTTGGAATGTATACCCCGGATTTCCTCATCATCCAGCGGAAGGATGGGAAGATTCATAAGGCGCTGATTGTGGAGACAAAGGGCAAGCTCTACGCCAATGACCCCACCTTCAAGGACAAGCGGGCTTTTGTGGAGTCCAAGTTCCTGCGGCAGAACAACGCCGCCTTCGGCTATGAGCGGTTTGAGTATCTGTATTTAGAGGATACCATATCGGACAAGGAACGGATTGTAAGGACACATGAGAAAATATGTGCGTTTTTTGGGGGGAGATAAAGAATGAATGGATTAAAGCCGACGTTAGGAATTGAGTTTGATGATAACTACAAAGAGGCGAAGAATAAATTGATTGATTTTATGAAAGCATTAAATGGCTTGACTGATGTACAAAGATGTCAGTTAGCAAGGGAGTATATGGCATCGATTGGAATGGTAGCTTCATTTGAGCAATTTATAAGCTATATGAATAACGGAGGCCAAAAATAATGCCGATTAAATACGTCCCCTTTATCCCCGAGCCCATTGAAGGCCAGGCCGTCCTTGGCAACTTCAACCGCATTCTGAAATACAAGGGTGCGGACGATACCTCCATGGTGCTCCAGCGGGGAATGCCTCTCTACGAGATGGAGAAACAGGAAACCGTCGGCGAAAACAACGATGGCAACATGGTGATCCGCGGTGAGTGTGTTTCCGCCTGCGCCTATCTGAAAGAACAGGGCATCCAGGTGGATCTGGTCTACATCGATCCGCCCTTTGCCAGCGGGGCCGACTACGCCAAAAAGGTCTACATCCGCCGCAACCCCAAGGCGGCGGAGGCCATCGCCCAGGCGGAGCAGGAGCTGGACATCGACGAATTGAAAGCCTTTGAGGAGAAGATGTACGGCGATGTGTGGGATAAGGAAAAATACCTCAGTTGGATGTATGAAAACCTTATGGCCATCAAGTCCGTGATGAGTGAGACGGCGTCTATCTACGTGCATTTGGATCATCATATGATCCACTATATCAAAGTACTTTTGGACGAAATCTTTGGTGAGGAGAATTTTCAAAGAGAGATAGTCTGGGACATATCCGTACTGTCTGGGTTCAAAACATTAGCGCCAAACTGGGTTAGAGGGCATGATACCATATTGTATTACTCCAAATCAGAGGAGAGAATATTTAACAAACTCAGACAGCCACATACGCAGGAGTATTTAGATTCATTTAACAAAGTTGACAAAGATGGCAGACACTACATGGTTGCTCACGGAACCACTCGGTACAGGGATGAAGTTGAATCAAAGGGCAAACCTTTTGGAGATGTCTGGAATGATATTATGTCATTCCAGCAGCAACCAACTTCCGATGAAAAAGTTGATTATGCTACGCAAAAACCGACGTCTCTGCTTGATAGAATCATAAGAGCCTCCTCCAACGAGGGGATGCTCGTTGCCGACTTCTTCGGCGGCAGCGGCGTTACCGCCGCCGTGGCCCACAAGCTGGGCCGCCGGTTCATTCACTGTGATATCGGCCTCAACTCCATCCAAACCACCCGGGATCGGCTCAAGGCCAATGGAGCGCAGTTCGATGTGATGGAGATCAGGGACGGCGTGCAGCTTTACCGCAATCCAGTACAGACGATGGAGCAGATCAAGTCGCTGATCCCCGGCCTGAAAAACGAGGATGCCCTGGATCCTTTCTGGGAGGGGGCCATCTCCGACAGCAGGCTGGGTACGGTTCCGGTCTACGTCCCCAACCTGATGGACAGCTCCTCCAAGCTGTTGGACGTGGTGCTGATGAACCGGATCATCCACCAGGCCATCCCCGACCTGGACGTGGAGATCAAAAAGGTGATCGTCTACTACATTGATATCACCAGCCGGGAGGAACTTGAGAAGTTCATCAAGGAGGATGACAGCACCACCGTAGAGATTGAACTGCGGGACTTAAAAACGGTTCTCGATGATGTGGTGATCGGCGACTATGCGGAATTTCATGTGGAAGAACTCCACGATGATCTGTACGGCGGATATGCGGCTGTTGTGGACAAGTTCCTCAGCGACCGGGTGATGCAGAAGATTTCCGAGTTTAACGAGAAAGCCCGGATGAGCGCCACAGGGAAGAAGCCTTTTCAGCCCATTGAGATCAGCGAGGAGGGCCTGGAGCTGATTGAATATCTGAGCGTGGACTGCACAGCCAGTCAGGGGGAATGGCACTCGGACAGCGAGATCAAGATCGACAAGCTGGGGTATGTCATCCGCAACGGCGCAAAAACAAAGGAGTTTTGGGACGGTTCAGTCAGGAGCGATAGGCGGCCCCTGCGGCTGAAAATTCGGAATATCTGCGGGGATGAGACGGAGTGGGAGATGAGTTGTGGTGAATTGTTTGATAGATAAAAAAACTTTGAATGATTTTTGCAACGACATTGTGCTGTCTCTTAAATGCCAACGAACGGATTTCCTTCAAAACTGCTTTCAACGGTGTCAAGAAATTATAGCAGCCTATAAGCCAGCTTTTCCCGAGGATTGTGCACAGCTTGATTTTTTATTTTGGCTAATAAACCATAATTACATCAACATGAATAACTGCCTTATAGCCATGCATGATGTTGTTCAATATATGCACAATCACTTCGATGAAATATATAAGGCACCAAAAGTTTTCATCAGCCATGCCACGTTGGACAAGCCTATTGTAGAAAAATTTGTGACTATGCTGGAACAGATGGGCGTAAAACAGAATCAATTGTTTTGCAGTTCTGTTGCTGGGTATGGAATCCCGCAGGGAGCAGGAGACCTATATGATTTTATTCGCAATGAAATGAGCAATGATAACCTCTTTTTCATTATGATGCTGTCGCAGAACTACTATAATAGTCCAGTCTGCTTAAATGAGATGGGAGCTGCATGGGTAAAGCGGAGTGCATATCAAAGCATTTTATTGCCAGGATTTCAATATTCTAAAATTGAAGGTGCTGTTGACCCAAGAGATATGTGTTTTTGCTTAAGTGATAAAGAAAATCGGGAACATTCTTTAAGCGAACTTAAAGATCGAATTATTATACACCTCGGAATAGACGATGTTTCTCAAATTTTATGGGAACGCTTTAGAAATAAATTCATAGAGGAAGTTGATTCCCAATCTTGATAACAATGCTGCAAGTGTCAACAGGCTTATTGCATGGATAAAGTATATTAAAGCGCTCTATCTAAAAATCTACAGAGGAACTATATCAACAAGACGCATCCAACAAGTTAAAGGCACCCTCCGAAAAATTTCAGTAGCTTTTCCCGCCGACCTGTGGTATATGTTTGTACCGCAAGGAGGCGACGGCATGAACAAGACTCTGACAGCCCTGTACGACAGCTTCTATACACCGCCCCAGTCGGCGGACACCCGCACAGAGATCGAAACCATCCATAGACAGCTCATCCTAAAGCTGGACAAGCCGGAACGGCGGCTGGTACTCCGACTGATCGACTCCAAAGATCATCTGGCAGAGGAGATGTCTATGGACAGCTTCGTCTGCGGTTTTCGGCTGGCGTGGCGGCTGGCAAACGAACTGAACAGCTACCCGGAAAACGGGCGTCCCACCCGATCAGACCAGGCCGGGCAGGACGCCCGTTGTGCACCGCAGGATCGATGGGAACTCCCGGACGAGGGTTAACACCTCCCCGGCCCTGACTGCCCCTTGTTGGCCGCCGTATGGCCGCTGTGGCCCTCTGTTGAAAAAGCGAAAGACTGAACCGAAAACGGTTCAGCCCTTCGCGCTGTCTATGGCAGAAATTCCGGCAGCACCCGGTACCGGCTGACGCCGAAGCTACTATTCCGCTGGATGATCCCCTCCGGGATCTGGCTGAGATACTTCCGCCCGAAGTTGGTGTCCCCGAACCAGCAGTCGAAATTCGCCACCGGCAAAACCACCCAATCACTGTCCTCGGGCCGGTTGGCGGCATAGTAGGCGATGAGTGTGTAGATCACCTCAGCGGGCAGCTTCTCCGGCCGTACCGCCTCGATTTTCGCTCGAAGTTCCTCGGGCAGCTCCACCTCATCCTGGCGCAGCGGGCCCAGCTCCAACGCATCGGCAAACACATCGTCAAAACGGAGGATCCACGCGGCGTCCGCATTGGAGGAAGACAGCGGCATCTGGAATTTCCGTACCTTTTTGCGCCACTCCGCATCAAATTTTCTGTCCAACTCCCCGGCGGCCTCGGAATATGCCTTCCGCACCACCCTCGGATTGTCCCGCGCGAAGGCCATGGCGGTGTGGAAATGCCGACAGAACCAACCCCGGCCATCCTCGTCCACCAGTGCTGGAAACTCTCCGTGGAGCGAGCCGAAATCCGCCCGATACTGCCACTCCGGCTTTGCGCCTGTCCGCTCCGGCACGCTGCACCAGGCGCACAGCCCCCGGCCGGCATAGGCCATCCGCTCTCTGGGTTGGCCGTCCAACTCTGTCCCGTCCGGGCTATGGAACAGGAAACCCCGGGCCAAGATCGTCAAGATCCGGGACAGCCCGCCAAACTCCCGCAGAGCCTCGAAGGTGAACCGCCCCAGCCAGGTGGTGTCCTTTTTCCCATCGGCCTTGTAGATCACCGGTCCGGTGTAGCCCAAAAACTCCTGCCACTCATTCAGCATGGCGCACCTCCAATACGTTGGGCAGAATAGCATCCGGAAGCAGCTCCCACAGCAGCCCGCGTTTCCCCAGGGCCACCACATACCGCACCGCAATCACCGGCTTCACAATTTGCTCCAGCAGCTCCCGGCACTTGGCAGAGACGGCATCCCGATAGGATTGGGAGGCCGTCTTTTTTTGATATGCCTCCATCATAGCGGCAAAGGCGGAGGAGTCCCCATCCCGGTTCAGCCGCTTGCGATCCTGGGCTGTGTTCTCCTGGCCGATGTCCAGCAAGATGTCCCACAGCACCCGGTAGCCGCCAAAGCGGAAATCCGTCAGCAGGTCAAACAGCTCATCAAACTCTGGCAGCCATTCCAGAAGGAACCGCTCCCGGGCATCTGTGTCCAGGAACTGCCACCTCTCCCGGCGCAGGGACTCCAACACCTCCGCCACCCGCCCCGGAGACAGCTCGCTGAATTGGGCATACAGCTCGTCCGCATCCCACTCCTCCTCCTGCCCCCGGGAAAAGAGAATACGTTCCACATCGTTCTTCCGGCCTTTGCTCTGAACGGGAGCCCGGCAGGCCCGGACGCGGGACAAACAAGCTTCGTAGTCCTTGAGCAGAGCGGCCACCGCGCCCAGAATGCCCTTGTCCAATTTACTCCGCCAATCAGGCTGAACGGCGAAGGTGAACAGCTCCCCGTCCTGTGCGGGGATGGCCTTGAGTTTCGGCGTGTGCTTTTTCAACTGGTGGGCCAGGTAGGGCAGCCGCTCCACGTTGGAGTCCACCCGGCTCCAATCCACCTTATCGAAAAATGCCTTGAGTTTTGCGGCGTGGGACGGCTCGTACCAGGCCCGCCGTTCGTTGGCGTGCTCTGCCAGATATTTGTACTGCAAAAATGGCGTCCGCTTCACGGTGCGCCGGCCGAGGAATTCTTCCAGGTCGGGCCGCACGCCGCTCTTGGCCGAGTCGATCTCCAGCCCGGTGAGGATGGCCAGCAGCTCCGTCTCCTCCCGGCACCGCTGGCGCTCCTCATCGTCGGAGTTCTCGTTGTAGGCGATGATGCTGCGATCCAGCGCGGCGTTGCAGATCTGTCCCACCCGGGAGGAAAAGGTGTCCCGCACCACCTCGAACCGAGCCTCCCAGTCATGGGCAGAGCAAATACGAGGCTCCGCCGCCGGGATCATCAGCAGAGGGATGTTCTCCCGGTTTTCCAGTGATTTGTATTTCTGGAAGTGGTCAATGTCGTAGTTGCGCCGGACGCAGGCATTGATGATGGGATCGGCGATGGTTTTCACCATGTCGCCGTCATAGTCGGCACCGCCCAGGCGCTCCGCCACCAGCATATTGGAGCTCACCATCACCACGTCGGTGAGCTGGTGGAAATAGTAGTGGCGCATATTGTTTTTATCGTCATAGCAGGAAAGCTGGATCTCCTCATTGCGGGCGATATGCGGATTGCGTAGGAGGGTACACACCTCCGCTTGGGGGTAGGCCGCTCCGGGAGCGTAAAACGCGCCGTTGGGAAAGTGATGGACATTGGTGAACGCTGAGGCGTAAAATGTCCGTTCCCGCTTCGTCCGCACCTGCCCGAAATCCAGCAAGCCCACAAGCAAATCCAACAGATCGCCAGACAGATATCGGTTGTCCCCGTTCACGATGAGCCGCCCCACGGCATAATTTTTCACGATGCGCTCCGCCATGTCGTCCAGCGTCTGGGTGTACACCGACTCGTCAATGAATCGCGGATTCTTTTTCAGGACGGCGGCGAGGTAGTAGTCCCGGCCTTTCTCCCGCTCCCAAAAGTACCGCCCCTCCAACGCCCGCAAAAAGTAGTCCCGTCGAAACTGCTCGTTGGCCCGGAAGTTGTAGTAGGCCAGCTCCGTCTGCTTGGTGAGCCAGTGGCGCTCGTCCTTCTCCGGGCTGTGATCCCAGCCGTCCGGCAGGTCGGCAGGCCGGAACTCGTCGGCGCGGACGGACACGGTGGTGAGAAATTGATAGTTGAGTTCGGTGAACCGCTCCGGCTTTTCCTTGCTCACGTTGGTGATGTACAGCGCATGGCGGTAGCGCCGAAAGGCATCCCAATAGTCCGCCCAGCCCATGCTGCTCTCCGCCATCCAGCCCAGCCCCTTGCACATGGAGCGGGTGAGAATGACGTCCACATCCTTCACACGGTGTTCCGTACCCCACAAATCGGTGATGGTACTGGTGCCGCAGTCCGTCAGGAAGGTGTGGAAGTCCACCTGATGGAGCATCCCCTTGACGTAGGGCAGGCGGATCTGGAACGAGGTGTGGACGTGCCCGCCGCACAACACTCGGTCAATCTGCGCGGCGAACCGGGGCGAGATCAGTCCCTCGCCGTCGAAGCAGGTAATCTCCACATCCGCCTTTTTCTCCACCCGGTGATAACTCCGGGTGGTGTCTTGGGAACCATCGTCCTCCACGGTGATGACGGGGACGAGATGCTCTGTGCGGGTGGGGTTGTCCACCACAATGACCCGGTGGGGGCGGTCAATGTCCACGCCGTCGATGCGCGTGCCGCTGGACAGCATCAGGCCGTTGTAGGCGTACAGCTTGGAGAGCTGGCACTGGCCGATATCCATGCCCAGCATGATGCGCCGGCGCACCGCGTCGTAGAGGTCTGCCTGGATGAAAGACAGCCGCGCCTGACGGCTCATGCTGCCGGAGCGCTCGAAGGCCACATAGCGGTGGGGGCCGGAGCCGAAGTCCAGTCCCACGCCCTCGGGGAGGAACATGGCCCGGGCCTTCTCCTGGCGGAGCCGCTGTTTTTTGCTGGCTGCGCTGCGGTCAAAGACGTGGTCGAAGTCCATGTAGAAGATGGCGTCGGACAGGTCGGGGATCAGCGTCCCATCATTGGGCTCGGCGTAGCTGTCGCCATACAGGACGCACATGATCTGGAAGAACAAAGCGTTGCTGTCCTGCTCATGTGTGGCCGTTCTGCTTTTGCACTTCTCCGTGGCCGACGCGCTGAGGTCGAAGGAGTAACCGTCCTCCGTCTCAGCGGCGTAGCTCATCACCGCACGGGCGGACAGCTGAAAAACTTGATATCTGGATTGTACCACGTCCTCACCTCCCAGCAGTAATATTTTACCACACACAAGTGAAAACGCAATATGAATATTGCCCCCACAATTTCTGTGGGAGCAATATTTTATTTTGCGCGGAGGAAGGAGGCGGGCCAAATGTTCCGCGTCAGGCAATCAACCCACGGACAACGAAAGGAGAACCACCATGTCAATTTTAGGAGAGCGCTATTTCAAAACCAGCAACTCCGTCTACATCAACAGCACTCAGCCTTACCAGGACGAGGTACAGTCTGCAGCTACCGTTACCGAGGAAAGCGTGCAGGCCGTCCTGGCGCAACTGAAGCAGACCTATCCCACCGGGACAGAGTTCCCCACGCCCTACCGCTCCACCAGCGGCGGCCCCTACAGCCGGGGCACCCACTGCTCCGGCTGGGCTACACTGTGCAGCGATGCCGCTTTCGGTGACCTTCCGTGGAGGCGGATTGACCGCCCAAGCTGGGAGCAGCTCAGACCCGGCGACCTTGTAGAATACGAAAGCACCGAGTCCTACCATGTGGTGGTTGTGGTGGATAAAACAGACGAGTACATCAAGATCACCGAGAGCGGCACGAATAACCATGCACGGTGGGGCGGACAGTATTTCCGCTGGTGGCTGGAGCAACAGCCACATTATATCAGCTACACCCGGTATCCGCAATAGCGCCTGCCACGGCGAATCACTGGAGGCCGCTCCCTGCGGAGCGGCCCCCGAGCCGTTTCCAACTTGTCCGCCCCTGTGAGGCGGTTTGTGCCCATCCTGCGGGACAGGTAATATTCTACCCTTTCAGCACATGGAATGCGGCGTCGCCCCCTTTGCACACCGCTGTGCGAGGATGTGAATTGCACCAGTATCTTCCCCAAAAGGGCAGCTACCACAGGCAAAAAAGATGTGTCTGGATTGATAATTCTTCTTGTTTGCCATGGCTATTTCCGCCGGCCTGTGGTATGGTGTGTCGCTGCAGGAGGCGAGAAGAATGCGAAACACTCTGGAAGATTTCTACTACGGCAATATCGTGCCCCACGAGCAGAATATGGTTCCAAGCTCGGAACTGCGTCGTGCGGTGGATCGCGTCACCCTATGCGAAAAACAGTTGGAGGAACTTCTCGACGAGACCGGGCGGACGATCCTGACCAGGTTTACCCGGTCTCAACAGGAGATCGACAGCATCACCGCTCTGGAAAACTTCATCATGGGCTTCCGGCTGGGCGTCAGGATGATGGCCGAGTGTATGGATGACAACGATGGTGACATCAGAAATGGAGGTGAATGACCACGGGTAAGAAAAGAGCAAACGGCGAGGGCAGCCTGCGGAAGCGCCCCGACGGCCGCTGGGAGGGCCGCTACACAGCGGGCCGCGACCCGGTGACGGGCAAGGCCATCTACAAAAACGTACTGGCCAAAACCCAGAAAGAGTGTAAGGAGAAGCTGGCCCAGGCCATTGAGAAAAACGGGAAAATCGACGTGACCAAGGCGGGGCAGTACACGGTGGAGGAATGGTGCTGGCTCTGGCATGAGAACTACTGCAAGCCCGCCGTCAAGGACAGCACAGCGGAATACTACCGCAGCTACATTGAGCACCATATCGCGCCCAACATCGGCAAGATCAAGCTGGAAAAGCTCACCACTCTGGATCTCCAAAAATTCTACAATAAAACCAAAAAGAGCGGCAGAGTGGAGAAATACGAGGGCATGGAGGACAGGAGCCTAAGCGCCCGGACGGTGCGTGGTCTCCACGCCATGCTCCGCACGGCGCTGGACCAGGCGGTGAAGGAGCGGCTCATCCCGTTCAACCCGGCCATCGGCTGTCGGCTGCCGCCCAAGGAGAAAAAGGAGATGAAGATCCTTCCAGCAGAGCAGATTGGCGCTTACCTCAGCGCGGCGGAGGAGCACGGCGTCCTGCCCATGTTCTATCTGGAGCTGACCACGGGGCTGAGGAGGGGAGAACTGACGGCGCTCCTCTGGACTGACCTTGATGTAAAGTCTAAGACCCTGACTGTCTCGAAGTCAGCAGGGCGTTTAAAGGGTGAGGTGAGGGTCACCCAGCCGAAAACCGCCAACTCGGTGCGGACGATCTGCCTGCCGCAGGAAACGGTGGATCTGCTGGTACAGGAACACGAAAAGCATCCGTCCAATCCCTATATGTTCCCCTCGCCGGTGACGGGGAAGATGTACGGCCCGGACTGCATCGGGCGGCTGCACAAGACCCTGCTGAAGAAGGCGGGGATCACCGAAAACCTGCCCTTCCACGGCCTGCGTCATACGTTCGCGACCTTGGCCATCCAGCAGGGGGTGGACGTCAAGACGGTGTCCAACATCCTGGGGCACTACAGCGCGGGGTTTACGCTGGACACCTACGCCCACGTCACCGGGGATATGCGGAGAGAAGCTGCTGATCGGATGGGAGGCTTCATCGCCCGGGCCATTTGAAAAGGAGCCGCAGCAAAAACTGAGATAGACACAGGGAGCGCCGGAAGAAAAACCCGGCGCTCCCTGAAATTTTGCTGGTATGGGTCAAATCTGGGTCAGGCAACAAGTGTGAAAAATAAAAATCGATAAAAAGTTCCGAAAAATGATAAAAACCGCTGAAAATCAGCGGTTTTTATCGGAAAAATGGTCCGAGTGACAGGACTTGAACCTGCGGCCTCTTGACCCCCAGTCAAGCGCGATACCAAACTTCGCCACACCCGGATACAAAAGTCTCTCTCTGGATCTCAAATATACTACCACACTCCCCAGAAAAAATCAAGAGGGAATTTAAAGTTTTTCAAGTTTTTCAGAAAGGCAAGTTGTACATTAAAGTTGGACAGTCGAATTTTGTCAGTCCGGCTGATTTTTTATGGAAAGAGGACAAAAAATGGCAGTAGAGGCGAAGTTGGTAGGTATGGAAGTGAGGGACTACAAAGGCCAGGATGGGAAGCAGCACACTTTTTGCGGGCTGCACCTGGTGCATTTGGAGGATAGCGTGCGCGGAGTGAAGGGAAGCAAAGTGGAATCGGTAAGCTGTCCTCGCGATATCGACCCGGAAGACGTACTGCAGCCGGTTCTGCTATCTGCTGGCGATGGATCAGACCCATGTGGAGGAAACCTGTGAGTGGTGTGGGGAGAAGTTTACGGACACCAGCGGACAGGGGCGGCGATACTGCAGCCGGCGGTGCGCGGTGTCGGGGCGGTTCAG
>ERZ808037.1333-NODE-1333-length-16590-cov-9.229516_pt1 | contig 16590 bp, 20 predicted proteins | sample MGYA00380190_ERZ808037 | MGnify/ENA primary metagenome ERZ808037 (study PRJEB31490, sample SAMN06133399) | mouse gut metagenome | isolation source: J9 | host: mice | place: China: Chengdu | collected 2015-05 ... | reverse complement strand
TACGGATTTAGGCGTATTTGCCTATGAGCTCCATATCCTGGCCGGGGATTTCCTGCGGGAAAGTGAATTCAACCTGCACACATTGGCAGCCAACACCGGGCCAGATTCTATCGCTGTCATGGGGAAAAAACATATGTGGCTCTCGGATGCGCTGCTTGCCTACTGCCCTTCGGCGGAGTTTTACCGGATGGCTGCCATGACAGAATACCCCGCCGCAAGAGCCTTCCTGTTCCACACGGAACGAAGGGAGGACGGACGCCCGTATGGGGATGTCCTGATGATGGACCTTGACACGCTGCGGCAGGACATAGAAAGAAATACCCTCTACCCTTACGGCGTCAGTATGGAATACCGGGACGGCACGAAGGCGGAGGCAGGAATTGAAAAATGGGAATCAATGGAGCTGTGCGAAAAGGACGCCCTAAAAACCTGGTGCTACCTCTATGCGCCGGAGCAGGTGACGGAATGGCAGTACCGCTATTCTAACCGGTTCAGCCAATGGAAAGAGCAGGCTTTTTCCTATATGCCCCAGGATTTGGAGGAACGCCTGAATGTGGAGTATATGGAGGAGGCGCAGAACCCGGATACGGATATGTACCGCATACCCCTGGGGACAGCCAAACAGTTGCTTCTTGACGGGGCTCCGGTCTACCGCCTCCTACCAGGAAGAACGGAAAAAGTTGCGCCTGTTACGGCTGTCCGGGCGGGCCTCTGGTATGAGAATTACCGGGAGTTTGCCGTTACCCCGGAGGACCTGGGCGCACTTGACCGGCTGGTCCGCAGGGAGACGGACCGGCTCATGGGAATACATACGCAACTTAATAAAATACAGGGACGCCGCCCATCCCCGGAGCGGTGATTTTTTATGACCGGAGGTGATACTGGTTGGCTGACAACATACAGCATGAAGATTTTGGGGAAAAGATCGGCGGCGCAAAAAAAGATTTATGGAAGGACCGGGGGCTCTATGTGAACGATCTGGACGCCATGAATGAGCGTGAAGCCGAGAAATTCGTAAAAAAAGATAATATCTGGAAGAAACCGGATTATACGGCCATGCTTGATGACGGGATTCCCCTTGGCGTGGTCTATTTTATCAAAAATGCGAGGGACGGGCTGAATGCCTCCCCGCAGTATTACCGCAGGGACGACACGCCGGAAAAGCGCCTTGCAAGACAAAAAGAATATATCCAAACGGTACGGGAGCTGCAAAGCGCGGTCTCGGAGGTGCGCACCGTGGAGGACGCAATGAAGGCCTATGACCGTTTCTTTGTGGAAAACGGATATCTGGAACAGGTGCAGGGCTGGGGCAGCGGCATCCATTACCAGGCGACGGAAAAGGGCCGGGAGAACCCGGCCATTACAAACAAGCTGTCCAATGCCCTGATGGTCCGCTCTGCCGGATATTTTGAGCGTAACTTCACACAGAAAGCGCAGAAGGAACAGTTCGGCGTTTCCAAAGACCAGAAGGTGCCGAAGGGCTATGCGATCCATTTCAACGACGGGAAGAATACTTATTCCAAAAATAATGACTGGAAACCTGATACTTATTATGTGACGAAGGGCTATTCCATCTTGCAGACCAACTTTGAATCGCGGGAGGCTGCCCTGAAATGGGTGCAGGAGCTGGCAAAAGGCCGCAGCAAAAGCGGAAAGACGCGGTTTGTGCCTCCCCAGCTTTCCCATGTGCGGCGGAACGGGCCGGATTACCGCAGCGGTGTGGAGATCACCGGGCAGCACTACCTTGATACCTTCGGATTCCGCGGAGGCGAGTTTGGAAACTGGATGAACCAGAATGACCGGCAGGCTTCCCTCAACATGGGATTTGAGGCGCTGAAGGATCTGGCGTCGGCCTTGCAGATCAGTGATAAAGATATTGCCTATCAGGGAACGCTTGCTATCGCTTTCGGCGCCAGGGGCAGCGGGAACGCGGCGGCCCACTATGAACCGCTTCGCAAGGTTATCAACCTCACGAAGATGCACGGGGCCGGCTCTTTGGCCCATGAATGGTGGCACGGGTTTGACGATTACCTGGGTACGAAGATGGGCGCAAAGGGGATGCTCTCGGAACAGCCCCGCCTCTATGCGCCGTTCCAGAAATTGATCGAAACCATAAAATATAAGCCGGAGACGCCGGAGCAGGCGGCAGCCCGTACCGAAGCGCAGGCAGAGCGTACCCGGAAAAATGCGGCAGGCTGGCTGGATTCGGCGGTGCTCGGTTCCCTGAAACGGCATGGCAGTGAGGAACAGATGGAAACCTACGCGGTTCTCAGGGAGGCGTTTCTGTCCGGCGAGGCCGGTTCCGTGGAACAGATCAGCGCTTTCAAGAAGTCTGTCACCGGGCGGGTGATCCCCAAAAGTGAGCGGGAACGGCTGGAAATATTCGAGCACATGCTGTCCGGGATGCAGGCACAGGAGGCGCCGCAAATCGGGCGGGTGGAAACCGATTTTTACCGGAATTCCGTGCGCATGGGTAAGGAGTGCGAAAAGGATGGCGGCTATTGGGACAGCAATACGGAAATGACCGCCAGAGCCTTTGCCTGTTATATCAAGGATAAGCTGCCTTACAGTTCCGATTATCTGGCGGGCCATGCGGACTGTGCCGTTACCTTCGTGACAGAAAAAAGCGGAGAAATGTCAGTCCTGAAAGCCTTCCCGGAGGGTGAGGAACGGAAAGCCATCAATGCTGTGTTTGACGAGATCGTGGCAGATCTGAAACGGGAGCAGATACTTACCCATTCGGAGGTGACACTGCCGTTGCCGGCACATACTCCACCATTGGCTGAAAATGAACAGATTTCCCTGTTTGGCGGTGAGCGCCCTTCGGTAATGGAACAGCTTGCGGCGAAGAAACCGGCAGAAAAAACTACCCCGGCACAGACGGCTCCGAAAAAGAGCCATGAGCCGGAGATTTAAGGAGGTGTGAAAGAGTTTGGAAGAAAATAAAGATTACCGCGCTTACCGGTACGGCGATCATTTGGAACCCGGTTCAGAACTGAAAATCGAGCACAGTATTTTTTGTGAAAATGTGGATATTTCTTCCCTGATAACAATGGGTGCCGAAAACCTGGAGGCCATGCGCCAGGGAAGTATCGACGGAGAACAGAAAGCCTATGAGATTGTGGTCGCGGCGGCGAAGCAATGGGAACAGCAGGCAGCGGTCACACAGAAACTAAACCGGGCGCTGGAATACCTTCATACGCCGGAAGTAAAGCATACCGCAAATGAATGGCGCAAAACCGACAACTGGCGGAACGACGAGGAAATCAGCAACCGCGTCTACCGTATGACCGGCGGTATTTGGGAAGATACCAAATATGACCGGGAGACCAAACAGAGCGTGCCGGTTGCTTGGTATGTGACCTGGGATGTCTATGTGAACTCCCCAAAGCAGGGCTATGGCGAAAAGATTGCCGGGCAGAACCAGAAACGCTACACGGACAAGGCCGCTGCGGAAAAGTACCTGGAAGGACGGAAAAAAGCCTATTCCCATTTGTTCAAGGAAATCTCCCCGCAGATACCCAAACAGTATGAGCACCATTTTACCGTGTATGGAGCGCTCCTGCCGGGGTACACAGTGGAGGGCCAGGAACCGGTAAAAACAGATCGTACCGCCGAAGTTTCGGAAAGCGCCATTCCTGCGTCCGAAAAAGAGGAAAAGCCCTCCGTGCTGGGAAAGCTGTCTGCGGCGAGGGTACAGGAAAAGGCTGCGGCAGAGGCGAAGACGCCAACTAAAAGGAAGGAGGATATGCAGATTTGAAAGTGTTGATGATAGAGCCGGGGAAAGCGCCTTATGAGGCCGAGCTGGACGGGAGCCTCAAATCCATGCAGGAGGCAGTCGGGGGAGGCATAGAGGGCTACTACCCTTATGCGGAGCCTGTCGCGATTGTCTGCAATGATGAAGGGAAAATAAACGGGCTGCCCCTGAACCGGGCAATCTACAACCAGGACGGCGAGATGATCGAGATCATGGCAGGCACCTTTTTCATAGCCGGTCTCGGCGAGGAAAGTTTTGCCGACCTTCCCGATTATTTCATGGAGCAGTATAAGGAACAGTTCAAATACCCGGAGAAATTTTACCGTCTGGCGGGTGAGATCGTTGCGGTGAAGCAGCCCCTCCCGCCGGAGGAAAAACAGCAGCCGGCCCCTGTCAAGGGGGAACCGGGCGGGGATGATATAAGGCTTGACGAATCCACGGACCTGGCTTTCGACCTGGATGAATTTTTCAGGCAGAACAGCGGGGCCTATGCAGACCTGTACCCGGATTCTCATGCGGAAAAGGAGCGCATGGCAGACGAGCTGCTTTCAGGAGATACCGGGAAAATCCGCATGAGGCTGGCGGCTTTTGAACATGAGGAACACATGGAGGGAGAAACGGTGCCGCTCCTGGAGCGTATTTCTTCCTATGAAAAAGAGTATGGGATCAGTGCTTATTCCATTTACCAGCTTGGCTTATCGGACAATGCAGACAACCTCCGTTTTATGTCCCTGGACTGGCTGGAACGCAAAGGGCTTTCCGTGGATCGGGATAATTACCGGATGGTCTATGCCATGCAGCTGGAACCGGGCGAAACGCTGGAGGATATTTACAGGCGCTTCAATATCGACCACCCGGAAGATTTTAAGGGCCATTCCCTTTCCGTTTCTGATGTGGTAGTCCTGCATGGGAATGGCGCGGATGCCGCCTATTACGTGGACAGTATCGGCTTCAAGGAGCTGCCGGGCTTCTTCGGGGCAGGAGCGCCGGAGACCAGGCGGGATGTTTCCGTGCGGGAACAGCTTGACAATGCAAGAAAGCAGGCAGCACAGGCAGAGCCGAAAGCACCGGATAAAAAGGCCAGAGAGCCGGAAAGGAGCTGATAGCTTATGCTGATGGCAGTAGAGGGCTCCTATGCGCTGATGGTGCAGCCGGACGATATTTTAATCTCTCCCCGTGAGGTAGACGAACATTTTGGGACAATGGCCTGTTTCCACCCCCGCTATGCGCTGGGTGACAGCCACAATTACATGGATAAAGACGATTTCCTGCGGGAGATGTATTTAGATACCGTGGGGCATGATGAAGCGGGCCTGAAACGCTATGAACACATGGTAAACATTGTGAGCAGCCGGTTCCGGCACGGACCAAAGACGGAGGAACGGGCGGTTGATGACGCCATGCTGAAGGTGATCTCCGAAAAATACATTACGCTGCCCCTCTATCTGATGGACCACAGCGGCCTTGCCATGCAGACCGCAAGTTTCAATGACCCCTGGGACAGCGGGCAGGTCGGATGGATTTATGTTTCCAAAGAGGATGCGCTAAAGGAATTTGGCGGCGAAAAAATGACCGGTGCTATTCGGAAAAAAGCGGAGGATCTGATGCGCAGCGAAGTGGCCGCTTATGATTCCTATCTGCGGGGCGAGTGCTACGGCTTTGAGCTTTACAAAAACGGCGAGCTGTCGGATAGCTGCTGGGGCTTCATGGGCGGCCTGGAGGATGCCTGTAAGGATATGGCTGCATATCTCCCGGAGGGCTGCAGGGATATGGTGGCGCATTTAGAGGAACAGGACCACCCGGCGACCATCATAAAGACGCTCCTGAAACATGCGAAAATCCAGGTGGACCAGGCGGCAAAAGCCTTTGAGCACGCACCCCGCCAGCAAGTGATCGGGGATGCCCGGTAAGACAGTTGTTTCCCATTTATAATTACAGATTTTATCAGGAAGGAGGATGCTTATGCAGGAAGATTTGGAACAGCGGACCGTATCGGTTTCCATCCAGGCGGCGAAGCTGTCCGGGCGGGTGCTGCGCTCTGCGGTTGCCGCCGTGCTCCAAAAGATGGAGCAGGAACGCACTACCCCGAAAGTCGGCAGGAACAGCATGAAACGGCTGACCTATAGGGACCCCGGTGCGAATACCATTGAAGTCTCCGGCAGAATCCGCTCCTTTGAGCGGTACGCCAGGAAACATCAGGTCCGCTACCATATTGAAAAAGAGCTGGGGACCGATCCCCCAAAGTGGACGGTCTATTTCAAAGCGAACCAGGCGGACGCGCTGACAGCGGCCTTTAAGGAATATACCCAAAAAGACCTTGCCCGGAGCACTAAGCCGTCCCTGCTCTCCCAGCTTCATAAATTCAAGGAGCTGGCGCAGGCTCTGGGCCGTGACCGGGTAAAGAACAAGGAACACGGAGGGCCGGAACGATGAAGATAGACACGGATGCTTTAAAAAAGCAGGTGATCCTCCACCTGCCCTATCTTCTGTTTCTTCTGGTATTTGCGAAGCTGGGCGAGGCGGTGCGCCTTGCCCCCGGAGCGGACGCCTCACAGAAATTGTTAGGATTGTCCGAAGGTTTCTCGCTGGCATTTCAAAGCATGTGGCCGGGTGCGGCGCTGGACTGGCTGGCGGGATTATGCGGAGCGGCTATTGTGCGGCTGGCGGTCTATCTCAAAGGGAAAGACGCCAAAAAGTACCGCAAAAATGTGGAATACGGGAGCGCCCGCTGGGGCGGCAAAGCAGATATTGCCCCTTTCATGGACCCGAAACCGGAAAACAACATTATCCTGACGCAGACCGAGGGGCTTATGATGTCCGGCAGGCCGAAGAATCCGGCCCATGCCCGCAATAAAAACGTGCTGGTAGTCGGCGGTTCCGGCTCCGGCAAGACGAGATTTTTTATAAAACCCAACCTCATGCAGCTCCATAGTTCGTATGTCGTCACCGATCCGAAAGGTACGGTCTTGATAGAGGTGGGAAAGCTGTTAAGCCGCGGTGCGCCGAAACTGGACAAGGACGGAAAACCGGTCAAGGGGAAGGATGGGAAAACCGTGTATGAGCCTTATAAGATCAAGGTATTCAATACGATCAATTTTTCAAAAAGTATGCACTACAACCCTTTTGCCTACATCCACAATGAGAAAGACATTCTGAAACTGGTAACGGTGCTGATTGCAAACACCAAAGGGGAAGGAAAATCCGGCGACGATTTTTGGGTCAAGGCCGAGACCCTGCTGTATACGGCGCTGATCGGCTATATATATTATGAGGCTCCGACAAACGAGCAGAATTTTTCCACCCTGGTAGAAATGATAAACGCTATGGAGGTCCGGGAGGATGACGAGACTTTCAAAAATGCGGTGGATTTGCTTTTTGACGCGCTGGAGCAGAAAGACCCGGACCACTTCGCCCTCCGCCAGTATAAGAAATATAAATTAGCGGCGGGTGTTTTAAGCTGAAAATGACTTATTTATCAAACAACAAAAATATAGCTGAACCGCCAAGAAACAGGCAGAAACAGCGGAAAGGAGGATTGATTTATGAGTCAGAAATTAACGATACTGTATGAGCGTCTATCACATGATGATGAACTGCAAGGGGAAAGCAACAGCATTTCCAATCAAAAGATGATGTTAGAGGAATACGCAAGGCGCAACGGTTTAGGGAATATCCGGCATTTTACAGATGACGGAATATCGGGAACACGCTTTGACCGCCCCGGCTTTACTGCCATGCTGGAACAGATTGAACAGGGAAATGTGGCGGTTGTCTGCATAAAAGACATGAGCCGCTTAGGGCGTGACTACCTCAAAGTCGGTATGTACATGGAAACCATGCGGAAAATGGGCGTAAGGCTGATTGCAGTCAATGACGGCGTTGACAGCTTTAGCGGCGATGATGATTTTACCCCGTTCCGAAACATAATGAATGAGTGGTACGCAAGAGATACAAGTAAGAAAATCAAGTCCACTTTCCAAGCCAAAGGACAGGCGGGAAAACACGTTGCAAGTTCCCCGCCCTACGGCTATCTGAAATCGCCGCAGGACAAGGAAAAATGGATTGTTGACGAAGAAGCCGCCGCCATAGTCCGCAGGATATTCCGTATGACAATGGAGGGCTATGGACCGTATCAGATAGCGCAGAAACTTTCAGAGGACAGAATACCAATCCCCGCATACCACCAAGCGCAGTTAGGCGTGGGGCTTCATCAGAACAGGGAATTTAAGGACATCTACCATTGGGGAAGTTCTACGGTGTGCCATATCCTAGCAAAAAGGGAGTATTTAGGGCATACGATAAACTTCAAGACAAGGAAACACTTCAAGGACAAGAAAAGCCACTATGTACCCCAAGACCAATGGCTGATTTTCGAGGACACCCACGAAGCAATCATAGACCAAGAAACCTTTGACAACGTACAGCGCATAAGGGGGCAGGTAAGGCGATACCCCGACGGTTGGGGCGAAGCGCATCCATTAACGGGATTGATGTATTGTGCAGATTGCGGGGGCAAGATGTACGTTCACAGGGTAAACAACGGCAAACGCATACCGCAGTACACTTGCGCCAATTACGGTAAGACACCGATAGGCACACGCTGTAAGTCGGCGCACCGCATAAAAGCCGATAACGTCATGGAGATTGTTGCGGAAATGATACGGGAAGTGATACGCCATGCGAGCGTTGACAGGGAAGCCTTTGCAAAAGAGATACAGGCAGAACTGGAACAGAAACAGACCGTAGACTTTACCGCACAGAAAAAGCGTATGTCCGCATGTGAAAAACGTATCGGGGAACTGGAAATACTGATAGCGAAAATCTATGAGGACAACGTATTGGGGAAACTGTCAGACAAGCGGTATGAAACACTCTCCAACCAGTACGAAAAGGAGCAGGAACAGCTTACACAGGAAGTCATGGGGTACAAGACCATGCAGGAGGAATACGAGAAAGACAGGAAATCGGCGGCACGTTTCCTTGCGCTTGTGAAACGCTATGAGGACTTTGAACATCTTACAACCGTCATGCTGAATGAGTTTGTTGAGAAAATCGTTGTGCATGAGCGTGAACAGAAAGGCAGGGTTGACAGTCCGCAGAAAATAGAGATACATTTCAACATGATCGGGCAGTTTATACCACCCGCAATGGAACAGCCGGAACTAACGCCGGAGCAGTTGGAGGAACAGCGCAAACGTGAGGAACGCAAGGAAAGACTGCACCAGAACTACCTAAAGCGCAAGGCAAACGGGAAACAGAAAGCCTACGAGGAACGCATAAAGGCAGAGAAAAAGGCGCAGATTGACGCACAGAAAGAAGCCATAAGAGCCGAGGACAGGGAAAAGGGGATTTATTATATCGTGTCAGACAAGGGAACGCCGGAGATACCCAAAGCAAGGGATATGGCGATTGTCTGAACCACACAGGGAGGACTGCCGACAGCATGAGAAGTCAGCAGTCTTTTTTTGCAGGAAAGGAGGACACCAAGACCATGAAACTGTTAAAATGCGAACAGGAAGTGCATATCAGCTTTTGCGCTGATGATACCACCGCCACCCTCTACACGTCCTATCCGGCGTGGATAAGGAAAATGGATAAACTTGTGGAGAAGAACCCGCAGAGCTTCCAGTGCATAGCGCAGACCGCCGCCGGAAAGACCTACGCCATGCCGAGGAACTTTGTCAGCATACGAACCAAAGAGCGCACAGTGACCTTGACCGAGGAACAGAAAGCACAGGCTACAAAGCGTCTGCATGGTACGGGGTAAGGTTGTGCCGATACGGGCGTTTTGGCTTTTATATCTGCTATCCGAACAGGGAAAACGCAGAGCCGAACCATGAAAGGGTATTCTTCTTTACCCGCACATGGGAACGGCAGGAAAATGCTACTCAAACAGGGAAAGGAGAAAGGGAAAATGCCGTTTGATTACTTCTACGGGAAACAGGGCGAACAGCACGCCTTTTACCGCATACCAAAGCTACTGTTTACCGACAGCCGCTTTCAGACGCTTTCCACAGACGCAAAACTGCTTTACGGTATGCTGATTGACCGCATGGAACTGTCACTGAAAAACGGGTGGATTGATGAACAGGGGCGCATATACCTCTACTTCACGATTGGCGAGATACAGGGGCGTTTCCGTTGTGCAGGCGGCAAGGCGGTCAGACTGCTTGCGGAACTTGACAGCGCAAAAGGAATAGGACTAATCGAGAGCGTAAGACAGGGAATGGGGAAACCAAACATTATCTACGTCAAGAACTTTGCCGCCGACACCGACTAGGGAGGGGAAGGAAAGGAAGGGAAGGGATAGATTGATTGATATGATAAGTATGACTATAATCAGTCTAAATAATATCAGTATTATTAGATTGCGAAAATCGAAATTCTTGAATTGCGATAATCGAAACTCTTGAATTGCGAAAATCGAAATTCTGAAAAAAGCGGGGATAATGCAGAATGAAAGTCTGGGAATACAGTTAAAAACATAACAGAATCCCAGACTTTTAATCTGCTGAATGGATTTGATAAATAAAATTTACTGCTTTTCGGGTGGATAGAAAACAAGCAAATCTTCTATGCCACACTCCAAAACAGTACAGAGTTTGCATAAAACAAATACATCTAAGCGAGTAATGCTGTTGGTACAGTAATTATCAATCTGTTTCCAGTTCATTTCTGCCTTGTGTGACAGCTTATTTTTACTCAACCCTTTTTCCTTTAGCAATTCATTCAGCCGGATTTCCATGTGACCATAATTATCTTCCACTTTTCCACCTCTGCAATTAGTATTCTTGTAGGTTTTAAACAATTTAATTCTATATTTGTTGTAGAGTCTTGGTAATCCTAAACAAGTATTAGAACACTAAATGCAGAAACATACGTTTTTCTTGGGCGTGTAAATGCCCTATCCGTCCGGCTTATTATCAGCAGGAATAAATAATAATAAGTCTTGGATATTACACTCTAAAGCTGTACATAGTTTGCATAAAACAAATATGTCAAGGCGGGAAATATCGTTGTCACAATATCTATCTACTTGTTTCCAGTTCATTGCCGCCTTGATAGACACTTGATTTCTGTTAAGTCCTCTGTCCTTTATCAGTTCAGACAAACGTATTTTTAACTGTCCATATTCTTTATCCAGTTTGTCCATTTTTGTCATCTCCTGTCGATAAATTAAAATCTGTTTTTCTTGCAATTCTATTTTAAACTTGTTATAGTGTTTTTGTAATCTGCAACAAGTATTATAATACTAGTAATAGAAACATATGTTTTCAAAGAAAGGAGAAGAATGAAAACGAGGAACAAAAAACTTGATTACCTCAAAGATAAAGTTTTTGATTTACTGAACGACGCAGATGAGATAGGAATAAGGGACATTGAAACAAATGATAAAAAAGGCATATTCACAGTTTTGCTTCAAGACGGAAATATATTTGAAGTCGAGTGCCGCAAGGTAAAAGGTTATGGGAGGAACTATGGATAAAGCCAAAACATATATTACAGACGAGGAAATAATAAACTGTCAAAAGGTCGCAGACACATTTTCTGAACTGTTCGACAATGAGGGGTTAATTATCCTTAATGCCGGTAAATACGGTTTTGTTAAATTGCAATATTTTAAGTTCCCTTCTGGCTTTGATACTATGGACAGCTATTATAACAGCAAAAGTCTGTTTGATGACCTTTGGGACGAATGGTTACATACACAGCTTATCAATCTGTCATCAGACACACCTATGGCGGATATGGATTATGACGACATACTAAAATGTCTGCCGGAAGAAAAGCGAAAAGAACTTTTAGACAAACGATTTTATTTTGCTGAAAAGACGGGAGTTGACAATTTGCTTGTGGAACTTTAACAGGATTTTGCAAAGGGAGTACAAACATGAGAAAAACAAATACAAAGAGTTTGTTAGAATTACTTGCAAGGATAAGGACGATTAAAGCCTTAGACAGAGCCGCAAAAATAGACAGCTATTACCGCACCACTCTGAAAGAGCAGAACATGGCATATAGTGAACTGGAAAAAGCCGGACTGGACAGGAAGCAGAAACGTATTGTTGATAAGGTATTTACTGCCATAAATGCAAACGGGGCGGCATACGGAAAGGTTGCTTACAAATTAGGATTGCATGACGGCATACGGCTTATGTCGGAAGTGAATAAAATCTAACCACCAAAAATTGAATAGTTGCGTATCTGAAAAAGACATTTTCAAACTGGAAGATGTCTTTTTCTTTTTCACAAATATCCTACAAACAGCCACAGCGCAGAAAGGAGGGAACGCATGGGGAACATCAACGAGCAGATTGCGAAAGCAGAGGAAGAAATACGTCAGTTGCAGAACAGGAAGAAAAAACTGCTCAACCAGAAAAAGAGCGAGGAACGCAAGATAAGGACGCACCGCCTTGTGGAGCGTGGGGCGATACTGGAAAGCCTGTTGGAACAGCCGGAACAGTACACAAACGAGCAGATAAAAGGCTTGCTTGAAACCGCCTTGCAGACACCACAGGCGCAGGAATTTTTACGCCGGACGCAAAAGCCAAAGGGGGAGAATTAAATCTCCCTTGTTTCAGACAAGGGCGCACTTATACACCGTTCCGGTGTGTGCGCTCTCCGAGGGCTCTTGCAGAGGGCATTGTCTGTCTTGCGACAGCCAACAGGGGAAACTACTATTCCCCTACGGGCGTACCGCCCTACCCTTTAGTGAACTTTGCGTACAGACACACCCCAAAGTGCGGGGCGTGCCTGTCCACAAAGTCTAAAATGTGCCACCCGAAAGGAGGCTGAAAGCGTGGCGATTTACCATTGCACAATCAAGATAATCAGCAGGGGCAAGGGAATGTCAGCCGTTGGAGCGTCCGCATACCGAAGCGGCGGGATAATCAAAAACGACTATGACGGCATTACCCATGACTACACAAGGAAACGGGGGATAGTCCATACAGAGATACTTTTGCCGCCCCACGCCCCGCCCGAATTTGCAGACCGTTCCACCCTTTGGAACGTCGTAGAAAAAATCGAGAAAGCAAAGAACTCACAGCTTGCAAGGGAGATTGAAGCCGCCCTCCCCGTTGAACTTGACAGGGAACAGCAGATACAGCTTGTGCATGAGTTTGTACAGAAGAATTTTGTGTCCGTTGGAATGTGTGCGGACATAGCAATCCATGACAAGAAAGACGGAAACCCACACGCCCACATCATGCTAACCATGCGCCCACTGGAACAATCCGGCGAATGGGGCGCAAAATCAAAAAAGGAATACATCTTAGACAAAGACGGTCAGCGGATAAAACGGAAAGACGGCAGTTTCAAAGACAGGAAGATTGACACCGTAGACTGGAACGACAAAGGCAAAGCCGAGATATGGCGGCAGGCATGGGCAGACGTTACTAACAAGTACCTTGCGGAGCAGAATATCCCGCAGAGGGTAGACCACCGTTCCTACAAACGTCAAGGCATAGAACAGATACCGACCGTACACATGGGCGTAGCCGCTACCCAAATGGAGCGCAAGGGAATTGTGACCGAGAAAGGCGGGAAAAACCGTCAGATAAGGGAACAGAACAGGCTGTTGAAAGAAGTCAAACGCCGGATTGCCGGACTGGAAAAATGGGTAAAGGAAAAGTCGGCAGAAAAAGACAGCCAATCCATCAATCCATTCCATTCCGTTCCTATCCATTCCCCACAGCCGCCCACACTCCTTGAACTGCTGAATACCGCCATGCAACAGGCAGGACAGCCAAACAGCCGTTACGGGAAAATACGGGATTTGAAAACCTTTGCAAAGGCGGTCAGCTTCTTACAGGTCAATAACATTTCCACCCTGTCCGAATTGCAGGAAACGCTATCAAAAATGAAAAAGCGGTACTGGAATACCAACAGCGAGATAAAGCAGACGGAAAAGCTACTCCATGAGCGGAAAGAACTAATAGACCAAGCGGAAAAGTATCTGCTGTATCGGGATTGCCACAAGACCTACAAGCAGACCAAGCCGAAGAAACAGGAAGAATATGCGGAACACTACCGTACCGAACTTGCACTGTATGACCGAGCGGAACGGTATCTGAAAGAGCATTTAGGGAGCGACACCAAGCTAAAACCGAAAGCATGGAAAGCCGAGGTTGCAGACCTAACCGCACAGAAAGACCGCCTTTATCGGGAAATGCGAAAGCTGAAAGAGGAAGTTGCTGAAGCCGAAACCGTCAAGCGTTGCATAGAACAGGTAATACCGCCGACAGAACAGAGAAAAGAGAAGTCAAAAGCGCATGATGTGTCATTGTGATCCAGTCGGCTATGTATCATCAACAGCGGTAAAGCTATCATAGTTTTGCCGCTATTTTTTACCCAAAACAGAAAGGAAAGACCATATGCAGAAAACAGACAACACTACCGCCAGTAATCCGCAACGGATAAGAAAGACCATAGGCAAGACCACCTATGAGGTATCGTTGCATTTCAGTAAGACAAGCACCGAGGGCGCATATGACAAGCTGAAACGGATTATCATTAGTGACTGCACCAATCCCAAGCAATGCCGGATTACGCAGTAAGCTATTCCGTTGCAAGGTCAACGCTGAATTTATATCCAATCCCTAACACCGTTTTCAGATAAAACGGGTTTTTACTGTCCGGCTCAATCTTTTTGCGCAGGTTGCATATCACATTTTTTACGCTTGAATGGCAGCTATCACTATCCATGCTCCAAACAGCTTCAAATATTTGTGATTGTGTGAATACAATTTCGGGATTGGACGCAAGCAGGACGAGCGTACCATACTCAAGACGGGTAAGGCGCACATCTCTCCTGTCCCGCAACACCCTGCGCTGATGTTGCCGTATCTCCAAGCCATGAAAGGACAGGACAGCCGAGGAAACAGGCTTTACCGTTTCAACCCCAAATTCACTGCCCAAAAGGGAAACCGCCCTTTGAAAAGCCGCTTCCTCACTGTCCGTAAATGTCAGCACTATCATTTTTCCCACGTTCATTACCTCTCTTATCCGTTGCGATTAAACAACTCTTATTTGCTTTGTTCACTTTGCGACAATAAGCCACAAGTATATATATCACAGGCGGCAATGTCAAATTCACGCCGGATAATGGAGAAAAACTGAATAGTGATGAAAAAGTCCTTGACAAATGGTTACAGGCAAGACAGCGAAAAGCATACTTATTAGCTGCGGCGCCAGATTGGCGCCATTCGATATTAAGGAGGTCCGGGAGATCACCATGTATGACGAGCTGGAGCTTGACCTGGTCGGGGACAGGAAAACGGCGCTGTTCTTTATCATCAGTGATACGGATGCGACGTTCAATTTCCTTGTCAGCATGGCCTATACGCAGTTGTTCAATCTGCTGTGCGAGCGTGCCGATGACAGGTACGGCGGCAGGCTGCCGGTACATGTGCGGTGCCTGATCGACGAGGCCGCCAATATCGGGCAGATTCCGAACCTGGAAAAGCTGATGGCGACGATCCGTTCCAGGGAGATTTCGGCCTGCCTGGTCCTGCAGGCGCAGAGCCAGTTAAAAGCACTGTATAAGGACAACATGGACACCATCATCGGCAACTGTGACGCTTCCCTTTTCCTGGGAGGCAAGGAAGAGACCACGCTGAAAAGCTGGAATTCCCTGCTCGGAAAAGAGACCATCGACATGTATAACACCAGCGTCACCAAAGGCACCCAGGAATCCCACGGCCAGAATTTCCAAAAGCTGGGAAAGGATTTGATGTCGGTGGACGAGCTGGCCGTGATGGACGGCGGGAAATGCCTCCTGCAGATCAGAGGCGTCCGGCCTTTCCTCTCCCGCAAGTACGATATTACGAAACACCCGAACTATAAATACCTGTCGGATTATGCCCCTAAAAATGCTTTTGACATTGAAAAATTCCTCTCAACCAGGCTGCCCGTCAGCCCCGGCGAGCTGTACCGCAATTATGAGGTCACGGCGGAGGATTTGGAGGCGCCGGCTGTATGATGATGTAGCTGCCTGTTAAAGTCTCTGGCTTTGGCGGGCTTTTTCTTTTCACCGGAAGGAGGTTCTATTGAGGATTCGCGCCCCTCCCTGACAACCGTATATCTTTCCAGGATGATCCTGGACTATGCCGCCCCTGTGCTTTATGCAGATTTACTTAAAGCACAGGGGCGTTTTTCGTTTCCGGCCAGATACGGCCATACCACAAAACCAATATATTTCAAATTAAAGGAGGATTTTCTTTATGGCTTTTTTTGCAAGTGCGATTGATACTTTGAAAATTTTGGTGATTGCTCTGGGCGCCGGCCTCGGTGCATGGGGCGTCATCAACCTTCTGGAAGGTTACGGCAATGACAATCCCGGAGCCAAGTCGCAGGGGTAAGCTACGCCCTCCACGGACAAGTAATTGCCGTGCAGCGTATGGTGGAAGTCCATACGGCAACAGGCTGAATTGCTGGGAACCCCTAAAGCCGTGCGTACCAAAACATGGGGATGAAACATGCCCGGATGTGACGGTGGCGAAAGCGGAAAAAAACGCACGGATGGCGCAGGGTGCGAACCTAAACGCCGGGACAATGGGCAATCAGCAGCCAAACCCCGAACAGGGGAAGGTTCAACGACTATCCTTTGCAGGAGTAGGGCCGAGCGGCCCGAAGCAGCCTGCCCCGCTCCATGCGGGTGAAGATATAGTCTGCGCCCATGTGAAAGCATGGGGTGTCCGCTTCTTTATGAAGTGGGGCCGCGCCGGGGCAGCGACCCGGTGTGAACAAAAACGGATGAAACAGCTTATGGCTGGCGGAGGTATTGCGCTGGTGGGTGCCACGCTGATCCCGCTGCTCTCCGGCCTGTTCGG
>ERZ808037.1332-NODE-1332-length-16602-cov-10.514554_pt1 | contig 16602 bp, 18 predicted proteins | sample MGYA00380190_ERZ808037 | MGnify/ENA primary metagenome ERZ808037 (study PRJEB31490, sample SAMN06133399) | mouse gut metagenome | isolation source: J9 | host: mice | place: China: Chengdu | collected 2015-05 ... | reverse complement strand
CAGTTCTGGTATCCTGTCGTATTTCTTCTCCAGCCACCTGATCACCGCCTTTTTTGACTGTCTTTTCTTTTGCCATCTCATCATTAAGTTACTATTGTATCCTATCGTAGAAGGACTCACAATTCTATTTTTTGAAAATTCTAAGACTAATTATTGCTATATGAAATAGTCATAAATATCGCCTGTCCTTGTTAATCATGCAAAGCTGGCCCTTTCACTTTACTATCTGTGTATTTGCTATATCTATTGTCATCCCATAATGCTATGTTGTATTTTTTAGTATAAGAAGAAAAATATTTAACGCCGGAAATATCTTTCCTTTGTTTAATAATATCAAGCAAATTCAAGGTAGTATCATAATCTATATCCTTAAAATTGGGGGATGTAAAATAGTTGCATATAAATATATAAAGCGCTCTTATGTCACAATTATCGCTAGCCTTAAAATACGAAATCACATTTTCTGTAATATAGTATCTAATTCTTTTGAAGTAGTAAATGTAAAATCCATAACATTTATATCACAATTGAACGCACACTTCGCTACTGAAAGATAGTCTGTTTCATTTGGCTTTTGTTCCTTGCATGATGTTTCCTCATCCTCAGCAATATAAAGAACAGACTCACCAATGCGGTTTACTCTTCCATTTTCAATTACTTTATTTTCTGAAGGAGCACCAGAATATTGAATGTTATACCCACTTATTGGTTCACCTCTACTATTTCTGATTATTCCTGTCTCTTCGCCATCAGAATCCTTTATAATCCGTGCCCTATAATAGATACCTCTATCCATTTTTGTTACAGGCATATGTATAGCTGCTTGCCTAAAAAGTTCCATATTTTTAACATTTTCCTTATCCTTATGGCTCTCAAAAGCATATTGCATGGCATTTAAGCCAGCAATCAGCACCTCTCCTGCATTCATCTTAAAATCTGCCATTTTATTATCTCCATCATATCACAGCATTCAGGTTCACCCTAATTAATACGCAACAAACTCAGCCGGCATCATGTCTTCTCATCCTCATCTCTAAGTTCCTTCACCAACGCCATAACGTCATCCTCGGAACGTAATCCTGCCCGTTCAGCGTCTTTCTCCATTTCCTGTTGTAATACCTGCATGGCATACACCGCTGAATTAACGATACGGACAGTATCTTTCTCAACAATAAAGGAAATGCGGTCACCACTTGTTACTCCCAAAACTTCCCGAACATCTTTCGGAATGGTAACTTGTCCCTTTGCCATAACCTTGGCATTATCTACAAACACATTTGCATCCATCTGTGTAATCCTCCTAAAATATAACAAGTAGGGATTTCCCTACTTTTATTATACGCAACAGTTCAGAAAAAGTATACCCTAAAATCCTTCCTGCTTTTATGATTCCCATCAACTTATCTGTGTCCAGTACACCATTTACTACACCATTTCCCCACAAAATGACGATTTTTGATGAACCAAGACAAATAGTAGAATATACCGCAAACCCCGTAAAACAGGCACTTACGGCACACTATGAAACAAGTCGGAACGCACTCTCCACTGTCAAGAGGTGAGTGCTAATAAATTTATTAAAATTTTTTTCTACTAATTCCCTGCCACTCTCGCATAACGCTCCCTTTCTTCGTCCTCAGACTTACCTATGCGTTTATGGCAGCACAAAACAGCCATTCTTACAATGAGCTTCCTTCGCGCTGAATGATGCTGTATACATAATCATATATTTTTATATGTCATCTTTATATTTCTATACATCTACTTCCTGCTTCCAGCTATTCTAAAAATATATGTACTATAATTATTTGTTTTATCATAAAGCTCCTTTAGAATCGTCACTTTCCCCTTCTGTTCAAAAAGCTCCATATACACAGGGTTATGATATATGACAGTAACCGGATTTCTTTCTGAAATATCTAATAGTTTCCCTGCCACTTTTTCAAACGGATAACCTGATGCTACCCGAAGTACGACTCCCTTTCCACAGCCGATATCCAAAAGTCTTTCGCTGCCATCAAATGTAAGACTGCTAAAAATTTTTTTCAAATGCTTTTCTGCTGTTTTACTGTGGCCATGGCATAATCCATTACTACTCTTAAACAGAGAGGTATCCCGCATAGTAAAATCTAATCCTCTTAGTTTCTCCCATAGGAAGTACTCTATCCCAAACATCAAGTACCTTTTCAATCTCGTCATCATATTCTTCACCTTTCATTGCCCAAATTGGCTATGTGCATCACTATTCTTTTAAAGACAATGTGTTATTCCGTCTCATTTTCTTTTCGCCGTTTACTTCCCCCCTTCCTGTCAAAGTATATCAGTATGCCGTCTTACACAATGCAAAAAGGCTGCATTCCTGCTGAATAACACGGCGCATCAGTAGTCAGCGCTCCGCTTTTCCTTTTTCACATGAAAGCAGAAAAATCCCCATGCCACAACTGGCACAGGGATCTGTTCCTGGCCCTGCTCATAACAGCCGAAGCCTGCGCCGGCGGATTTTCTACTAAAAATCATACATTTTCCTTTTATAACATTTTTCTTAAAACCGGTAACCTGCGTAAGCCTGACACCAGAACATTTCCTATTAAAAACACTGCCAGAAGCCAGACACCGCAGGCTGGTACTGCACTGATATGCGGTGCGCTCCATTCCCATATAAAAGCTGTCAGATTGCGCAGATAATCTTCAATCAGATATATGCCGAACACATTACTTCCGCACCACAATATCAGACGATGTAAAACCGTATTGTTCCAGATACTTTTTTCACTTACACAGCGGATCAGATCATACACAGCTATTGTCAGCAGCATGATCAGACTTCCCAATTCTTCCAATCCGTGCTGCCCGCATCCCCATCTGTATAGGGCTGCCATCGTAAATACTGCCAGGCCTGTATCAAATCTCACTCCATCTTTCCCTCTCTGCCTCAACATCCGGCAGTTCTCCATTAAATATCCCAACATAAAATAAGATATGGAGCTTTGAAAATGTAGATTGAGCACAAAACCCACTCCCAGATATGTATGGGAATTATCATTTAAAATGTTCCATCCTGTCACTAAGACAACCAGCATCATCTCTTCCTGTTCTGTCAGATTCTGCATCATCTTCCTCAGGAATGGCAAAACAAACAATACTCCCAGATATTCATACAGAAACCAATATGGGAGAAAAATTTCCTGTGTATAAAAGCGCCAGAAAAATTCTCCCACATGGCCATCCCATTCTTCCACTGTACACAGATAAAAATATCTGATCACAGAAACCAGGATCAGAACACCGGCAAACCGGGGGATTCTCTTTCCATACACGTTCCTCCATGACTCCCTTTTGGGCAGTAAAAGCGCACCGGAGACCATCCAGAACAAGGGTACGCCGATACTGCTGATAATTGTTCCGATCAAAGATGATGCGTACACCCATGCGCTCTCTGTATACACCCATGCATCCGCTCCCCGTCCGCCTGTGTGCTGGTACATAATACAGAAAACCGCTGTGATACGGCAGACCTCTAAATATACAATTTTTTCTTTACTCCGTCCTGTCTCATGATCAGACATATTCTCTTTTGCTCTTCCTGCCCCTGATCCCTTATCTTCATTTCAAAATCACTTTACAGGGTCTTAGTAATCTGTTGTTAACGACATTTAAAATTTCGTTTTCGGTCTGCAGAATCTTTCGTATATGGCTTCTGCAAGAACAGGAAACAGAAATATGTTATGTCATTTACTGTAGTTATTGTTCACCGGATCAATACCCCGTCACTGTTAAAGCAGACCACATCAGCCACCTCATCAAGCAGCCTGTTATAGACCAGAATCGTAACATCATTATAGTTATCATTCTTCACTGTATTATTGACCTGTATCTGCATAGCGCCGCCATAGGATCTGCTGACTGCGATATCAGACAAAACCGTCTCCCTATACCACAGATATTCCGGCTCATCAGGTGTCTGGTATAAGATCGTCCGGTCTTCCAGCACGATGGAAGCAGAACTTCCAAGCGTATATGGATCGGTTCCAACCAGTCCTTCCAAAAGCTGCACATACGGATTCTTCTTATAATTATCATCCAAAGATACGATTATGAGATCGTCCTCCCTCTCCTGCAATTTCCCAAGGTAAGCTGCCAGCTCCGTACACTGCGCCAGTTCCCGGTCCTGCTGACGGGATTTATGGCAGTCACTGTACTTCTGCCAGGAATCCCACCTGTTATCTCCTCTGTGGTCCGTCAGATCATAATGCTCCGTAAGCCATTCACCCAGATATGCCGTAAACTTACATGCCCCGCTGTGAGCAGGTATCTTTTGTTCCAGATCTGTCCTCACCTGCGGCAGCGTATCATACCGGGTGACCGCATAGGAAGGCTTATAGCCTTTATACCAGTCCCCGCCGACATTATTGACCCCTTCCTCAAAATTTCCTCTTCCCAGTTCTTTATAACTGTCATGGGTCAGCGGGTAAGACAGCAGGCAGGATAAAAATTCCTCATGCGGTACACTGTTCCAGACATTCTTTATCTTATTGAGGGAAAACCGCATACTGCTCACATTTTTGATGACATTCGTGGTTCCATAGTACTCCTCTTCTATCCCTATTCCGTAAAGATCCACCACCATCAGCCGGGGCGACTGGTATTTCAGCGTCTCTTCCATATTGTAGTAAGAATTCCATAGCGTCTGCATGGTTCCGGCCATATCATATCCCGCAATACCGTAATCATCCCACAGGGCAGCCACATTCACCCCCGCATATACATGACTGCTGCCATAAAAAACAACATCCACGCTGTCCCTGTCCAATCGGTAAAACCCGTCCATCGACTGGTTCCCGTCATAATTGGCCTCTAACACATGTCCCAGTCTCATAAAGACAAGTAACGTTATGACGATGCTGACCAGAATCTTTGCACCTCTGCCCACCTTATATCCCATCCTTCTTTGTGAAATATCGCAGTCCATATCGCTTTCCTGTCATATGAATCCTTACAGACCACTACCTTTTTTCAAAAATTAAAGTACAGAAATTCCATCGGATTAAATCCCGGCCCGTAAATGCCAAACAGATACCATACCACCAGCGCACCAAGAATAACCATTGTCTGACACAGCCAGCTCTGTGAACAGAAAATCCGGTACAGGTCCTTATCATCCGCCGTGCGTGACACCCGGCCGACACACAGTGCACCCACAAGCAGGATCAGAAAATCCCATTGATCCAGTCCGGCCTGATATAATGTCCCATCAGAAAGGATCCACGGATTCCAGCCCGTAAACATACGCCGCAGCATGACAAAGGCTTCTTTAAAACCGTCTGCCCGAAAAAACAGCCATGTAGATTCTATCAGGACAGCGGTGGTCAGTTTTTTGCGCAGCATTGCTCCATGACTATGCCCGTCCAGTCCTGCAGCCTGACACAGCCGTTCCCTGAGTCTGACCGTCATACTGCCGGCCACCTGATATGCCCCGTTCAGAACCCCCCAGACCAAAAAGGTAATGCCCGCGCCATGCCACATCCCGCAGAACAGAAAAACGAGCATGATATTGAGATATTTCCGCGCCACCCCTTTCCTGTTGCCGCCAAGCGGGATATACAGATAATCCCGGAACCATGACGTCAGGGACATGTGCCATCTCCTCCAGAAATCCGCCACGGTGACCGCTCCATAAGGCGCACGGAAATTCTCCGTCATCTGTTCATACCCGGTCTTGCCATGTTGGTGCAGGCGGTATGCCGTAGGTTGTGAACTGAGATTCCCGGAAGAAGCTCCGCTTTGCGGTGTTCTTTTTTTGCCTTGATGACTTCTTCCTTATTATATTTATCTACCACATTGTAGACATTGCTTTCCTGCATAAAAGAAAATAATTTCTTCTGCTGGTCTAATGTCAATATATCTTTTCTTCCGGTGGCTTCCCATAGTCGCTGGACAATGCATTTTGGGCCAGGTTTTTCCGTATAATATCATCGTCTGCTGCCATCTCCAACGCTGGATTTATGAGCGTATGTATCAGCTTGATCATGCAATATGAATACCCCCGTGTTTACCTCTTAAACTCCCCGTCGTAACTGACAGAATCCACCACCTGCTTCCTCTCATTGCTATAAATGACCACATTGATCCCATTTCCGTTTCTCGCCCATTCCTCGTCATTTATTTTGATAGAAGCGCACACATCATAGGTACTGTCCCATCCCGCACTCTTTATCTCATAATCCGTCAGTCTGTTCCCTGTACTTCCATGATGTACCAGAATTTCTTTTGAAATTCCTTCCTCAATTTTTCCCTCATGGATCACCCCAAAATAACTGCTGTTCTCTGTATAATCCATAAAAAGCCCCATCTGCCTGAAATCCTCTTTAACGCTTTCTTCCATAAAAGTCATGCCATCCCCTTTGACCGCAATCAACACGGTATAATCCTCCCGGCTGACCGCATCCACATATGGCTCTATATCTGTAATCTGTTTCAGTTCGCAGTCCCGGCAGACCATGTCATAATATGTTTTCGTCTCTTCCCACTGGCTGTCCTGTATACCTGTGATACCATACGCATCATACAGTTTTTCAGCGATACAGCGTGAAATTTTCTCCGCACCCCAGAGATTTACATGCCAGTCATCGTTCATATCTTCCATATGTACAAATCCGCTTGCCCGATACAGAGATTCCTCATTGAAGTCCCAATAAGGAATGCCCTGCTCCAGTGCATAACCAGACATGGTATTATATTTGGAAACATTACAGTCTGTATCGGGCATTTTTGTCAGGATCAGAGTAATCCCGTTTTCCCGGCACAGCATGACAATCCTGTCCAGATACTCTCTCATCAGCGGCGCCATACCGGCCCTGTCGCTGGAATCTGCCGGGCCAAGCGGCACATAGCCGTCGTTTCCCCGCCTTTTGGCAAGTGGGGCGTATCCCTTCAGTTCATAATGCTCTGCCATTTCCCCGGAAATAAAATCATTTTCCTCAAGTTCTTTCCATCTGGTATGGTATCTGATATTGGGGAAATAATAGCTGCTCAGAGTCTGCTTCTTATCATAGTTACAAATATCGTGCACGGCTTCCCATTTTACAGGCGACCAGCGCATATAGTCAAACGCTTTTCTTGTACTGCTCTCGGCAGTATTAAGCGGTTCGTCCCTGTTATACAGGAATGTAAAAAAGACTTCCAGCACCACCACCTTTGGCGACTGGAACCGCAGAGCTTCTTCCAGCCAGTAATAGCTCGTCAGAAGGCTCTGCCCTTCGCATCCGAGATTATAGCTTCTGATACCATAGCTGTCATAGAACTCCTGCGGGTTCAATCCGGCCGCCGCACAACTGCTCCCCAGAAACAGAACATCCACGGAGTCCTTCTCCATCTGATAAAATCCCTGATAAGTGGAGGTAGTCGGCCAGCTGTCATCATAATAGCATTTGGGAATCAGAATCCGGTTGACTGTCGACACCACCAGACAGGCCGCCATGCCAAAAGCAAACATGTTACACAGATATCTTTTGTGCCTCACTCTCAAAATCCTCCATATATAAAATCCTGCGCCTCAAATCCAAAACCATATGTCCCAAAAATCATCACCGCACAGATTCCCGCCATGCAGACCAGCCATCTGACCGGAAGTTTCTGCCTGCCGATACACTCAGAGATCCGGATTCCCTCCTCCTGTTTTCTCTCTACGGCAAACAGAAGTAAGACCGCAAATAAGAGTACCAGCATTTCCTTCCACGAAAGCCCGATCGTAAATATCCTGTCATTAAAAAATATCCATGGATTAAAATCCGAAACCATATGTACGATCATGCTGATCCCTGTGCCCGGCGTACCGGCTCTGAAAATGACCCACGCAAGGCTGACGATCAGAAATGTCCCCGTCTGTTTTATGATACGCTTTCCTTTCCCATCCGGGCGGATGTTCAGACGGGCATATATCTTTTCTTTTGGACCGTCCAGACACTCCCCCATAATCTGACAGCAGCCGTGAATGCCTCCCCACAGCAGATACGTTAAACCAGCCCCATGCCAGATACCGCTTGCCAGAAAGGTTACTGCCAGATTCAGGTACTTACGCCCCTTGCCCTTCCGGTTCCCTCCCAGCGGGATATAGACATAATCCCGCAGCCAGCTGCTGAGAGAAATATGCCATCTCTGCCAGAAATCTTTCACCGACACGGCAAAATACGGCCGCTTAAAATTTCCGGCCAGTTCTATGCCAAACAGGAATGAAACACCCTGCGCCAGCGTCGTACATGCCAGAAAATCCGCATAAAGCTGTATGCTGTATAAAATGGATGCAAACCACAGATATCCCCCACTGTAGGCCGGATAGTTATCAAAAACCGTGTCAACAACGACAGAAGCCTTATCTGCAATGACCAGTTTCAGAAAAAATCCCCAGATGATCAGATAAAACCCTCTGGTAAATTTTCTTTCGTCAAATAAATGCCCGCAAAAAAGCTGCTCTCCCAGCTGCCGGTATCTCGGAATCGGTCCCTGTAAAAGCTGCGGAAAAAAGGTGATGAACAACACATATTTTGCCGGATTTTTCTGCGGGGCAATATCCCCTCTGTAAACGTCCGTAAGATATGCAATGATCTGCATGGTATAGAATGATATGCCCAGCGGGGCAAGCAGCCGCAACGACTCCGCCCCCGGTATCGCCTGCCGCATAAAACTTTCATTTCGCAGGAAGAGCCAGATCCCGATAACCAGTATGACCGCTCCCGCAAGCAGAACCTTTTTCTTCACGCCGCTGCTTATGTCTATCCATACCGCTGCCAGATAACTTACCATGATCGTGCCCAGCAGAAACGGCCAGCCTGTCCTGCAGAAAACCAGCCAGAAGACCACATTCGCCACAAGCAGCACGCACCAGCGCCGCTTCAGCGGAAGAGCATAGAACAAAATCAGCATTGCTGCCACAAACAGGTAATAACGAAAAGATATGTATATCATAATCCGATTCTCCTGTAACTGTTTTCCCTGTACGCTTTTCTCTCTATCCTTTTGCCTACTCTATAACATCCGCCTTTCAAAGCCCATGATATTACTGACGCCGTCATTGTTCCTGTGATAAATAAAAATAATCCCACATACCACGGCATCCTGTTCATGAGATCAAAATGAACAATAATGTTCAGGATAATCCAGTGATACAAAAACATGCCGTAGGAAAAATCATATTTCAGGCGGATTTTGGGCAGACAATATGCGCATCCAATCACCATAAACGGAAGCAAAACACCCGTTACTATGCCTGTATAATATCCGGGCATCTGCATAATTACGGATTCCATAATAAGATAGATAATCAATAGCGACCAAAATGCCTTTTTCAAAACAGGAAGCATTTTCTGTCTTCTTTGAAAACAAAAAACGCCAATAAAGAACCACAACGCATACGGAGCAAATATCCTTTCAATCACTTTCGCCAAAACGCCGCTGCCATCCCGCACCAATACGGCGCAAACCAGATTTACAGCAGCAAGCAGCGACAGGAATGCCATCCAATGCTTCTCTTTCATCTTTTGCAGAAAAGGATAAATAATCGCCAGTACAATATACAACTGCACTTCCGTAAAAATCGTCCAAAGTGTGCCATTGATGCTTCCGGTAGGTAATGCTTTCAGACAGGCCGGCGTATTGGCTATTCCAAAAATCTGTGTCATCACCCATAAAATCATACCTCTGTCCAACATTTGTGGAACCAGAATACAGACTACTGCCAGATTGATGATCGTACAGATCCATAATTCCGGGTAAATGCGCAGCGCACGTCTCAGGAAAAACTCTTTTCTTGTCTTTGCCCGTTCAAAGGAGGCTGCTACCAGAAAACCGCTCATGGTAAACAATACGACTACTCCCGGAAACATCAGGGCGATGTGCCTGACTCTGCTCATAAAAGCCGAAGCCTGCGCCGGCAGATTTCGTGATAGAATCATACAATAACCGGAATAATGGAGCATCATTACACTGAACGCCGCCGTATAACGCAATAGATCAAACCCGTTGTTTTCATGTTCTTCCTTTGCTCCGGCAATCATATTTCCTCCATTCATCATCTGTCGTTTTCCATTTTATTATTCTGCCTCATTTTCTTTTCGCCGCTTGCTCAACACACCTTCAATAAATTTCACTGTATATCCTCCGGCTCTGGCGATCTTTGCGCGCTTACGCCTGTCCGTCTCCTGCTTTGCCAGATCCGCTATAAATTCAGGACGGTACAGTCTCATAGGACAGTCGATCTTGTCCCCGCGAAAATACTTGAACAATTTCAGCATGGCATCACGGCCGACCAGTTCAAACAACTCCAAATAACTGTCATTTAATGCCTCTGCCTCATTACCGTCAACATGGAATGCCTCATAGATCATCTCTTCATTTATATTGTCCAGATCGATGTTGATCACAGTATCGCCTCCTTGTCTGCCAAAATCTTAGCAACATCTTCTTCCTTAAATCCAGTCGTTAAAAGGAACTTATAAAGGATCTTTATATTCGCCTTTATAAGTTCCTTTTTAGCTACATCAAATATGGATTCCTTATCCTTCAAATAAACAGATCACTCTGTTTTCATAAATACAGAAATTGACCATCGTCCAGCCAAAGTACATCATCTCTTCCTCCGATCTGCCCTCGTAACCTCCGGGACGGGCAACAAAAAATCCCCATGCCTCAAATGGCACAGGGATCACAATGTCATCTTGTTAAATCTTTCATTCGGATCCAGGTAATGCAGCAGATCCAGAATGTAATATATCTGTTTCATTTGATTGCAGATATGCAGTTTTTTCTCTTCTGTATGCTGAAAATGCAAAATGTCTGTAGCGGTTCAGCTTTGTGACGAGTCCACCTGTGTTTCTGTCTGGATCTTTTTTCTAAACTCATGCTCCTTCCTTTTTCAGATCTTTACAACAAGAACTCCGTACCATAATCGGCGCGGGGTTCTTTATCGTGTAATAATGAAAAATCTCTTTATCATTCAAATTATTGTCAGTATAAAAAAACACCAATTGCATTATTGCAATCCGCACCAGATCCTCTAAGACCAGTTCAATTGCATCCATTCCTCTGAAAATTCCTCTTCTAAACTCATATATCTCCTCTTCTTTCCATCTTTTTCCCATGGCAAAGAATGATATAAATCATTAACGCATCAACTGTCATATCTTCGGCAGGGTATATCGCTTAATGTCCTTCCAGAACTTTATTCTTGTTTTGGGCGTGCATTTCCCGACTTTGTCACATTGCCAAATACATATGTATCGGTTGGCACGGTATTCTTATTATCAGATCCGATTCCAGAGTTGTTTCCATTAACAATATGCTATAAGTTCATTATATAGCTGCAAATATACTTTATCCACGCACCCTTTTTCTATATATGCCTGAAAACATTCTCCTTTATCATCTATCAAAATAAGCCTTGTATTTTCAATAGAATCAATTTGATACAGAGACACAGTTCCAAGTACATCCAGCGGAACGGAAAGGTTAAACCTGGTCCATTGCTCTTCATTTGCTTTTTTCTCAACCTCAGCATTATTTTCTAAAAAGGCGGCTCCTGATAATAAATAAACCAATTTCCGGAGTTCCATATGAAAAAAAATCTCATGTAATCTATTACCACTATCTTTTATTATGGTTGGCAGAAACAATAAAATATCACTTAATAGTATTTCTTCATATTTTCCTATTTGCCTGCCTTGTATCCAATAACATATTTTTCCAGTTATAAACTGATTAAATACGTCTGTTAATTCATATTGAATAGCAAAACTATCTTTATTTCCTAAAATCCTTTTTTTCCCCATATATTATCACTTATCCTTCATTGCTATTCCATATTGTTATTTTTTCGCCAAATTCATATTTTATTTTGATCTGTTACATAATTATGGCATCGTCACCTTTCATTTACCATCCCATACGTGTTTCCAAGATCATGATGAAACTCAATAATCTCTTTATTTATTTTCGTATACAAATGAAATTGTTCCCAGTCTATTCCGCCTGGAAGGAATGGTATATTATTCTTAAAGTTACAATAAACAATATTCTTTTCCTCCTGCCCTAACACCTCCCCACCGGGTCCTAAAGCCTCCATACATTCTAAAAGCAAAACATTTCTTTCAATTTTCTTCTGTCTCTGTCTTTCCTTATTCGCTTTCTTAAGCTGTTCAAATCTCTCTTTTTACTCAAAATTCATACTCTATATCCCCTAAAACTTACCGGTTAAACCAATACTGCCCCGTGACATAGACAGTACTCCCCTGCTCATCCTGATAATAGGCATGGTAAGTATTGTTATCTAGTGTCTGCACACAGGACAGACCGTTGCCTCTGAGGTACCTTCTGATGGCGCACTATCCCCCTCACACTCTGTCAGGATCTCCCCGTTATGGTACAGGAAGGTGGTTCTCTTCCCGTTCTCCGTCAGTCCTGCGCGCAGATTTTCTCCGTCGTAGAAGTTCTCCTGCTCTCTTCCGTCCAGAGTTTTCACATAAATCTGGCGGTTCAGCAGATCGTAGCGGTATTCACTCTTCCTCCCTTCTTCCTCTTCCGGGATGATACTGCCGTTTTTATCATAACTGTAAACGGTAAAGCTTCCCGCCTTGATGCGCTCCGTGAGCTCGTTTCTTTCATTATAGCGGTACCCTTCGGTCACGTCAACGGAACTGCCGCTGTACTGCTCTTTGAGCAGACGGTTGCCGCACAGGTCATAGGCATACCTCTCCCCTGCACCGTTTCGGTCCTCACTGGTCAGGCGGTTCATGGAATCGTAGCGGTATGTAACAGACATCTTTTCCCGATTAGAAGTGATGCCCAATCTCAAGCCGCTCTTCCCTGTCCTGTTCCCGTTCAGGTCATAGAGCATGAAGGCGTTGTAAAGCAGACCCTCTTCCGTTCCGTCTCCTATGGTGAGGCGGCTGATATTGCCATCTTCGTCATAAGTGTAACTGGTTTTAATACCGCCTTTGGTTGTGATTTCTTTGATACGACCCGCATCTGTATAACGGTATTCTGTCAGAGCTATAACACTTCTGTCATCGGCATTTTCGATACTGTCGACACTGCTGCCCTCTTTCAGACATTTCAACCTGCCATCCCCGTCATACGCATAAAACACAGTCTTCCCGCTTACATCGCTCTGACTTTTGAGGCTCCCGTCCCGATAGTAGGTACAGGAGAGCACTTTCCTGCCGTTATTCCACTTATTCAGGAGTTTTCCGTCAGGGCGGTACTCGCAGGTATAGCAGAAACCGCCCGATACGGCCTCCTTAAGCTGGCCGAAGGAATCGTACTCCCATGTGCCCATGATCTGCCTGTTACCGTTCTGATCGGTACATGCTTTCATGACAGGCTTGCCGTAAACGTTATACTTGGTCTCTGTCACGGTGCCGTTGCGGTCGGTGTGCTGGATTTCACGGCCTTCCTTATCGTAGCGGAAGGTCTCGGTGTTGCCGCTCTGGTCGGTGATAGAGCAGACTTTCCCCATACTGTTATAGGCGTAGCGGATGGTGTTGCCGTTGGTGTCTGTGCTCTTTATCACGTTGCCTGCACAGTCGTAGGCATACTCCTCCCGTCCGCCTTCCGCCGTCTCCACGGACAGGACGCGGCCCCAGCCGTCCATGGTATAGCCTGTCCTGTTGCCGCAGCCGTCCTGCGCCGATGTAACCATTCCTCTCGCATCGTAGGAGAGGGTCTGGGCGGCCCCGCCCTGTTTCCGGCTTCCCGCAGTCAGGAGCTGTCTCTGTTCGTCCTGTATGCCGTAGCGGCAGCGGATCTCAATACCGTCTGCATCGGTATTCCCTACAATACGGTTCTTTCTGTCGTATTCGTTCCGTTCTGTTATCTTCCCGTTCTCACGGCTCTGGGTCAGGTTGCCGTTTTTACCACAAATTTAGTTTATGAAAAAAACAATTTATACCCAATTTAGAATTACTGAAATTGCAAAAGTACAACATAAAAGAATCTTTAGAATATGTAAAATGACAGCATTATTTTGTAAAAATCCTATTTGCAACAAAAATCAAAGCATGCAGTCGCATTCATATCAACTGCATCCTTCTTATTGAAACTCATTTATCAGTATTGAAATTGTGCGAATCACATAATTATTATAGTATTAAGATGAGTTTCGCACATAGCTAATCATATATTTATCGTCTATCCATCCGACATCAAATATACCGATTACAAAATCAATCTTTGCTCTTAAATAAATTGCATGAATTTACGTTCCTAACTTTGTCTCAAAATACTCAAATGCTTTCGCATGATATTTGCGAATTGCAGGCCCCACAAACCTATTATTTAAAACTTTCAATCCTTTCGCATATTCTCCCTTAATTGCATAGGCACTTGCAACATAAAAATAGCATTTTTCACTTAATACAACTCTCTCATCATGTTGCTCATATTTATCAATGTAATCGTCTATGGTTTTTAGATCATCAAAGAGTGGAATCGTGCATTGCTTTAAAAATAACCTGATTTTTTCTGCAACATCAGCTACTTCCTCTTTTGCATCTGTCATCAATATCCACTGCTGTGCATCAAAAGGTTTCTCCTTAATCGGTTGGTATATTGTTGTAGTTCCTACATTAGATATCATATTTTCAGCAATCTTATTGATCTCTGGGAAGTACACAGCCATATAAGGATAAATATGCAACAGTGCCTCCGCATAACAAGACGGATGAGAAAAACATGCCATGTCAAGTTTTTGCTTTGTTGAGCCTATTGTCCTGAAATAATTAAGTGAATTACCTCTGCGCTTAAAACCGCTTTCTATCATAACCTCATCTGTATAATTATTCAGAATATGAAGAGCTATCGGTTTATACTTGGCATTCATTTAATCTACCTCCTGATTGTTATGGTGTATCCTATTTCAGCATCTTTATGTTTCCCTATACCCTTGGCGGGATTGTTCTTGCTTACTCTTTTATCAAATTCTCTTTGAGCCCGCGTCTTTCGAGCTGATCCGGATTTCACTTCTATTCCGATTTGGCGTCCTTTGGGATCTGTTGCCATCCCATACTTCTTTTTCTGCCTGTTCTCCCGCTTTTTGGCTGCTTTGTGGACTTGCAAATTTTCCGTCCTTAGCTCTCCATCCATTATTCCATGTAACATCTTCATTAACAGTCTGATTTCCTTGTGTTTCTTATGCTTATTCCCACTCGGATCATAATAAGCCACCGGGTTATTCGCACAGTAAACATACAGATTCAGCCCATCCCCTCGGTAGGTATCTTCCTGTAAGAATCTTCCCACTACAGAATTATAATACCTCGCCCTAAGATAGTATTGCCCCGTCTCCTGATCATACTGATAGAAATTCTCTACTGCATTATCCTGCCCTGTAATAAAAGCCGTACTTCCCTGCTCATTCTGATGGTAAGAATAATAAGCATTATCATTTATGCTCTGTACATAAGACAATCCGATCCCTCGGATATACCTCCTGATGGACGCACTTTCCCCTTCGCACTCCGCAAGGATCTCCCCGTTATGGTACAGGAAGGTAGTCTTCTTCCCGTTCCCAGTAAGCCCTGCACGCAGATTTTCTCCGTCGTAGAGATTCTCCTGTTCTCTTCCGCCCCGTCACCAATGATCAGGCGGCTGATATTACCGTCTTCGTCATATATGTAACCGGTTTTTATGCCACTCTTAGTTATGACCTCTTTGATGCGCTATAATCAAACGCTTACCGTAGTCTCGTTATTTCTTCCAACTCTCACATTTCGTACAATCTTTCACTCACCTGCTCTTTTTAATATATATTGATTCCCCCCGCCAGCGGTTTAATAATTGCACCCGCTTCATAAGCGCCTTGCAACAATTCTTTTTTTAATGTTGCCCCTGACACCGGTGCTTGCAATCACATTTCCTACACAGTCACAGGCATACTTCTCCTGTCGACCTTTCGCTATCTCAATACAAATACAGAAGCAGATGCATTTTCACCCAAAATAAATTATAACAAACTATCACAATACCACTCTGGTTTTAAAAGAGAAAAATCATTTAAGTATTTTATTAACTCCTTTTCCAAAGCCGTAATCCCCTTTATATCATCTTTATAAATTTCATTTACTAAATCATCTTCTGTTACATCCCAATGATTTATATAATAAATATCGGAAATTTCGTAGCAATGCAATTCAAAGAAAATATCATTTCTATTATTAGTGTTCATCGTTTTATCCAATTTGCTAATTTTTCCCTGAGCATTATATCTATAACCCTGAATAGTCAGAAACTTTCTAAATTTTTCGTCACTGCATTTCAATTCTGTTGCAAGTTTAGTGCCTATGCATAAGCTATTTATTTGCTGCGTTTCTAAGTGCAACTCAATCACCTCCTCCTTTAAAGAAAATCCTTATTATCTTCCCTTTTGGTGGATGTATTTAAAGATGTGGCATTGATGCATCTGGATTTTCCGATCCATGACCAACTAAATATCCATCTCCCTGGTATTTGCCTGAAAATAATTCAGGCATTACTATACATTACACCACTTTACAACTTTTAAGCTAAGCTGTTTCTTCAAGACATAGCTTTCGTAAGGCTTTGATAACAGCCATTGAT
>ERZ808037.1331-NODE-1331-length-16611-cov-4.358836_pt1 | contig 16611 bp, 31 predicted proteins | sample MGYA00380190_ERZ808037 | MGnify/ENA primary metagenome ERZ808037 (study PRJEB31490, sample SAMN06133399) | mouse gut metagenome | isolation source: J9 | host: mice | place: China: Chengdu | collected 2015-05 ... | reverse complement strand
CATATTCCTCCTCTGTATTTCAATAAGGTAGAAGATGTCTATGAGGGAGAAGATGGAAAGCAACGGACATTAACTATTATTAAATTCTTGAATGATGAGTTTGAATTAAGTGGATTGGAAGAATTTACAATTATAAATGATGATAGTGAAACAGAAGAAATTGACATCAATGGATACAAATTTAGTGATCTTCCAGAATGTTTCCAGAATGCCATTAAGGAATATTCATTTACAATTTTCTATACGGATAATGCGGATCAGGAGGAACAAGCAGATACATTCTATAATCTGAACAATGGGCAGGCGTTAAATGCAGCTACAATGAATCGTGTAAAGGCGAAATCAAAGGAGCAGATTATTAGTCTTGGAAAGCATAAATTGTTTGCAGATGCTTTGAGTCAAACTGCATTAGATGGGCACGTAAATGAGGATATGGTCGCCAAAGCTCATGCAATTTTGAAGAGTGAAGATGTTTCGACAGATGCGAAATGGATTCGTCCGTACATGAGAGAGGCAGATATTACAAAGGATGACGAATTCCTGTTAAATGAAGTGTTTGATCGTATTTACAACATCCATTCTATGATTGAAGATAAGAAAATTGCAAAGAGGATTTACGCCAGAACTCATATGACTAGTATTGTTCCGATTATTGCAAAATCTCTTGATGATGGATATTCTGATAAGCAAATGATGGAATGGTTTGTAAATTTCTTTTGTGGGAAGAAATCTCCAACAACTTCTAAGGCATATAATGATGCTGCCGGAAGGGGAACAGGAAAAAATTCTGCTGTTATGAAGAGGGTGGAGGAAATTAAAAAGGATTATGATAAATATTTTGGTAGTGTGAAAACTTTAGCAAGTTAATTTGCATATTCCACGCCGTAGGGTGATGGAACGTGCTCTATACTTTTCCACGAAAAAGAGAAGTAGTTTATATAAAATGATTGGCGGTGTAGTCATGGCTTGGTATGCAGAATTAAAACGTAGAAAGTGGTATTGTATCAACGGTATCGACATGATACGGATTTACAAACAGAAAGTATATGATGATTGGTATAACTCTCTGACAGATGAACAGAAACAGAGGTTAGAAGAATACAGAAAAGCAAAGGCAGAGAAAAGAAAACGTGATGCAGAAATAGCACTTGCAAGACTTGGAATGATGTTTAATGTCATGAATCAAGTTACCCATGGAAGAATGGGTGATTACATGGAAAGTGCAAGACTTATGAATAAAATCAGTCTGCATCCGTCAAAGCATTGGTAATATGTTCTTGAAATCATCGTTTTAACTTGTGATCGGAGGTGCTGTCTATGAGAGATATTACAGTGAAATTTATGCTTTCCGATGAAGATGAGCAAAGATTACATAAAATAACAGAATTATATAATCAACAAGGATTAATTTTGTCAGAGGATAGAATGTTTGAATCAATTATGTTTACTGGTTCTAAATATGATGTAGATAAAAAGTTTCGATTTCATGAGTGGAAATTAGGATTGAGAGAAAATTTTGCGGAGGAATAATTATGGGAAATAAAACAAAGCAAATAGGTAAAACAGAAGTATATCCGTTCTGGTATATGAAAGATATTAAAAATATGATGGATTATTTCAAGATGAAAGAGCAATGGCACTGGTATTTAGTGTTTAATTTCGGCTTGCTTCTTGGAAGACGCATAAGCGATACGCTTTCTTTAAAATGGTCTGATTTTTATTATGAGAATGGTAGAATGAAAGATGAAACAGATATAAAGGAATGGAAGACAGGAAAAATTGTACGTTTATATATATGTCAAGCATGTAAAGATGCAATAAAATTGTACATTGAACATACTGGCGTTGATCCGATGGAAAATTATCAGGGTTTTGTTTATGGAACAGCTAAAATGTCTCAGCTGTTAGAAGATCAAGATGAGTATTCAAAAGAAGAATATGAAGAACTTATGATGAAAGCATTACAAAGTCATGCAACAGCATTTAGGAAGCAATTTAAGATTGCTGCAGATGCTTGTAATATTAAATATCCAGTGAGTACTCATAGTTTGCGGAAGAATTTCGGATACTGGTCAGTTAAGTTACATCCATATGATGTGACGACAGTGGATAAACTTCAGGGAATATTTTCCCATTCGGATCGCAATACCACTCTTCATTATATTGGGATCGCAAGAGAAGACGAAATAAAATTGTACAAAGATATGGGGAATTTTATCACTGATGTTTCTAACGGGAAGAAACCTATTATCAAAAATAGTCCTGTAATTCCATTAAAAGCAGAAGATTTTAGAGAAATTCTTAGTAAGTGCTGGGACATGGCTCAGAATGGAGAAGATAAATTCAATGGGATTAATAATCTGATTGGAATGGCTGAAAAGTGTATGGTATAATAAGAAGCAGGAGTGGGATGTAGATGAATATTGCAACATATCAAACAACACCAGAAAAGCATGGAGAAGGAACCTTTTTCTTTACAGACTGTGGACACAGTATGTATTCAATAAGAGACAATATGGCATATCATGGTTGTTTGTGCCCTGGCTGTTTCTGGAAAGGGATATATACAACATTGTATATTAGAGGTTCTGAGGAGGCAAATAAGTATTGGAATGAGAAACAGAAGAAAATGGAAATGAATGATTGATTTCATAGCATGAATGGAGGAATAGGTAAATGTCAATGAAGTATGAAATTGGTACAAAAGTTAAAATAAGAACTGACTTAGAGACAGATAAACTTTATAATGGAATTGATTTTAGTATAGATATGAAACCATACATGGGAAAAGAAGCGAAAATTGTAGACTGTAATGGAAATGCATATTTTCTTGATGTAGACAATAGATTCTGGTCTTGGGGAGAGAAAATGTTAGAAAGTATATCTGATACACCAACATTAGACAGAATGTTAGAAATTCAGGAACAATCAGAACTTTGTGGAGAGTTTTTAGACTGGTTTCTGAACAAATACGCAGTTTTTGAAAGAATGCAGAAAAGAGAATCACCGTTTGTTAATGCTGATGGAGCCAGTGACTATATAAACAAAGAGAGATTACTTGCTGAATTCTTTGACATTGATTTGGATGAGGCTGAAAGAGAAAAAGAGTCTATCTTGAAATCTCTATAAGAGAAAAGAGAGTGATGATTATGAAGATTATCCGCTATTCAGTAGCAGCATTTGAGCCACAGGAGCAGACACATCATGCAAAACATATCCAGTATCATCTTTCTGGTGAATTTAATATAGAGGATTATCCTGAATTTATGAGATGGCAGATCCAGTGTATCCATGAACAAAAGGTGGTTTTCTATAAGGAACACTTGGAAGATTTTAAGCGTGGCATTTGGTGTTTTGTAGATGGACATAAGAGTAATCAATCATTAAATCATTTGAAGAAGAAGGTTCCATGTTGGGAAGCAGAGGTTCCGGATGATATTGAGTGCTATGATTGTAATTGGGAGAAGTTGATAACTATTTCTGATTCGGATGTGTTATGGGGAGGGTGTTATATCCCTGAAAGAGAAATGTGGAAAATCAGAAGTGTTAGGAGAAGAAGGAAAACGGCATAGAAAGATTGAGGGATAAAATGGAAAAATTAGAAATATATCAAAAGTATTTATTTAAAAAAGGTGGTGCCGATTTTTATGTTTCTGAAGGAGATCGGCTAAGGATAAAACTTTCTTCTGGAGAAATTGAAGAAGGACATTTGGCGATAGTTGGCTCTTTTAGTGAATGCTTTGATATCGACACAGGGATAGAAGTATTAACTATAAACTGTGAAGATGTAGTTGATATTATTCCTGTCTAATGCCAATGAATTGTTGCTTTCAAGTGGAGGTAGATTATGTTTGAATGGAAAGTTGAAGAAATGGTATTGATGAACAACCGTCATGATGTATATACAAGTCGTGGTAAAAGAAAAGCAATTATATATGATTGTGAAGATTCTGTGTCAAGAGAAGATAAAATTGCTTTTGTGGATAGTAAGACAGACGGAAAACTGAGTTATCTCCTTTCTCTAATTGAGAAATTCAATGCTGACAAAGATAATTTGCCAAAGAAAGACAGTATGTTTGGTGAGCCGGAAGTTAAAACGACATCTTTGAAGGCATGGATAAAGCGAAATGATACAAAATATTCACAAAATATAATTGATGATTGGTATAAATATGGAAAATATAATCTTTTGGGATGTGAAAGAAATATCCAGTCAAATACCAGAGAAACTTATGATTATTATGAAGATCTGGTTGACGAAGTGTTTCACAGACAGCTTATAAAATGTGAGGAAGAAGAACAAAAATACTTTCATGAGCATGATGAGTATAGTATTTTGAAAAAGAAATTTGAGGAAAAACAACAGCAATATGGAACAACATTTGGTGTTGGAATTGTTATGGGGAGTTGTGGAATATGCGTTGGTGATTTTGAAAATTACAGAGATATAACTATTGAAGAACTGAAAGAACTTCTTTCTAAATATGATCAGCTTGACGCATTTGTGGAAAAACTCTCGAAAGAAACAAATATTGGATATTAATAATTTTTACTGTTTTTAGATGGAGGTGTGAATGTGTTTTTATATAAAATAAAAGTAGAAGACACAGAATTTAAATATGATGTTTATTCGGAGTTTGCGGTTATTGCTGAATCTGAAGAAAAAGCTATTGAGATAGTACAAGAGAGGGGAGCTAACTACGACGAAATTCCAGAGTATTTAGAGGTGTCAAAATTGAAAATAGAAAAAGTTGCTGATGTATCAAATGTAAAATCTGGATATGAAAATAGTATTATTTCCTGCAATTATATAAATGCATAATTAGAAGACTTTTGAACATATAAAAATAAATATGGAGGAAAATTATGAGTGAATTTAAAGCATTAGACGGTGGAAAACCTTTTATGCAACCAGAGAGTCCGTTTTTCTTATTGACAGAAGATGAAGAAGGAAATGTGTCTTATTGCTGGTGGGATAATGAAGAAGGACTTCAAGAGGATGCAGTTGAGCGAAGAAGTAATGGAGAACGATTTGCGCAATTGAAATTTCTTCTTGTAGAGATGTAGAAATTCCTCCTGAGTATACTGTTGATGATTTTATAGAAGAAGTTAATTCCGCTTATGATGATGCCAAAGAAAAAGGATTTGATAGCATTGTGTTGGTAGTAGAAACAGATACAGAACAAACATATTATATCAATGACACAGAAGATGGATTCCAGTGTGATGAATTTGATTATTACTTTGAAGATTTGGATTCCATTGCAGAAACACTATTTAATGAAAAGATTATTGGAAAGCCTATAGAAATTAGAATAGATTAGGCTTTAAAATTGTTTTTATGAGTGGAGAGGACGACATGAATATAAACCCAGAAAAAGTAAAAGAATTAGTGTTATTGTTTTCTGAATTGGATGATGATTATCAAAAGGAATTGATGGGAAAAGCGTATGAGTTATCTTTAAAACAATCCCAAAAGAATTTAATTAAAAAAGAAAACAAAAAATTTAAAAGTGAAAAAGAATACAAAGAGGAAATTGAAAAAAGAAGTAATGAAAGAGCTAAAGAATCATTAGATTTGTTGCAGATATTTGATAAGATTGATGATGAAGGGAAAGCGCAGCTTGCAATCGTTTTAGATAAATTAAGTAACGGAGATCTAACAAGAAAAACAGATATTGAAATAAAAATTAATAGTAAAAAAGTTTCTTTAAAAGATTATATTGAAGAGGTATTGCCACAAGCTGATTTTAAGTCTGCTAATGAAAAGGCGACAGAATATTTAAAAGAAATAAACAGAAATTAGACAATAAAAGGCTGGTTTCAAGTGTAAATGTATAGTTGCGCATTTTGAATAGCTATTAGGAATTGGAAAAAAATTCCACTATACTTTTCCAAATTTTACATTATAATTGAAAGAGAAGACGAAACGTAGTACAACAGAGCAAACAGAAATATTATTCCTTAAATAATATTTTTAAAGTACAAATAATTGGACATGTGATATTATAGAATATTTTTATACATTGGGACTGGTATTATCTTTTTATTTCGATTTTGAGATCAAGCGCGTTACAGATATCAACAAGAGTATTACAATTAGGATTTCCATTGTTAAAATATTGGCTTACAGACTGCTGTGATTTGTGAATGCGTACAGCTAAGTCTTTAATTTGGATATCATCTATTTCCATATATTTTTTTATTTCGGCTAATATTTCTTTTGAAGTTTGATTTAGCATATAGTACCTCTTAAATATATTTTTATTGATTATACAATATAAACAATGAATATACAATATTTTTGTTAAATATTATATAAATATATGTATTGTAAAAACAATATTAATATTGTATAATGGGAAACATCAAGAGAAATTATAGTCTACATAAAAATAGGAAAGGAGAATGCGTAATGGATGTTAAGAGATATGATATAGTACAAGCTGATCTGTCTGGCACAGTTGGATCGGAGCAGGGTGGTGTGCGTCCTGTGCTTATCATCCAAAACGACATTGGTAATTTACATAGTCCAACGACTATTGTAATGCCGTTTTCCACGAAAGTTTACAAGAACCCAAATCAGCCAACGCATACTCTTATAAAGAAAAGTGCTGATACTGGTTTAAAAATGGATTCTGTACTTCTTGGAGAACAAATGAGAGTCATTAGTAGTGAACGCATTAAGAAGAAAATTGGAGCTGTGACGGATATAAAAGAACAGAATGAAATAAGGAGAGTTTATGCTGCCAATTTTGGAGAATAGTATAGAGGAGGTCATGTTATGCAATATGTTGAGATGTCTGTGGAAGAAGCGATGAAAAAATGTAAGAAAAATGCTAAGATTTTAGTTGCTGTACAAGATTTAGCTGATGATACTATAGATACTGTATTCGTTCAGAAAAGGGGTAATGATTGCGAAGATGTTTTCGAAGATGTAAAAACAGTCGCTTCTTTATGCGATGATTTTATTTCACAACTCAAATTATTTACAGAGAAACAAGATATTAGGGATATAAGACCATATGGTATCCAAAGGACTGTATTGTTAGAGAATAGAAATTCCAATTATGGAATAAAATAACGAACGTTTGTTTGGAAAAATATATTGACAAATAAGAACGCATGTTCTATACTTGCATTATCCCTTAAAACAAAAAGAACAAAAGACCCATCCTCAAACGGTGCTGCAACACCATCGGACAGGTCTTCCTACATACAGATTCAAAAGAATCTGAAACGCAGAATGCGCTTATGATTATTTTACATAATGTTTATCAAATAGTCAAGTGATTCCAAGCGATTCTGCAAATACTCAAATGTAGAATAATTAAATAATAATGGGCATTCGCCAAGTGGTTAAGGCGCATGACTTTGACTCATGTATTCATAGGTTCAAATCCTATATGCCCAGTTATGCGGTTATCCGCATTATGATCCATTGGCGCAGCTGGTAGCGCACATGACTTTTAATCATGATGTCATGGGTTCAAGTCCCATATGGATCATCAGCAATTCAAAAAATTGCTCATTTTATTAGCCTCCATTAAAAAGTCCTACGCCAATGTACAGACGTGTATATGCGTAGGCACAAGGCTCCATGGTCAAGCGGTTAAGACATCGCCCTTTCACGGCGGTAACACGGGTTCGATTCCCGTTGGAGTCACTATGGATCATTAGCTCAGTTGGTTAGAGCAACCGGCTCATAACCGGTCGGTCATCTGTTCGAGTCAGATATGATCCATTAAATCAGTGTTTTAAGTACACTGTATTTTTTATACCCATTTTTAGGGAAAATATAAGTAAAAGGAGAAAAACAGAATGAGAGATCCCAATAGACTTTATGATTTTTACAAGGAATTACAAACAATTCATATTAGATACTTTTCTGATCAAAGATTTGGGCAGCTCATATCAAATTTTTATAATTGGGTGCTAAATACAAAGGGTATAGACCCGTTCTTTCCAGAAGAGGACAAGACGATTGGATACCTAAGAGAATATGCTGAGAGTTTTGGTAATGAAGTAATTTAGTAGTTGATTTAAATGTAAAGGGAGGAAAGATTAAATTGGATTATGTAATTAAAAATCATAAAAATGTGTATATAAGATTGAATAAAAATGGCGCACCAGTTACATGTACAGAGAATGATAAAACAATATTTGAATATTCAAAGGCTAAAAATATATTGGATAGTCTGCCTAAGACATTAAAGAGGTTAAATTTTAAGCTTGAAGCAGTTTCACAGATTCAAACAGAATCAACAAAAAGGAAAACAGAGAAAAAGGTACTCGAAGGTGGTAATTATGTGGTATCAGAACAAATTCAACAGTGGGTAGAAAAATTCGGGATCTGTGATGATATTTTGAAAGAAGCACAAGAACGGAGAGAAGAACTAAGAAAAGCATTATCAGATATTGATAAAGAATTTATAAATATAATCCATGAGATTGAATTTGAAGGAAAAATTGATTTGTATGGTGGGTGGAATGAGAGAAATAAGGTAAAAGAAAATAGAGAAATGCGAAGGTGTATTAAAAATGAGATTTTAGTTTTATCAAGTGTCTTAAAAATGGATTTTAGGAATCTGGACAGAGAAATAATAGATAAGGTAGTTACTGGACTAACTAAGAGAAAATTTACATATCGAGTAGTTGAAGAGGAGGAAGAATCAGAAAATGTTGTGTGAAAGATGTATGACAGTTATGGGGACTGGTACTAGATACGAGCAGAATAAAGATGGAAAATCATCAGCTAGAAGATATTATGAGTGCAAAAATAAGAAATGTAGACACAGAGTTTATACAAAAGAACCTAATTTTCAGGAATGTATGAACAAAGCGTCAGACAAATGTGGAAGATAGATATTACATATTAAATTAGATTGGAATGGATGTGTTCATATGGATCAATTATTAAATTCATACTATCAGAATAATGCTAAAAAACTTCATACTACTGTAAATAAAATATTTAATAAACATTTCGGTGGAACTATGGGAAGAGATATGGAGGAATTTTATGGTATCGGAACGGATGTTTTGGTAGAGATCTGGAATAAACATAGAGATGGTAAAGACACATACGATTCTTCTAAAGGATGTTTTGATGGGTATGTATATAGAGCTATAAGTATGGCTATTACAGATGAATTTAAAAGGCAAAACAGGGATAAACGCACAACTAAAGTTTTTAAATTAGATGATAACGGCAACAAAGTTTTAGATAAAAAAACTGGTAGACCAATAAAAATTTCTATATCAGATGTGCGGTTGGATGCTCCAATTAAAGAAGATAGTAATATAACACAAGGCGATATGATTCCATCTGATTTTGATCTTAATGATGAAATGGGAAAAAAATTCAAAGATGAAAGAATAGAGAAGTTTTTAAACAACTTGTCAAGGACACAAAAGCAAATTGCTGAAATGATTATGGATGATATTCCCGTTTCCGATATTAAGCGAAAATTAGAATTAAGTGACAAAGAATACACTGATAATTTTAACGCTATGAGATCATTTAAAAATATCAATATATTATGTAGTAATACAAACCAAACAAATTTTGTGGAGGATGAGAACATGAGTACAACGACACAGACAATGGAAAATTGCAAAACCGATAGAATCAGTATTGCTTCTATTGTAAAGAAGATTGACAGACATACGATTCGGTTTGATCATCCATTGCAGAGAGAATCTGATCAGTGGTCACCGTCTATGAAAGGAAACTTGGTTTCTGATATTCTTCAGGGTAACAAATTACATCCGCTTATTTTTGCGGAACAAATTATTAATGGTGTTCCGATTATATGGGATCTCGATGGTAAACAGCGTTGTACAAATGCATATTCATACTCTCAAAATGGATACAAAGTTTCTAAAAATATTAGGCGTTGGTTGATTAAGTACCAGACAACGAAAAAAGACGAAAACGGGAATGACATTTTGGATGAAAACGGATTCCCTATTGCAGTCAATGCTGAATTTGATATTCGTGGTAAGAAATTTTCTGATTTGCCAGAAGAATTGAGAGACAGGTTTTTAGATTATAGTTTTAACTATGACCAGTATTTAAATTGTTCAGAAGAAGATATTGGATATCATATTGAAAGATATAATGATGGTAAACCTATGACTTCTCCTCAGAAGGGTATTACAAAGCTTGGTACAGAATATGCTGAGTTGGTCAAGTCTATTTCTAATATGCCATTTTTTAAGGATATGGGTGGTTATAAAGTTTCAGAGTTTAAGAATGGGACTATTAACCGTGTAGTTGTAGAGTCTATCATGACGGCAAATTATTTAGACAGATGGAACAAATTTGATGATATGTGTAAATATATCAAAGAAAATGCGGATACAACTATATTCGATAATTTTGAAGACATGATAGAGAGACTTGAGAAAGTTGTGACAGATGATGTTTCTGATATGTTTAATTCTAAGGATAGTTTCTTATGGATTGGATTATTTGCAAGGTTCATTAAATCTGAATCAGATGATAAAAGATTTATTGAATTTATGACTGAGTTTGTTCAGTCATTACATAGTAAATCTGTTGATGGCGTTTCTTTTGATGACATATTAGAATCCAGTAACACAAAGGATAAGGGGATTGTAACAAAGAAAATGAGTCATCTTATTTGGCTTATGAATGAATATTTGGATAATAAAGAAAATTTAGTAGATAGACGAGAGATTACAAATTATCCTGTGGAATTTATAGCAGATGCTATAGATATCGATAGGGAAGTTATAGAAGATGATATAGAAGTATATGAGGATGACCTGAATACTTTACTAGATAATACGGTTAAAATTGGAGCAAAACTAAGAGATAAAGAAAACCGTTTATCATTATTAGCAATGGTTGCATATTCGTATAAAGAAGACACTGATTTAGATAAATGGTTTGATCAATATGCAAAAAAGGATACATATTATGCAGACCAGAAAGTCAACTTTATACATATGAGAAACGATTTTGACCAGTATTGTAGAGAACATAAAATGAGTGCATAGGAGGATATTAACAAATGAGATACATAAGCGATGATAATAAGGTTTTTTAATACAGAACAAGAATGTTATGAGCATGAACAACAGATTAAGAAATCAGAAACTGAAAGGATTAAGAAAGAAAAATTAGAATCTGAGCGTAAAATTTTGATGAATCAGATTTGTCAGAAACGCAAAGAATTAAGTGAACTTACACAAATATATTATAAAAAATTTGGGGTAACAATGGGCGAATATCTTCCATTCAGTGAGTTCCTGAAGATTCTATATGAGTGATGAAAGCCGCATTTCATAGAGAAATTTGGAGGGATAAGGATGAAGTGTAAGTATTGTGGTAGTGAAACGCTTGAAGAACCACAGGATTTTGCAAAAGATTATGATCCATATGATTTAGTATATGGTGATTGTCAACATCGGTGTACTAGATGTGGCTCTATTGGATATGAAATTTTTGGTCACGGAATCAGATGGGAAGAGAAAATAAACAAGAGAGGATAATAAACAATGAGACTTGGTAAATTTTCTGGGCATGTGTATACAGAAGATGAAGCAAAAAATATGGAAGAGTGTGGCGTTTGTATTTCCGATGAAAATGCTGCTGATGAAGAATGGTGTCAGAAACATCATTTAGAAGACTTAATGGACTGCCTTAAATGCTTTGGATGTCCTTTAGCGCAAAAGTCTAAGTAGAAACAAGGAGAAAATTATGAGCGATAAAAAGATAAAAAGAGACGATTTAGGAAATCGAATGAAAATATTTTATGAGGAGGTTCCTAAAACAAGGTTAATGAGACGTTGCCCAGTAATTTGCCGGATTGACGGCAAGGCGTTCCATACATTCACCAGAGGATTCAAAAGACCATTTGATGATGTTCTTATTATGACAATGCAGGAAACAGCGAAATATCTTTGTGAGAATATCCAGGGATGTCAATTAGCGTACACACAGTCAGACGAGATTTCTTTGTTGCTGATTGATTATCAGAGATTTGAAACTTCTGCATGGTTTGATTATGAAATCCAGAAAATGTGTAGCATTTCTGCAAGTATGGCGACTATGGCTTTTAATCGGATATTCAGTGAAACTGTGTCTGATTTGAAGGTTGATAATACAAAACTAATGGATAGATATTTTGAGGTTGCTTATTCAGGAGCCATGTTTGATGCCAGAGTCTTTAATATTCCACGAGAAGAAGTGACAAATTACTTCTACTGGCGGCAACTTGACGCATCCAGAAATAGTATTCAGATGGTGGGACAAGCAAATTTCAGTCACAAGGAATTACAAAATAAGTCCTGTAATGATATTCAGGATATGCTTATGACTCAGAAGGGTATTAACTGGAATGACTTGCCTACATATCAAAAGCGTGGGAGCTGTGTAGTAAGAAATAAAATTATTCTTGAATCAGATGGTGTCAAAGAGAAGTGTATGTTGAGAGATCCGAAGCAAGGAGAAAATAATTGGATTATTGATTACAATATCCCGATTTTCAAGAGTGATGGAAGAGAATATATTGAAAAGTTTGTGAATGTGGGAGAGGTGTAATTATGGCAGAGATTATAAATCCACATACAGCATTAGCAGAATGTCCATTTTGTCATGAACCAGGATTCCTATTTAGAAGACAGTTGTGGAATAACGGACATGGTTATTATGGAAACTACGAATATTATGTTGGTTGTGATAATTATGAATGCAGTGTTAAGCCGAAAACGAGAATGACTAATGATGTTTATGGAGATAAGGAAAATGCTATTCAAGAAGCAATAAGAAAATGGAATAGTCGTTAAAACTAACATTTCAAGAAAGTAAAAATAGATAATATTTCTTTTTTACTTTCTTGAAATCAGCAAATGCTTTAAAGACAAATATTACAGAAATTCATTCCAAGAAACGACAATATAAAAAAGTGAATGGTTTCTTCGTATTCCCAATTATCTCCTGACATTAGATTTTGTAGTTCTTTTTTATAATTAATATATGAAGCGGTATTCTGTATTTTTTGAGGTATATCTTTATTGTTAAATGAAAACCGTTCTTCTGTTAATTTTAATCGTAATAAATTATCTAATGATACAAGTACAGATTCATAGCTTGCAAATGAAATATATGTCACATTTGGGTATGTGTAATTTTGTATTGCACCATTCATTTTTTGTGTTGCACTAAAATCAGAAGAAGTATATTTGTTTACGGATAAATTTACAATCGGTAATGACTTTGTTAGAGCAATTTCTTTCAATAATAGAGCATCCGTTGGGGACATTTGTTTAATGATTTCTACAAACGAGGGATGTACCTGATCTTTTGTATCAGAGTTCATGGCTTTAGCAAGTAAATTAGCGTAGAGATTCCGTAATTCTTCACTATTCATAGAATATGATATTGCTTGAATTGCGGGAACAGCTACATAGGCTTCAGGCTCCACAATTTTATCAGGATCAACATTTTCGAGTTTCTTTTCAAGAAGTTTTTTGGTTTCATCTATTGCATATTCTTTATTAAGAATCCATTTATCAAGACCAGAAAATGCAGCATTAATGGCGCGAGGAATACGGGCAACAAACTTACCTGCTTCTTGAATAGTAGGTTGTAAAGCATCTTCATAAAGTGTTGGAGCAGTTTTAAGAGTATCTCCAATAGCATCTGCTAGTTTATCAAGTCCTTCTGGCATAGGTATCATAACCTTTCGATAAGATTTGACAATATTATACTACATGTACAATGGAATTGGAAGAATAAGGAGAAAGATATTTTGGAAATTGTATTTGCGTGTTCAAAAAACAAAAAAGCAAAAGTAAAAGCTGTTGGTAAAACGCTAAATTTGATGACATTGCTTGTTGCGATAAGTAAATGCTTGGTAGAAAGAATATCAGAAGAGAAGGGAGTGAGTTTGGAGAAGGCGGAAGATATAGTGGTTGATTGTATTAAAGATGGTATGAAAACAATAGAGGATTAGTGCATGAGTATTGGTGGAGTGAAAACCTCACTACGACTGTTTATTTAGAAAGGAATAATTTATGAATTTAGATGAGGCATTATTATCTGCAAAAAATGGTGATTTTGTAACAAATGAGTATTTTGGTCATACCCAATCACTCCATTATTATAATGGTAAATTTTATTATGAGGATGGAGCGGTTGTTCCAAAAGAGTTTCTTTGTAGTCAAGAATTTGCTATTAATGGTGAGTGGAGTATTACAATTCAGAAAGAAGATATAGATTTCGATAAATTGAAATCTATACATGACAAGAGCAGAGGTTATATGTTGTCATCTGGTAGTTATATGGATTGTAAGAAGTAAAAAAGTCAATGAAAAATTCATTTTAACGACATTTAAGGAGAAAATAATATGTGTAAAGAAGAAGTATTTAAAATAGGACTACCCAAATGGCCTCAGTGTGTCATTAATGGAGATAAAATCACTGAGGAACAGGCCTTAGAGATTATAAGAAGAACGGACAGTTTTTTCTTTGGTTTTGATGGCAATAATAAAAAATTTAATGAAATAGCTGAAAGAATTTGCAGGCGTCCAAATTATCATGATTTTGAAAATGATTGGAATAAATATGCTAAAGCAAGAGATGAATTTGAAAAGAATTGGGGACTGGTGGAAACCAACTATATTAATAATGATTGGATTAGTTGTTGCTGGGTTGGTGGGTATCATGGGTGGTGTCATCCTGATGGAACTATAGCTTTTTGCAATAATATTGGAAAATGGCCAGATGTTGAAGAAGTATATAAGGATTTGTGTACATTAGGTAGACACTTTCCATTCTTAAATCTTAACTGCACATTGATGAATGAAGAAGAAGATTATTGTGATAAAAGTCTTGTGTCTATGAAATTGTCTAACGGAGTAGTTGAAATTATAGATACCATTCCATTTGAAGAATTGGAATTTAATGGAGTTAAATTTAACTTCGGATTAGGAAATGAAAATTACTTTGGTTTGGAGCAGATGCAGAAATGGGCAGATGAAGTATATAAAAGCTGATTTGTAGCAATGAATATTTAAATTTATATGTGGAGGGGTAAAGTGACAGAGAATGAAGCAATTGTGAGAATGCAATATAGAGTAGATACGGCAACACATAATATTGGAAAGGGTGTTGATGGAAAAGCATTTGAAGATATGGAAATGGCAATTAAAGCACTTGAAGAAATCCAGCAGTACCGAGCAATCGGCACAGTCGATGAATGCCATGATGCAATGGAAAGATATAGGAAGAGGAAACCCATAATTTTGAACAAACAATCTACAAAGTCAGAAGGTAAATTATATGTAGCTAAATATTTTAAATGTCCTACTTGTGGTAATACATCTACATATTTTGGAGGGTTGCCCAATAATTGTCATAACTGTGGACAAAATTTGGAGAATTGATTTTTATGACCTATCAAACAGCAGATCAAAGGCATCCATTTATGGGACTTGAGAATAAAATCTGTAAAAATCCTGTTTATTGGTGTAGATTACATCAAGTCTGGCTATCTGATGATGATGTAAGAAAGAAACAATGTGAATGTAAACCAACTTTTGACATGATTGGTACATATCGTTGTGGAAATTTGGTTAAGAGAGCAATAGAATGAAACTTTCAAGTTAGAAAAAGAGAATATGAATTATATAAAAAAATGAAAAGGAGAGATAAACGATGTGTAATTTTAAGAGTGGGATTATTTTAAAGAACAAGGTTGTTTTAGCGCCAGAAGGAAATGAAAGTCATTCGGACTTACTGGAGAGTTTTGGTATTGAAGATAATCATATGAATGCAACAAAAACATTTGTAAGAGCAGAATTGATTCCAAAGAACGATGACAAAATGACGGATGTAAAAGAGTGGAGATATAAAGTTGATCAGGATATTGTACCTGATTGGTATGAAAAAGATCCAGAGAGATATGAAAAGGAATTCAGAGAAGCCGTTGAAAAATATATGGAGGATTGGAAGAAGAAATTAAAATTTATTTGTGGACACTATTGGACAAGTGTACAGGATGGGAATCGTACATATTACTTTATGAATGGTATTCTTAAAAAGTCTGAGTTTGGTAAGACAAATAATTATGCAGAATCTTATGTACGAAATAATCTTGTTAATAGTGAATTGGCCGAGGATTTAAAGAAAGAATTTGGAGATAAGTTAGTTCCTATTTCACTAGATCTGACATCTATGGATGGGCTTAAAGATTATGGAACAGTTGAAGGAGATGTTCTTGCAATTCCTAATATTCAGTTGTTAATGAAATTTGGGGAAAATATCCCACTGATTGATAATTGGTATTGGCTTGCAAATCCAAACCAGACACCAAAGAGAAATGATGCCCGTTATGTTCAGTACGTCTACTCCAATGGCAATGTGCGCTACGACGACTGTGATTATGGCGGGGGCGTGCGTCCGTTTTTCATCCTTAAATCTTAAATCTTTGAATCTTGCTAGAATCTTTCGGATAGTCAGGAACTAGGCAAGGGCGCAAGCCCTGCCGTGGCCTAGCATTGAGCGACTGAAAGGAGCGGAGTAACCAGTGAGCGAAGCGAAACTGGATGTTATTGTAAAAGCAATAAATCTTATGG
>ERZ808037.1330-NODE-1330-length-16622-cov-3.851133_pt1 | contig 16622 bp, 14 predicted proteins | sample MGYA00380190_ERZ808037 | MGnify/ENA primary metagenome ERZ808037 (study PRJEB31490, sample SAMN06133399) | mouse gut metagenome | isolation source: J9 | host: mice | place: China: Chengdu | collected 2015-05 ... | reverse complement strand
GCCGTAGGTTTATTAAGGTTACCCTTTTCCCTGAAAATCTTTTTAAAATAACTCTTGACTATTTACCAAATTGCTTTCCTGCACCTGTCAGTCATCATGGATATAATATATATTTCCGTATCTGGTTCAGACTGACAGGGCATAAAATAATAATTCTAAATTTTTTCCGAAAGTTGCGACAGTTTATCTCTGCTGTTGTGTTTATCAGCACTCTTCTGCTGTCGCAACTTTCGCTAACTTTTTCGATTTCTTAATCGTAATCTCTTTAAATGTCCCAATGTTTTTCACATGGTAGGTGATGCCGTATTCTGATTGAAGATTGCTCTTCGTCTTATCCAACCTGCTCCTTAAATGGTTTGCCGTCTTTGGAATCACGGTTGACGGCATACCGTTGCTGTCTGCAACATCAAGAAGATCGATCAGTAATCCGGACATGGAATTTACATATTCTTTCCTGCCCTGCATCAGTTCTATGACACACAGGGCAACAACATCCTCGTCCAGTGTGCGCTGATTAATATTTTTCTGGTTTTCCCACAAAATATCAGATACCTCTTCTTCCGGAATGCCCAATACTCTCCCGACTTTCACACAGGCAACATGAAAATCTGCCATCCTTATCTTATTTCTGATCCGGACCTCTTCCGTATCGTTCAGTGCAGCCGCCAATACATTGAAGCAAGCTCCGAGCATCTTCGGTCTGTCTTTTTCAAACTCCGCCCACAGTTCCTCTTCTGTCAGAACCTTATCAGGAGTAATCCTTCTTAATGTGAGAATAACAGAACGGTCTAACAGGTCGCTTTCTTTCGCGACTAATGAAACCCCATTGACCGCAACCACCGCCTTTAAATCCAGTACGATTTCATCTGCATTTCGGTATAATGCGCGCTTTGAAAAACTCCCTCCGGTAACTGCGACTGCAAGAATATCCGATATTTTTCGGCTCAGGGAAGATAAGTTATCGAATGTCACAAAGTAACCGTTATACAGCCTCACCTCCAGTCCGTCGCTGCCTCTTGGAATGCCGCTTCCCAGTTCGCTTGACTTAGGGTCAATCAGTTCCTCCAGCTTTTTGAAGCTGCTGCTCTTGCTGGAACCCTTTTCGCCTGTAAGCACCAGAATGGGATGGTTGATCCTAAGCCCCCACAGGGAGGTCACAAGATACAGTGTGAGAAGCTTTACCTCCCTGTCGGATGACAGATTGAAATGCTTTCTCATATAATTCAGCAATTTCGACGGTTGAACCCTTAGATTCGGTTCTATCTGATTGGCATAGTTCGCCGCGTGACGAAAGATGATGCCGGATGTCTTTTCAACGGAAACTTCGCCATGCTCAATCCATACAGCCGTACCCTCTTCTCTGTTCAGTTCATAGGCATATTGGAAACCGTTATTAAATACGCGTTTGCAGACTTCAACATCTTCTGTCGTGTCTGTCCCGATGATCTCGATAATCTCAACTGCACTCTGTACATCCTGCACGGAAAGTACTTCTCCGAACCGGGTATAGTAAATCTTTTTTAATGCTTTCCTGAAATCATTCTCATAAAGGGGGAATGCCGCAGCATTGCCCCCAGATTCCTCCACGATACAGTAATACCCGCCTTTGTCATCCTTTGCAACCCTTATCATTTTCTCGTCGAGTAATACCTGCAGATCTTTCTGTAAGTCTTTAGCCATTATGATTGCTCCTTTTTCCTTTATTTAGATAATAACTCAGGTCATATGCAAGTTCTTTTATAAATATCCTGTTAAAACACCCTATAGCCATGACCATTACCCGCATACCTTCCAAATATGACAAATCGGGCATTCCACCCGGTTTATAAATGGGAAGATTGCGGAATGTTTTATGGGCATGGTATCCGCTCACCTTGCAGAATCGTTTCTGCTCTTTTTTGTTCCTGCGATAAAATGAAAAATAAACTGTTATGGTTTCCTTTGTTTTATCAACTGTAAAATCTGTTATTATTCCATGACGATATTTCATATCTTCGTTCGCCTCCTTTAAATCCTTTAAAATGGATATTGTTATTCAGTTTACAAGGTACAATGCTCAAAAAGCATTTATCTTTAGCGGCTGTCTCCGTTACTCTTCTGCGTCCTGTTCCTGATAATATTCTTCATCAAGCTGTATCTTTCCGACATATAATTTTCCGTCTTCTCCTTTGTTCAGCACCGCGATTACTCTTGTATCGATCAGTTCATCAAGTTCTGCTGAATCGTCAGCTTCTGTATAAATTCCCATTTCACAGCAGAATGCTGCAAACGCTGAATTTATCTCCCAGTCAATGTCGATTCTTTTCATAAACTCTATCTGAGGCTCTTTATCCAATACGATAAAGACTCGAAATGCCCTGTTCCTTTCATCTAATTTGTATCTCGTGATTTCACCTTTGTATTCTTTTCCTGCCCTGACTTCGGGCTTTACAAACTCAATTTTCATTAAAATACCTTTCCGCTCTGCTGCGCGCTAAACAGAGCTTTTTCTTCTGGCTCAAGCTAGTATTATATATACTATTATTAAAAAAATTGTATTACTATGTAAGTAATTGGGTATAATAGTTCTATTTTTTAACTATTGTCATATAATGAATCAGATAGATATACTGAACTGCTTCGATGAGATTTTTTATTTTTCAAACAATCAAATAAGAAAAATATGCCTTTTTATATTTTTTTAATAAGTTTCACAAAAACTTTATAATTATGGGAGAGAACAGAATGAGCAAACAAACGCCAAAAAAAGAAGAAAATAATACTACCCAAAAAATTATAGGCAGATCTTCAAATGAAGAGATTAAAAACAGACATGAGGCTTACTGTAAATTACGCAAAATCTATCCAACTTTATCAAAAGGGGAGTTTATTAATAAAGTAACAGCATATTTTATAAAAAATAAAATTAGAATACCGACTGAACAAACAATCAATTCGGATTTAAAAAAATGTAAGATTTATTTTAAAAATCTCAAACACATTCAATTAGAACCTACAAACTTTCATATGTTAGGAAATGAAATACACAAAAAACTTCGACAAATCCGAGTCAGCTTTCATACTTATGATTTCATTCTATTTGATGCTGAAAAAGACTCGACAAAGGAATACAATCCAAAAAAAGAACTTGGCAACAGGTATGAAGATAAAAACGACTTTTTACCTGATTTAGGCACAAATCAAATACCATCTGACACACTATTTCATTTAAGGATAATTCTCAAAGAAAAAGGACTCGAAGAATATATAGCAAATATCTATGACAGTAATTTTATTTCACCAAAACCTTTTTTATACAGTGAGACACACGATTACTGCACAATAATTGTCTTTGAATTTAAAAATTATGATGAAATAATGGATAATACATATGGAATAGTTGAAAATTTTATATGCTCACCGCTCCATAAAAAATAGCAAAGATTACTTGCTACATATTTTATTTTCACAATACAAAATGGCATTTTCTGCTTCAACAGAAAGTGCCATTTTACATTACATTGTATTGAACCAATTATAACGCTCGTTTTGAATAAATAACTGTAATCCCATAGTCATTCGTAGTCAGATACAGTTCCGCCCACCATTCCAGTCCATTATCCATACAGATCATACTCTCCATCTCTGCCGTTCCATACCGAATACCATACTCCTCCAACAAGCAGTGATACAAAATTTCCGCATCATCTGTATCTTTCTCCGGCAACAACAGAAGCACATAACCTCCATCATCATGATCCACTTCACGTTCCATTCCGTATTCTGCATCCAAAATTGCAGCGATATGTTCTACTGCCTTTATCACTTCCAACGGTATGTTATATTTTTCCTGTAAATCCAATAAGTTCCGTATTTGTGCCGCTCTCCATATTTTTTCTATCATATCTACTGCATCCCTCCGATATACAATCTCAAAATATTGCATGAAAATATGAATCAAATAAAATCTACATCACCGCTTTCCAGTGAATATCTGTATACATTTTCAGACAGCACAGCTCCCTCAAATTCCAGTAGCTCTATTCTATTTCGGGAAAACTCCTGCAATTCCGACAGATCGAACACATTATCTTCGGGAATAACAAGAACCTCATAAATACTGACCGGAACAATATAAAGAAAACTACTATATATTTCCTTTGCTAAGTCTCTTAATCTGCCTGTATCAAGGATTGCCGAATGATGCCCATTGCTCATTGCGAATATCTCATAGCCTGATTCCTCCGCTGAGAACTCCACTCCTTTTACCATACAATCTTTCTTTGTATTCTCACTGGCAGTCTGAAGCAATTCCTCCTCACTGGCATCACACATTCCCTTTTGAATATTTACTGCAAGAGAAAAACACCTGTCTTCAGTACTCACCTCCAGAACAAGTACAGGCACTACAGCCAGGTCAAGAAATGGGTAATAAACCAGATTATCTAAAAATCCATTATATCTCTCATACGGAACAAGCCGAAGATACACGTTTGCTTTCATTTTGTCAAAAGGAAAACCTTTTCTATCCAGTTTTTTATATCTGCCATACACAGTCCAAAGTCCCTGTAAAATATCATCTAAACCGCTTTTTCCATAGCCTGTGCCGGATGCTTTCACACATACCACTGGGGCAAACAGCGGATTCTCTCCTATGATGATCTCAAAAATCTTCTCTCCGTCCTCCTTTGTCACTGCATGAATGATAACCCTTTCTTCTGTCTTTTCCTCTGCTAATTGTCGCAGTTGTTCTAAAAATACGCTTAACTCTGTTTGTCTGTCTGAATACATATGCGCTCCTTTCCGAATCATAAAAAACAGGAGCAAAACCATCTGTTGGCTTTGCTCCCCATATTTATCACAAATACTATGTATGATATTTTTATTTCAACACATCCCACTGACACTCAGCTGTTGCACACAAAAAAGTCCCCCGCTACTTTTTCTATAAAGTAACAGAGGACTTTTTTTATTCATACCTGTAAATAATCAAACTACTATTTACTTAGCTTCCAGTGTATTACTTGCTGTTAATAGCCGCCTGAGCCGCCGCCAGTCTCGCAATGGGCACTCTGAACGGTGAGCAGGATACATAATCCAATCCGATCTTATGGCAGAACTCTACGGAAGAAGGATCTCCGCCGTGCTCGCCGCAGATACCGATGTGCAGCTTAGGATTAACAGGCTTGCCCAGCTTAATGGAAGTCTCCATCAGTCTGCCCACACCGTTTTGGTCCAATTTAGCAAAAGGATCATTCTCGAATATCTTAGTGTCATAATAAGCATTCAAGAACTTACCTGCATCATCACGAGAGAAACCGAAGGTCATCTGAGTCAAGTCATTCGTACCGAAGCAGAAGAAATCAGCCTCCTTGGCAATCTCGTCAGCGGTCAGTGCCGCTCTGGGAATCTCAATCATAGTACCTACTTCATATTCCAATTCGATTCCTGCCGCAGCAATCTCTGCATCGGCAGTCTCTACTACTACTTTCTTAACAAACTTTAACTCTTTTACCTCACAGATCAGAGGAATCATGATCTCGGGTTTCACGTTCCAGTCGGAATGTGCCTTCTTCACATTGATAGCGGCACGGATCACAGCCTTGGTCTGCATCTTGGCAATCTCAGGATAGGTTACGGCAAGACGACACCCTCTGTGGCCCATCATGGGATTAAACTCATGCAAGGACGCAATAATGTTCTTAATCGTCTCAACAGATTTGCCTTGAGCTTCCGCCAGCTTCTCAATGTCAGCTTCCTCGGTAGGAACAAACTCATGCAGAGGCGGATCCAAGAAACGGATGGTAACAGGATTCCCCTCCAGAGCCTCATACAGCGCCTCGAAATCGTTCTGCTGGAAAGGCAGGATCTTCTCCAATGCAGCCTCTCTCTCCTCCACGGTATCGGAACAAATCATTTCACGGAATGCTGCGATTCTGTCCTCCTCAAAGAACATATGCTCTGTACGGCACAATCCGATGCCTTCCGCGCCTAATTCACGAGCCTTCTTGGCATCTGCAGGCGTATCCGCATTGGTACGTACCTTTAACGTCCTGAACTTGTCCGCCCAAGCCATAACACGGCCGAACTCACCTGCGATAGTAGCGTCTACCGTCTTAATCTGGCCGGCATAAATATTACCTGTGGTTCCGTCGATGGAAATATAATCACCCTCATGGAACTCCTGTCCTGCCAGAGTGAATTTCTTGTTTGCCTCATCCATTGCAATATCGCCGCAGCCGGATACACAGCAAGTACCCATACCACGGGCAACCACTGCCGCATGGGAAGTCATACCGCCGCGGACTGTCAAAATACCCTGAGCGACTTTCATACCGGTGATATCTTCGGGAGAAGTCTCCAGACGAACCAGAACAACCTTCTCTCCCTTTGCAGCCCACTCTTCCGCATCTTCCGCAGTAAATACGATCTTACCACAGGCAGCTCCGGGAGAAGCTCCGAGACCCTTGCCCATAGGTGTTGCCGCCTTCAATGCAGCGGCATCAAACTGAGGATGCAGCAGCGTGTCCAGATTACGGGGATCAATCATAGCCACTGCTTCCGCCTCGGTCTTATGTCCCTCGTCCACCAGATCACAGGCAATCTTTAATGCCGCCTGTGCGGTTCTCTTACCATTACGGCACTGCAGCATATACAGCTTCTTGTTTTCTACGGTAAATTCCATATCCTGCATATCATGGTAGTGATTTTCCAGAAGCTCACAAACTTTAATAAACTCCGCATATGCCTCAGGGAACTCCTGCTCCATCTGGGCAATGGGCATGGGTGTACGAACACCTGCCACTACGTCCTCACCCTGTGCATTTTTCAGGAACTCACCCATCAGCTTCTTTTCGCCGGTGGCAGGATCACGAGTAAATGCAACGCCGGTGCCGGACTCTTCGTTTAAGTTACCGAATACCATGGGCATTACGTTTACCGCAGTACCCCATGAATAAGGGATGTCATTGTCGCGGCGGTATACATTCGCACGAGGGTTGTCCCAGGAACGGAATACAGCTTCGATAGCCAGCTTCAACTGCTCTACCGGATCAGAAGGGAAATCCTTTCCCAGCTGATTCTTGTACTCAGCCTTAAACTGCTCTGCCAAAGTCTTTAAATCGGCAGCGGTCAGCTCAACGTCGAACTTGACACCTTTTTCTTCCTTCATCTTGTCGATCAGCTGTTCAAAATATTTCTTGCCGACCTCCATAACCACATCCGAAAACATCTGGATAAAACGTCTATAAGAATCATATACAAAACGCTCAAAAGCAGGATCCGGATTTCCTGCGATCATAGCTGCAACCACTTCGTCATTCAGACCAAGATTCAAAATTGTATCCATCATACCGGGCATGGAAGCACGGGCACCGGAACGAACGGAAACAAGCAAGGGATTCTGCAGATCACCGAACTTCTTGCCGTTGATTTTCTCCATCTCTGCCACATACTCCATGGTCTGGCCCATGATTTCATCGTTGATTTTGCGGCCATCCTCATAATACTGCGTACATGCCTCCGTAGTGATGGTAAAGCCCTGAGGAACCGGCAGACCAATGCTTGTCATCTCGGCCAGATTAGCGCCCTTGCCGCCGAGAAGGTTCCGCATACTCATATCACCTTCACTGAATAAATACACCCATTTTTTCATCCTAAAGTTTCTCCCTTTCAAAGATAGTTGTAACCGTCCGCAGCCGTACATCGGAAAACATATATTGCTTCCGGAGAGGCACCTCAAACAGTTAGATTTAAACAGCCGAAAAACTCCGACCGCTTTCGGACTACAAAAATTAATACCAGTTCAATCCTTGCATATTTTAACAATTCGCTGACAGAATAGCAAGCCGGATTTGATAATTTTTTGACACACTTTTGATTTTCGTGCAATATGCCAACTTTCCATTTTCTGCCTATTACAGTTTGCACAACAAAGGCAAAATTGTAATTACTTACATTTACCAAAATTTACATTTGCCTTGCTGATCAGACAAAAAAGAACACTCATTTTCCATCATATATCGCATCCGATTTATGTAGTATGCCCCTTCGACCATACTGTCAATTCCATCATTTTTCCAATTCTACCGTATATTCGAAAAAATGCATATAGCACAAATGCCTTTTCTATAATATTTCCCATTTTACTTATAAGAGTATATTAGAAAATGCTTTATCAGGAGTGTTGACCACACTCGTGGAATGTAAGTCCCGATTTAAAAGGTACTGCAAACCGCGCAGCAAGGTATTACTTTCTAAAATCAAGATGCCGCAAACCGCGCAACAAGGTATCACTTCCTAAATTGAGGTACTGCAAACCGCGCAGCAAGATATCACTTCCTAAAATCAAGATGCCGCATGCCGCGCAGCAAGGTATCACTTCCTAAATCAAGGTGCCGCATGCCGCGCAGCGGGGCGTTCAAACCGGGGGAGTGATTTTTCAAACACGCTCTAACGATTTCAGCAAAGCTTATAACGATTTAACCGCACTCACAAATCTTTATATTTTGATACTCTTTACTTCCCGTCGAAAACTATTTATGCCAAAATGCAAAGCCACAATAGGTCGGATCTCTGCTGCGTCTTGCACAGGTACAATGCCCTCCTACTTTTTAGGCACAAAGCTGTCAAATATACATATGTCAAAATGCTTTTTGGCCGCTTCCAGCTCCCGTGGTGTCTTAATGGTCCACGCCACCGCGGTATTCCGATAAAATTCACGGCAAATCCAGCGGGAAAATATTTTCGGGTACTTATGGTTATATGCCACAAAATCCGGCTTTCCCAACCAGTTAAACAAAAGGTTCTGCAGCAGAAAGCACACCGGACCGTTGAACTCTCCTTCCTTTAAAAAGGCATCCGACAGCTGGCCCCGCACGATTTCCCTACGGTTTTTTCTGTACCATCTCACTGCCAGAGGATGAAAAGACTCAATGCAGTACATTCCCTTGTAGTCCGACAACAGCCTGTCCGCCGCCGGACAGACAGAAGTATCCATGGTGGGAAGCTTTAATTCCACAATCAGAGGAACCCTGCCGTTCACTAATGTAAGCACATCCTCCAGACGAGGAATCCGCTGAGCAGAACCGCATAGGCGGAATCTCTGAAGTTCCTCACAAGTGTAATCACATACCTTCCCCTCCGCGCCGCAGATTCTTTTCAGCGTAAAGTCATGGAATACCATGGGAATACCGTCCTTGGAAAGCTGTACATCCATCTCAATCCCAAAGCCCTCTTTGACGGCCCTGCCAAAGGCGGCCAGTGAATTTTCCGGCGCATCCGAATTATTATCATAAAGCCCTCTATGGGCATAAAGCCATTTCCGGTAAGACGATGTATCCGGCCTGCCGAAGATTCTCGGCATAATCATATAAAAATATAACGCGGTTAATGCCGTCATGCTCATTACCAAAATCACTAAAATAATCATTTCCCCTATTCCCCTCCGTATCCTTGCCTACTACAATCTATATGGCTAGTACCCTTGCAGCCAATAAAGAATTGCCTCTCTTACTGCCTAAGCCATAACCATTTACAGCCTACTCCATCTGGCGGAAATTTTCAAGAACTCAAACCAATATTTAGGAGACCTTTTTGAAATCTTTCTTTTTTCTTAAAAAATTCCGTCTGTTCCGTTACCCCGCCTCCGTAATCCTGTTGTACAAACGATCCGGAAAAAGAGAAACCACCCTGAGTCCCACAATATTATATGAACATTTTCACCATTATAAAATGAGCTTCTCTGCCTTTTTCTGAATTTCATATACCGGTCATGTCAGAGCGTGCTTGAAATATGCTTTCCCCGGAATGTACGCCACACTTTACGAGATGCAAGTCTCAATCCGGAAGTCATAGTGGGACATCGTTCATTTCCGCATGGCTGAATGGTTGTAACAGTTCAGACAGCCCCTCCCGCGAAGTCAAAATCGCGTCTCTATGCGATTTTGCGAGACATGCGGGCGCCAAAACGCATTCTTTCCGCGTTTTGTGTGCATCTTGTAACGGTTCAGTGACCTGTCTGAACTGTTACGAATGGTTACACAAAATCCCCTCCGCCGCAAAAGTTGCCTTGAAAAATCAAAGGTTTTATGTATAATAGAGATTAACTGTGTAAACTTAGAAAATATTAGAAAATTAGGAAAACAGAGGTAGTATCATGATACAGGCAAACAATGTAACTTTACGAATCGGCAAAAAAGCGTTATTTGAGGACGTAAACATTAAATTTACGGAAGGGAACTGTTACGGAGTAAGCGGTGCAAACGGTGCGGGAAAGTCTACTTTTCTGAAAATTCTTTCCGGCAAACTGGAAACCACCAGCGGCGATGTCATTATTACTCCCGGCCAGCGTCTTTCCGTGCTGGAACAGGATCATTTTAAATATGACGATTGCGTGGTAATGGACACCGTTATCATGGGCAACGAGCGCCTGTACCAGATTATGAAGGAAAAGGACGCTCTCTATGCAAAGGAAGAGTTTACCGATGAAGACGGCATCCGCGCCAGCGAGCTGGAGGCTGAATTTGCGGAAATGGACGGCTGGGAAGCCGAGTCTAACGCCGCTACTCTGCTGAACGGCCTTGGTATAGACACGGAGCTCCATTATTCTATAATGAAGGATTTGGACAGCAATATTAAGGTAAAAGTCCTGCTGGCAAAGGCTCTGTTTGGTAATCCCGATATCCTGCTTCTGGACGAGCCCACCAACCATTTGGATTTGGATGCCATCTCATGGCTGGAAGAGTTTTTGATTAATTTTGAAAATACGGTTATCGTGGTATCCCACGACCGATACTTCTTAAATAAGGTATGTACCCATACTGCCGACATCGACTACGGAAAGATTCAGCTCTATGCCGGCAACTACGATTTCTGGTATGAGTCCAGCCAGCTGTTAATCAAGCAAATGAAAGAAGCCAACAAGAAAAAAGAAGAAAAAATCAAGGAGCTTCAAGAGTTTATCTCCCGTTTCTCCGCCAATGCTTCCAAGTCCAAGCAGGCTACTTCCAGAAAACGGGCGCTTGAAAAGATCGAGCTGGATGATATCAGACCGTCCAGCAGAAAGTACCCTTATATTGACTTCCGCCCCGACCGTGAAATCGGCAATGAAGTGCTGACCGTGGAACATCTGTCCAAGACTGTCAACGGCGAAAAGTTACTGGATGATATCTCTTTTGTGATGGGTCATAACGATAAAATTGCATTTGTGGGAAGTCAGGAACTTGCCAAGACCACCTTGTTCCAGATTCTCATGGGAGAATTGGAACCGGACGAAGGCACCGTAAAGTGGGGCGTTACCACCTCACAGGCATATTTCCCCAAGGACAGCACCGCCGAATTCGACAACGACCTGACCATTGTGGACTGGCTTACCGGCTACTCTCCCGTAAAGGATGTCACCTATGTCCGAGGCTTTTTGGGACGTATGCTGTTTGCGGGCGAAGACGGCGTCAAGAAAGTAAATGTATTGTCCGGCGGCGAAAAAGTACGCTGCCTTCTCTCCAAAATGATGATCAGCGGCGCCAACTGCCTTGTTCTGGATGAGCCTACCAACCATTTGGATATGGAATCCATCACTGCCCTGAACAACGGTTTGATTAAATTCCCCGGAGTAGCCCTCTTCTCCTGCCATGACCATCAGTTTGTGGAAACCACAGCAAACCGAATTATAGAAATTCTTCCCGACGGCCACATGATTGACAAAATCACCACCTATGACGAATACCTCGCCAATGATGAAATGGCCAGAAAACGCACCGTCTTCACCGCCCAGAAGGAAGAAGAAGATTAAAAAAATTACGGTACCGGATCTTTTCAGTCCCGAAACGAAAGCGCCCGGAAGGATTTTCAGCTGCTTTTTTGCAGATGAAAATTGCTTCCCTTACATGGGAGCTGTAGTGTAGGGACGGTACCGGAATAGGAGGAACCTGCGTGAACGAGATGAGAGCCGTTGACCTGCATGTGCATTCCAACCGTTCGGACGGTACTTTTTCCCCCACCCAATTAGTGGATTATGCGATGGAAAAGGGCTTGGCGGCCTTCGCTCTGACGGATCACGATACCGTGGACGGACTGGAAGAAGCAATCTCTTATGCCGACGGACTCCGCCGGACTCTTCCTCCGGAAAAAGCCCGGAGCGTACCCGAAGTTATTCCGGGGATTGAACTGTCTACCGAGTATCAGGGGAAGGACGTACACATTGTAGGTCTTTATATCAATTATCATAATAAAGTCTTTCAGGAGTACCTGAAAGACTTCGTGGAATCCCGGATCAACCGAAACCGGAAAATGTGTGCGCTGCTTCAAGAGGCAGGCATTGCCGTCAGCTACGAGGCCTTGCTGGAAGAATTTCCGAATGCGGTAATCACCAGAGCACATTACGCTAAATATTTGTTAAACCATGGATATACCAAGAGCATGAAAGAAGGATTCGAGCGCTATGTGGGCGACCACTGTCCCTATTATGTACCCAGAAAAAAAGTCACCCCCGAGCAGGCCATTGAATTGATTCTTCAGGCAGGCGGCATTCCGATTCTGGCACACCCGATTCTGTACCGTATGAGCGACCGCCGGTTGGAAGAATTGGTGGTTCGTTTAAAAGATGCGGGCCTTCAAGGAATTGAAGCCGTATACAGCACTTACAATGCCGCAGAGGAACGTCAAATCCGCAGACTTGCCGCTTCCTATCATTTAACGGTCAGCGGCGGTTCCGATTTTCACGGCGGGAACAAGCCGGGGCTGGATTTAGCTGTGGGTTACGGCAAATTGTTTGTCCCCTATTCCGTATTAGAAGCGATAAAGGAGTTATTATAAATACTATGAAGAAGCTTTTCTGGATCAGAACCGGATTACTGTTTACCGTCCTTATATTTGCCGTTTTGGGCGGCAATTTTCTCTATACAGGTGCGGAAAGCGCCTCTCCGCTGGACATGGCCGCGGATGCGGTTCCTCTGACGGAAGACATTGTTTTAATCCAGACTTTTTCTCCGGCTCATGCCAAGGTCACTGCCATCTCTCTGGCACTCCGGTCTCCGGAACAATCGGAACCTATGTCCGCCGCGTCAGGTACTCTCACCGTCATCCTCTCCGGCCACGATACAAAAGAAGAAATTTACCACGATACGATCTCTCTGGAGGGAGTGCCGGATCATTGGTATCTTGATTTTCCCGTAAATTGCAGATTGAATGCAGACGGATGGTATGATTTCTCCGTTTCCGCCGCAGGTTATCAAGACGGGAAAAATCCTTCCTTATATTTTGTGCCGCAGTCCGCAAGAATTCCCGAAATCACGGAGGATTTCACCGAAGCTGCAGAGAGTATAAATCCCGAATCAATTCCTTCCCCCAAGACAACGGGCGCCGCTGCTATGCGCTTAAGCTATGATGTGTTGGTTCCCTTCCGGTTGGCTTTATTCCTCGCAGTTCTGGGGATATGTCTGATCGTTACAATAGCGGCTGCTTTTCGTTCCCAGAGACAAAAGCTCAGATCCAAAAATTCGGAAAAGAAACTGCATTCCGATAAAAATTCTGCTTCTGCCAAAACAAACACGGCAGTTTCCACCCACAAGGAAGATAAAGACATAAATACCGCAAATGATTTCACCTTGGGCGATTTTCTTTCGGTTAAAATCTTTCGGGTTCCTTTGATTCATATCTTGTTCTTTGCGGCTGTTACCATAGCTGCAGTCATACTTCGCATTGCCTTTTTACCGGTAAAAAGCAATGATTATTACCTATGCTATGAATCTTGGATCCATGATATGCGCTCTCTCGGAGTATGGACAGCTCTGGGCCGCAATATAGGCGATTATCCGCCATTGTATATCACTCCCTTGACCATACTTTCAACGCTGCCCTTTGAACCGGTAGTGATCATAAAGTTGATGCCTTGTGTGTTTGACTTTGTACTGGCTGCCGCCTCCGTAAAACTATCCGGACGGCTGGGTGTCACCGAGCTGAGTAAAAGGCTCACGCTCTATGCCGTAATCCTGTTAAATCCTTTGACACTGCTTAACTCGGCCGCATGGGGACAATGTGACAGTCTCTACAGTTCTTTTCTCCTGTTGACGCTGCTCTCCGTCTGCGGTGCAAAGCTATGGAGCACAAAAGCTCTCAAACGGAAAAAGGGGGCCTTCCGTCTCTCCGGAGACGGCATCTGCCTGCTGTTTGCCATAGCGTTTTCTTTGAAATTACAGGCTGTTTTCTTTCTTCCCGTTCTCTGCCTTCTGTGGATGATGCAGAAGCGGAATGTGCTGAGACCCGTGCAGCTTCTGTGGATACCCATTGTCTATACGATCAGCTGTATCCCTATGTGCCTTGCGGGACGCAGCTTAAAAGCTATGTTCAAAATATATCTGGGACAGGCCGACCGCAATTACGGCACCTTGACACTGAATTACCCCAACCTTTACACCTTAATCGGTTCATGGTCCGAGGGACTTTATGACAGTTACTTTGTATATGGAATGTTGTTAACCTTCTTATTATTAATCATTCTGTTCTATCGGCTTTATTGTTGCAAAATCACTCTGGACGGCCCGGCTCTCTGTAAAGTAACAGCATTGTCCATACTGATTATATGCTACTGCATGCCTCTGGTGCATGAACGCTATGCCTATACGGCAGAAACGCTGCTGTTTATCATCATGACAAAAGAAACAAAGCACGTAAAAACGGCATTGATTACAATGCTTTGCACCTTGCTTACTTACTGTACTTACTTGATGCAGCTGGAAGGCAGTTTCTCGGTATTGCCGGATCCGGTCATTGCATGTATCCGTCTGGGAGTCATCTTCTATCTGACAAAAGATATTTTCCAGACGAGCCAGCCCTCCTGCAATACAAAAGCATCGGAATAGTAAACCGTCCGACCCCCGAAACAGCTCGACGAACATTAGACCGACTATCACCCAGCCATTCTTCAATAGTTGGCAGAGAATGTTTATATCCATTTGCAGAACAATATATGTCAAATGCCATGGCTAAAACTTCTTAAGCTTTCCCATTAAGATGGTATGCCGGTGACTCCATCAGGAAAAAAAGAAACATCTTTTCACAATGAAAAATATGATAAATACATGAATAAAGGTTGTGTTAAAACTCTTACATCCGGATAAATAGGCAACGCCGGATAAAACAATGACAAAAATATTAAAACAAAAATATAAAAAGTATATTGTTTTTTGAAAATACACGAACACAAAGATATAACCTGACAGTTCAGCCGGCCAAAGCCAATGGTCTATTCGTGTCCGAAGAAATCCTCGAATACTCACCGTCGGCTTTGACCGGAAAACTCTTTAGATTAATTAGCCTGAATGCATAAGCAGAATAAATAGAGCACGACGCTCAACCCTCTACAATTAAATATCTTCCGTCACCGATGTCAAATACTTCGTCGGCCTCCAGAATGGAATCATCCATAACGCCTTCCGTATCAATCCCTTCCTCCTCGAAATATTCAATTACTTCTTCTACGGAATTGACTACCACAGCCATACATTCTTCCAGAAAATCTTCCGCTTCCTCCAAAGTCTCCGCTACCTCCTGCGGAAAAAGCTGCAGCTGGTTCTCCAAAAAACACTCTAAAACCGCATCGTCAAATTCGTGCATATATTCACCTCCTTTTTCTTAATTCCTTATGTTTTTCATAAATAATAATACGATTATATGCTTCCGTCAAGTCCCTAAGTCAAATTGCCGGCCGAAAATCGGAATGTATGTTACTTTTCACTCCGTGACCGGTAACGCATACACGAAAATCGCATAACAGCGGTTTCGCACGGCTGTCCAAGCGATTAATCCAATCGCTTTGGATTGCACATTCCCCACAAGGTCAGTCTATCCTTAACCAAAACGCAGGACGCACACAGCTGTCCGTTTCTTCTACGCCTTGCGCTGCCCACTCAATATATCCGTCAAAATTGACACAGCTCATAAAATCGTATTTACCCTCATCTCTGTCCCAAGAATTCCCATAGTACCGCAGCCACCAACAGCCTTTATTCTCATCTTCGCCGCTCTCGTCAAGAAACCATGCTCCCTGAGATCGCGCATAGGCGGTCGTCACTGCACCACGCTCTTCATAATCGACATAATCCTCCTTCTCATCATCAAATAATTCTTCTACTTCGCCCGTGCTCAATAGGAATATAGAATCCTGAGTATTTCCTGTGGGGTTTTCCACAATGGAAAGAAGAATTTTTTCCCGCTCCTGCATCGAAAAAGCCGACATTAAAAATTCGTGATTCAGCCAGCCTCTTAAAGAGCAGTCCTGCCATGCTACTTTTTGTGAAAAATTATGATACGGTTTACAATCCAGCAAATATTTGCTGATGCAGAGGCAGCGGTGTTCTTCTTCTCTCAGGACAATCCATTCAATCGGCTCTTTTTTTGCCTGACAATTTTGCAAGCAAGGCCTGACCAATAGTGTTGTTGACCTTATGCGAACCGGTATGGTTCAGGTCTTCACGTTTCAGATAAATTTGCGCACCACCCAACTCTTTCGACCATCGTTCAGCATGATATAAAGGACTCGGACGACCGACGTAAAACGCCAGATCACGGTCAAATTCTGCCAAAAACTGTGCATCATCTTTCATACGGAAGTAGAGCTTTTCCAAGTCTTCTAAAGCCGCCATGAG
>ERZ808037.1329-NODE-1329-length-16628-cov-3.938735_pt1 | contig 16628 bp, 10 predicted proteins | sample MGYA00380190_ERZ808037 | MGnify/ENA primary metagenome ERZ808037 (study PRJEB31490, sample SAMN06133399) | mouse gut metagenome | isolation source: J9 | host: mice | place: China: Chengdu | collected 2015-05 ... | reverse complement strand
ATTATATCGGATTTTGTTGGAATTGAAAAGGGAAAGCTTCAATTCCCATTAAATGAAATCCAATCATGTAAAAAGGATAGCAAATACCGCCACCCTTTTTATAATCCTCTAATGTTTCATATACTTCTCCAAAAGCCGGGATACCTCTTTCACATCAATAGGCTTTGCCATATGGGCATTCATGCCGGCCTCTAAGCATTTCTTTCTGTCCTCTGTAAAAGCATCCGCCGTCATGGCAATAATTGGCAGATCCGCATCGGGACGCTCCAGCGCTCTTATCTTCTCTGTTGCCTCATATCCTGTCATAACAGGCATTCTGATATCCATTAGGATAACGTCATAATAACCCGGCTGTGATTTCTCAAACATTTCCACACAGATCCGGCCGTTCTCAGCCCACTCAATCTCCATTCCCCGTCCGGAAAGCAGTTCCGCCGCAATCTCGTAATTCAAGTCGTTGTCCTCTGCCAACAGTATTTTCACACCGCTAAAATCTTCTCGAGACACATTCTGCACCTCCGGTACTTCCTGTCCGGGATTCATATAGCGTAACATACCATAATACAATGTGGACTTAAACAAGGGTTTGGATATAAAGCCTTTAACGCCTGCTTTTCTCACATCCTTTTCCATATCACTCCAATCATAAGCCGAAAGAAGCAATATGGGGGCCTTATCTCCGAATTTTTCGTAAATTCCTTTGGCCGCTTCTATGCAGGCCTTGTCTTCCGTCCCCCGGTCAATCAACACAAGCTGATAAGCATCCTGCCGTTTACAGCGCTTTTCCACCATATCCAAAGCCGCCTTACCGTCCGATGCACAGTCGCAGTGAACGGACATTTCTTTTAAACGAGCTGCCGTTTCCTTACACACCTGTTCGTTGCCGTTGACCAAAAGAATATTCCAGCCGGGAAGCGTCATATCTTCTTCCTCTTCCACAGCTTTCTCCAAATCAAAGGTCACATGGAACTCTGTTCCTTTGTTTGTCTCACTCTTTAATTCAATGGTTCCTCCCATAGCATCTACGATATACTTGCTGATAGTCATTCCGAGACCGGAACCCTCCGTCTTATTTACTCTGGCATTATCCTCCCTCACAAAAGACTCAAATATTTTCTTTTGAAATTCAGAGGACATTCCGATTCCGTTGTCCTTCACGCGGAAATGAACCCGCACATAGCCGTCTCCCTTGGGGGATTCCTCCTGACATAAAGAAAGCGAAATCTCACCACCCTCGGGTGTAAACTTATAGGCATTGGAAAGAAAATTAATCAATACTTGATTCAGCCTAATACCGTCACAGTATACTTTCTCCACCATAATATCGGAGATATAGCTTTCAAACCTTTGATTCTTTGCCTTAGTCTGGGGCAGAATAATACTTATAATGCTTTCCACTGCCTCGCGCAGAGAGAGCGTCTCCGGATTGAGGGTCATCTTGCCGCTCTCGATCTTTGACATATCAAGTACATCATTGATAAGCCCTAAAAGATGGCGGCTGGAAAGGGAAATCTTTCTCAGACAGTTCATCAGTTGATTCTTGTCGTCAATGTTGTTAGTGGCGATAGTAGTCATCCCAATAATGGCATTCATGGGAGTTCTGATATCATGGCTCATATTTGACAAGAATTCACTTTTCGCCTTATTCGCATTTATAGCTTCGTTACGCGCCTCTTCCGTCTCGGCAAGCTGTGTTTTTGTCATCTTATAATAAGTAACAAAAACAAATATAAATACTACAAACATTGATAATGTCGCCAGCAAGAAAGCATTCAGCCTTTGATTGTCTAATTTCTGCACAATACTATCCAGTTCACCAAATGACATTACTGTCACAAGATACCATTCGGAATAAGCCAAAGGAGTCACATATACACATTTTGTTCCGTCATAAGTAGTTACTATATCCGCAAACAGAGTTCGGCTGAGAATAACTTCCTTAATTTTTTCCGCATAGGATTCGGCGCTATTACCGTTAATATTTCTCACTACCGCATAGATATGATCATAAAAGTTATCCTCCGGCGCATCGTTGCTCTTTAATACAAAATCACCGTTTCTTCTGATGATATAGGAATAGGTTTCCTTTCCGCCGTCATTCAGTTGAAGAGTTTCATAGATATATTCCAGATCAACGCCGCCCACCATGGCTATGCTTTTATTACCATTTTTCATATCATACTGACAGGGAACGCCCAGCAGTACTAGCTCCATTTCCTTATCCACGTCGTTTGCCGCGGCTATCTTTTTCTGCCCGTTAATCAAATCATCCAAAAAGGGCTCTATGTCGAGGATGGATACCTGATCACCCAAAATCAACTCATAACTGCCGTCTTCCGCCAAAAGAGCCAAAAATTTAAAATCTCTTGCGGCAGCGCTGATAGCCATATTTTCTATGAGTTCCTCCCCCTGAAGGACTCCGTCAGGAGGCATGGTTTTAATAATACTTTCTACCTGAGCCAATTTGATATCCATTGTGGTTTGAAAATGGCTTGATATCTGTGCGCTCATCCTCTCCATATACAAGTCACCGATTTCGGTAGTGGTAACTCTGCTTTTTGCCGCCATCTGATTCATCAGAAAGAAAAAGATAAATGCACAAAATAAAAACATCAGGGCAAAGCTCCCTATTAAAAAACGAGAAGTTTTGTTCTTCATTTCCTTATTACCTCTTTACCTCAACTACATTACAGCCGGATATCTTTTCCGGCGCTTCGTAACTCATGCAAAAAGCTCCTTAGCCTTCTGCATTCTATCCACAATGCCCACACCGAAAGGACATCTGGTCTCACAGCTGCCGCAGGAAATGCAGTGGGACGCATTTCTTTCCAACGCCTCGTAATGCGCCCTGACGGATGAAGGCACTTCCTCCTGCATAACCGCCAGATCATAAAGCTTATTCACCATGGCAATATCAATCTCTAAGGGACAGGGCTTGCAATGATTGCAATACATGCATTTCTTGCTATACGCATGATGGGGAGCCGATGCCAATATGCTGGCATAATCTTTCTCCGCCTCCGATGCCGTCTCATATCCCACCGCATCCAAGACATGTTTGGGCTCGGAATATCCAGCCATAATACTTGCCACCGCCGGTCTTGTAAGGGCATAATGTATACATTGGACAGGCGTCAGCGCCACCCCAAAGGGAGAGGATTTCTCATGGAACAGACGTCCGCCCGCATATCCCTTCATAACCGTGATTCCCACATCCTGCTGCTCACATATTTTATACAGTTCCGCCCTCTGGGGATCCATTCCTGCCAGCGATGCGTCATACTGCTCCGCAAAATAATCATCCAGATTTTCCGTGGGCGGCACCAGATCAAATGCCGGATTCACGGAAAACAGCATCATCTCGATCCGGCCGGAAAGGGCCGCCTTTTTTGCCACCTGCGGATTATGGGAACTGAGTCCCACATGCTTTATTATTCCCTTTTCCTTCAGCTCAAGAACATAATCCATGAACGGCCCGCTTACGATTTCATCCCACTCTTTTTCCGAATCCACATAGTGTATCATTCCTAAATCTATGTAATTCGTTCCTAATCTGTTCAAAAGATCCTCGAAAGCTTCCTTTACTTTTGAGATTTCCCGTGTACGCACATATTGGCCGTTCTGCCATGTGGAACCGATATGACCTTGAATATACCATTTTTCTCTGGAATCTTTGATGCATTCCCCGATGGCGGTTCTCACATTGGGTTCGGACATCCAACAGTCAAATAAATTGATGCCCTGTTCCTCACATACTTTAAAGATTGCCTTACAGCCCTCCAAGTCCATCCGCTCAAGCCATTCTCCGCCGAAACCAATCTCGCTGACCATCAATTCTGTTTTTCCCAATCTCCGATATTGCATAAATCCACTCCTTCTACTTCATAACTTCTTTCAATACAGGAAGCCTGTGCCAAGGTCATGCGAACACAGAAATCGGCAGAATCCGTCCGGAAACGGATCCTGCCTCCTACACATCTTTTTCCAAGAGAATCGTACTGCGGCATTCTGTCCATAATTTGCCGGTTCAGCCTCCAGAACTGCCGTCTCTCTCTGTCCGCTACTGCAAGACCATATATCTTAAGGGGAGGTTCCGTTATATGATAAAATTTCATCCCTTTGCCAACCTTTCCTTATATATGATACATACAAATCAAGATGAAAGATGCCGTGTTTTGGGCATTTTCTAATTTCTATGTCTGCTCAATACGCTTCGAATCACTTCCTGAAGCCCGCCTGCATCAAGAGGCTTGGGAAAATGTGCATCCATACCTACTTCCATGGATTCTTGATAATCCTCCGCAAAGGCATTGGCGGACAACGCAATAATGGGAATCTGGGCAAGCTGCTTATTTTCGAGCTGCCGGATTGCCTTTGTGGTCTCGTGTCCGTTCATCACAGGCATCTGAATATCCATGAGTATCAAATCATAATAGCCGGGAACGGAATTTTTCACTTTCTCCAGTGCGATACTGCCGTTCTCCGCCTTCTCGATTAAGAATCCCTGTCTGCCAAGCAAGCCTTCTGCGATTTCCATATTGACTTCGTTATCCTCTACCACCAGAATTCTCTTTCCTTCCAAAGTGTCTTTATCAAGGAGACTGCCTGACTGGTTCTCGTCCTCCGGATTCTGGCCTGCCTGAAGCTTCAAGAGCAGGCTGACCATAAACTTACTGCCTTTGCCGGGTTCGCTTTCGACCCTTATATTTCCGTCCATCAATTCAACCATATTTTTTACGACTGTCAGCCCCAGACCGGATCCCATGGCTCCGCTCTTGGAGGGATTGTCTTCCCTTGTGAAAGGATCGAACAGATTCTCGATAAATTCCTCGGAAATGCCGATTCCATTGTCTTCCACCGTGAATCGATATTTGCTGAAGCCGGGGAAATCAATATCCTGCTCCTCCACGGTGAGATTAATATATTCTCCCGGTTTGGAATACTTTATGGCGTTATCCAGCAGCTGGCACAGCACTTCTTTTACCCGCAGGTAGTCCGCAATAACCGCATAATGGCTCACCATTGTTTTATCCAAAAGCAGGCGTATAGATTTTGTATCTATCTCGGACTTCATTGTCCGCTCCACGTCCGCAATCAAATCCCCCAAGTGGCATTTACCCTCGGCCAAAGTAACCTTCCCGGATTCCATACGGGTAACTTCAAGGGACTCATTCACAATGGATAAAAGCTGCTCTCCGGATCTATGGATTTTTTCGTTGTATTCCTCTACTTTATCCGCATCGGAAAGATTGGTTTTAATCAACTCCGTATAACCGATAATCGCATTCAAGGGTGTGCGGATTTCGTGGGAAATATTGGAAAGGAACTCGTTTCTCGCCTGATTGGCCGTTTCCGCCTGCTGCAAATCGGCTTTGAGAGGGTTCTGGCTTTCCAGCTGTTCAGTGTAATCCTTTACCACAAATAAAGTAATCACATCTCCCGTATATTCGTTTTTACCCAACAGCAATATATAACCGCATAAACGCTTCCTGCCGATGGCATCCGTAATCCAGCTTTCAAAACTTTGTTCCAATTCCCCTTTTTCATAACATTGTATTAATCGGTCTCTGTCAAAGAAATTCCGGAATTCATCCAATGTTTCAGGTTCCGTGCCGAGGGCACAGAATTCGATATAACCCGTATATGTTTCAAAGGGCTTGGAATTCATAAACTCAAACAAATTATAGACTTTTCCGTCTATCATCTGGGAAGTCTCATCAATAAAACTGTCTTTGCTCAGATTCACCTCGAAGAAAGTGACCGCATCATGTAAAATGGCTTTCTTATATTGAGCTTCCCTTAAATAGGCACTGCGCAGCTCCTGATTTATCTCCTCAAGCTCAGCCACCTTATTGTTTATTTGCTGGGTTGCATCTTCTTTAAATTCTGTTCCCATACCTATATTTTCCTCCTAATTTCGGTTCCGTCCCTGCCTTTTGGCACCCTGTATACGTCCGTCGGAACTCAGTGCTCCCATTCTGAGACTACTGTCATTTTCTGTCGCCTTTTCTCGGCCTGTTATTCGGCTTTGTCGTTTTCTGAAAATAAAATCCCCGGTGTTCCGGAACCACAGTGACCGGTTATCACCTCATCCATCTTCATATTCGTCTTTTCCCGGCAAAATATGAAGGGGTAAAACGAATATTTTGTATTTTTTATAAACTAAATGCCTTTTCTCTTAATTTATTATACTTTCTTTTTATGTTATTTTCTACAGAAACTTAGTCTTTATTATCTCTGGTTTCCTTTGATTTTGTCTTTTTCTTCGGCAAAGGAAGTTCCTTGCAGGTCTCCGAGACAAATTCCGTGAGAAATTCCTTGTTATCAATATCATCTATCAGGAAATGAGGCTTCGCCCCTTCATAAGGCGGCGCCGTTTCCAAACTCGGCCCCAAACGTTTTCCCGCTTCCGTAATTTTGACAAACAGCTGATCATTACAAATCAACGCAAAAAATTTCCCGTCACAATATATTCCGTATTCACCGAACATTTTCCGATAAGTAATTGTGCCTGCTCCCGAAAGCTGATCTGTCGTATATTGTACAAACTCATGCCTGCTTGCCATTACCGTTTACCTGCCCGTTTCTTTTCCGCAGCCTTGGACCATAGGATTAAAGTAACAAAAAACATGACGAAAGAAGCGATAAGCGCCGCAAAATATGCCGTGCCCTGAGGGGTTGCATTTCGGACACCTTCTTCATTTGCATACATCCTGCCGTTGGCCAGATAGGCGGTAACGGTAGAACCCACGCGGTAGGAATAAGAATCGTGTGCATTTTCCAAATCATAATTCTTTCCCATATAGCTGACAACAATATCGTATGTGGTTATAGTGGATTGTGAATATCCTGTCTTAACCACCCTCTCTTTGGTCTCGGAGCTGACTACCTTTACGTCCACTTTCTCATAGTCCAGTTCCGCATTGCTCATGGGAATTCTCAACAACACAGTAGCCACAATGCAAAGTACTGTTATAATGCCGCATGCATACACTTTTTTCATAGCGTCTTCTCCTTTGGTTTTTATGCTTTCCGTATTTAAATATAATACCAGTTCTTATATTATAATTTACATAGCGAAAAAATTCAAATATTTTCAAAGCCTTTCACAAAGGAAATCTGCAGATCCGTTATTATTCACTCCGTTTACAACATTCTTTGTATAAAAACTGCAAAAAATGGACAATAACATAGATACTCCGCAAATCAGCCTGCCAAGCCCAAATTCTATACATTTATAAGAATTTGAACTGACAGGCTGATAAACATTACTATAGCTGCAATTCTCTAAAATTACTTCTCGCCGCCGCGTTTTTTAATATATGTATAGTATGCGGCCGCTCCTATTGCTGTTACCGCCAAAAGACCGGCAATCAGTGCAAAAGCCCAAACCGGTACGGTGGAATTGCTGTTTTCGGTATTCGTCAGCAAAGCTCCTCCGCCCATAGGAATGTCAGTACCAAGATCGTTCTTATTCCAAGCCGTCTGTCCGTTATGTTCCGTTATCTCTGCACTTGCCGACTCCGGTATCAATGCAGAGTCCGAATAACCGCCTCTCGAATCATCGCCTGTTTTAGGAGACTTCGATTTATCTTGAGAGGAAGGCGCATTGCTGCCCGATCCGCCGCCGGATCCGGGAGTGCTGTCGTCTTCGTCGATATCATTCCCTTCCTCCTCATCATCGGTATCGTCATCCGGAGCGGGAGACGGTACAGGATCCGGGGTGGGAATAGGTGTGGGTTCCGGTGTAGGAACCGGTGTGGGCTCCGGTGTAGGAGTAGGGGTGGGTACAGGATCCGGTGTAGGTGTCGGTGTAGGGGACGGAGTCGGTTCCTCATCCACAGGCTTTAATACAGGCATGGTAGATGTTGCCTGATCGCCGCTTGTCACCAATCTTGCCCCACTGTCTGCCGGCGCCGTATCATTCAAAACAAGAAGACCATGCATATTAATGGAACCGTCAGGATTTCTGGTAGGAATAATACTCATGTCCACACTCTCAAACCAAGAGTCAAGCACTTCCGCACCGGATTTATTGTAGGATTTCTCTCCGTTGTAAACGTAATTATTATCACTCTGCAGCGCCCATGGGATAGAGTCCGCAACTTTGGTCTTCTCTTTCACAGACACAGAGATCAGACCTTCCACCACCCATTTCTTTGCCGCTGATTCCTTGGCATTCAGGCCCACGCTGGGAGCATCCCCTCCTTGAGCCGAGTTCCCATAGGAAATACAATTGTAAATCTCGCAGTCGGGACAGCTGTTGCTGGTGATTCCCTTTGCATGATTGTTAAATGCAATAGAATTTATCAGCACATGCCCGCCTTCCAGATAGCCGCCTCCCAGCTTAAATCCGTTTCCTTCTCCAAAATTATAGGAAGGATCGGTAATATTGTCCGTGGTCAGCCAGCCGTTGCTGTAAGCTACACAGTTTTCGATGGTAACGGCGCCGATCATACCGGAGGTAGACTTAGCGTAAAGATCCCAGCCGTCATCAATATTATGATGGGAAATACAGCCGTAGAACTTATTTCCCTCGCCGCAAGTCAATTTTGCCGCAAAACCGTCCGCATCGTTGCGCCCCGCATCACAGTTGTTAAAGGACTCGCAGTTCTTGATCAGATTATCGGAAGGCCACAGCCTGTCCTCCACACCCTGACTGTTGGTAGCGCCGCCGCTTCTGGAGATCTGGACACCGGAGCTGGAAGAGCCCTCCACGGTACACATCTCAATAATATTATTGTTGCCCGAAATCTGGATGCCCACGCCTGCCGCATTCTTCACATACATTCCGTAAATATGCCAATAGCTTCCTATCAGGTTAATTCCGCTGCCTTCGAACAATACGCCTCCTGCATTTTCAGGGCGCATGGTGATATATTTATCTGCCGTACCGGAAACGCTTCTCTCAATGGTAGCGCCTTTGTAAGTACCGTCTAAGAGAATCAGAATCTGTCCGGGCTGGGCATATTTTACCGCCGTGGCCAGATCAAGGGGATTCTCTCTGGTTCCGTCCCCGTCTGCCGAGCCGTCCGATGCCACGTACAAATAATCCTTCAGACTTCCATACTGTTTGCAGACTACCACCGTCTCCTTTACGATAGGATCATAAGAGGTCAGAGTTTCACTGTCGGAAGGAATAAAGGTGGACGTAATGGTATTGCTTCCCTCATTCACGGGAACATCCACTCTGGCCACGGAATCCGCTTCCATCTCAACAGTCTGGGCCGCTGCACGTGCGGCAGTGTCAGGCCCTGTCACATGCAAAGTACCTGCTACATTAGTTGCATAGATATACTCATAAGTTTTGCCGCCGGTAGTTCCTGTAGAATACACTCTTGTAGAAGGAGCCACCTTGTCATCCTTTATTGCACCGGATACACCATTGCTGGGTGAAGTCTCAAATTGGATATCCGAGATTTCCATCCCTACCTTTCTGGCCGTCATAATGCCGACGCAAATGCTTCCGTCCTCCTGCACGGACAGAATCGACGTATCCTCCAAAGTAATGGTCTCTCCGTCCATAGTTGCGATAAACGAATCGTCCGTCTTCTCCAAAGTAAAGGTATAGGAATTGCCTACGGCAAAAGATGCCGTCCCCGCAAACTTCTTAAAGGTATTGACCCTCTCCGCCGACTCATTGTTGGAAGCATCCGAAGAACTGTATCCCGTAACATAACGCATACCGGGATTTTTGTTCTTGTTGCTGTAGAACATGACGGACATACTGTTAATATATTTATGTACGATGGTTGCTTCCCCCAGCATATTGGTGGGCAGAATGTCCGTGGCGATGATGCCGAATCCTGTCTGGTTGTCCGGCGTCTGGCTGATATCCGTCACCGTAAAGGTAGCCGTCATCTTAAAATTCTCCGTATTGGGATCCAAAACAGTGTAATAATAACGGAAGCCGTCCTCATCGTCAGATATCTTACCGGAGGAGTCTGCCGGAACGGAAACCGTCCCCGCCGTATTGGTAACATCCACTGTCTCGTCCATGGTATACTTGGGAGCAGTTCTCGTGGTAAAGCTGTAAGGATGCTCTGTGCCGTCAGCCTCCGTTACCTTCATTTCTCCCGTAATAGAAGAACCCACAATACCCGCATACCACTGATGTTCCATCTGGCCCGCAACCGTGATTGTCTCCGAATACTCACTGCTGAATTTCTGGCCCGTGCCGGGATTTACCTCGTCACAATTAACCACCACTTTGATCTCATATTCGTCGCCTACCGTCAGGCCGTTTATCCGGTAATATCCCTGAGTCAGCCCTTCCGCCGCCGTTGTGTAATCGGCGTCACCGGTCTTTTTATAGAGAACCGTGTAGTCCCGGGCACGGGGATTATCCACCCAGTCTACATACACCACGCCGTTTCCTTCACTGCGCAGTACACGAAATACGGGCTTGTCTAATTTAAGAGCATAATTTGCATATACATAGGGTTCACTGTCCTTCTGCTGCTCTCCCGTTCTGACAACAGTGATAACAAAGGTATAGTCTCCGCTCCAATAAGGGATCATCTCTACCTCGTTCTCTTTTCCCGTCACTTTCGTATTTGCGATTTCAAAGCCGTCGCTGCGCATGGAAACCATAGCGTATTCCGCTCCGGCATACTTATCAATATTGGCAGTGAAATTCACCACAAAGTTACCGTTTTCATTTACCGTCACGGAATTGATTACAGGAGCTTCCACTTCCTCCCAAGAGGACACCTCCTGTCTGTCCGGAGTCCTGCGGATATCATATACATTAATACCACTTGATTTCGAGTACAGATAATAAGTGCCTGCCGGCAAAACCACCGTCTGGGCCGGCAGACTGGCAGCCTTTGCGATTGCGGGAAGGGTGGTTACTTCCTGACCGCTGTCGTCTTTCACTACCAGCGTCCGCTCATCTGCCCCGCCGCTCATGGCATAGATGTCCAGACTGGTGCCGTAGTCCAGTGTAAAAGTGATATACCTCTTACTGGTACTTCCGCTTCCTCCCAAGCCCAGCACACGGGGAAATACTTCTCCTGCATCATCCCTTACTTCCGCATTTTCTCCCAGTGTCATCTTACTGCCGCCGGGATAGAATTCAAAATCTCCGATGGTGTAGGATGCTGCGTCAGTGTATTCTCCCAACGCCTGCTCGTTTAAGTCAAAATTCATCTCTCTGCGGCAGTCGATCCGGTATACATTGATTCCGCTGGATCTGGAGTACATGTAGTAAGTTCCGGCGGGCAAGGTTACGCTCTGGGCCGGCAGGGTAGTCGTTTTGGCAATGGCCGGAAGCGTCACCTCCTGACCGCTGTCGTCTTTAATCACCAGCGTCCTCTCGTCCGCTCCGCCGCTCATGGCATAGATGTCCAAAGCCGCCGCATAATCTAATTGAAATGTGACAAACCTCTTTGCCGTGCTTCCGCTTCCTCCCAGACCAAGCACTCTGGGAAATGCGTTGCCGTTTTCGTCCTTTACATCCGTGTTCTCTCCCAGTGTCATCTTATTATTGCCGGGACAGAAGGAGAAATCTCCGATCGTATATGTGCCGCCATCGGCATACTCGCCAGGAGCCTGCTCATCCAGATCCCAATTCATGGCCCATTCCACGGAGATTCCGTAGATATCGATTCCCGAACCGCCGGAATACAAATAATATGTACCGGGCGCCACTGTCAACGTTTGTGCCGCAATGGTAGATGATTTCGCCGGAGCAGTAATAGACACAATGTCGGCAGCATCCAACGAATTGACCAGTTTTAAAGTTCTTTCCGCAGTTTCGGAACCGCTGGCTGCCAGCAGCGTAAACTGTACGGTATGATCGAATTTAAGCTCCACACAGCGGGCCGATGCGTTTCCTGTCCCGCCAAGAGCCAGCTTCTTAGTCAGCGCGTTGCCGTTCTCATCGGCAATGCCTTCCACTTCTTCCACCTTAACCGTCTTGCCGGAAGTCGCTTTTACCGTCATGTCACCGATCTGGAAGTCGGCGCTGTATGTGTCGGGAACAGCCGACCCAAGATCAAAATTTACCGTTCTGGTCACTGCCCTTAAAGAAAAAGGCAAATTCCCGGATACTGTCAATGCGTCACCGGGCGATACCGTCAAATCTTCTTCCATACTTTCATCCGCATTATCAGCGAAATCCGTATCTCCCGATGCTTCTTCAGATACATTAACCCCCCCCAAATCGTTTTCGGCAGCCTGCAGCCCCATGGTATCCGTAAGCAGCATACTCGCTGCGAGAACGCAGGACATCCCCATTGCAAACATTCTCTTCCTCAGTAATCCTTTCACAAATAAACCCTCCTAAACACAATAAAACTGTTTTTGCTGATTTCCTTTTTTTTACCTCCTTTTCAATTCTTACATTATCATTTCCTTCCATAAAAAGCAACCTGAAGTTTCCGCAGTTTTATTATACGCAAAATAGCGCCGGAGTTTCAAATATCCGGCGAGCGCCATGTTAACTTTATGTCGCATTACCGCTTATTTTTTACCGCTTCTCATTATAAGATCAGTTACAAGAAATGATTGAAAAAAAAAGGGGCCTATGATACAATGCATTTAAATATACAGATATCGCTATTTTACCTCTCTAAGCGAATAAGGAGAACGAACCCGTTCCAGTTTTATTTTATGGCAGAATATCCAAATAAGGCTATGTTACCATAAGGCAGGACTGGAATTTTTATCCGTCCCTTAATGCTTTTTCAGAGGGGCTTAAAATTAGAGATCTTTGTAAAATTCACATTGTACATATCAAGCAAAAAGGAGAATCAAAATGCGTAAAAGTGTAAAGGTAATGGTTGGAATCCGAGTGGCGGCAGCCTTCCTGTCCGTGTTGTTGTTCAGTGTATTGACAACAAGAAACATTTTAAATATGGATGATTGTGAAGAAGCCAGCATTGAAGTGAATGCTCTCTTAACACGTGCCCAAAAGGCGGAAGTCGCTCATTACAAATGGTCAGGCAACCTCAGCAATGCTCTCTATGCCGGAACAGAGTTTACCGGCAGCACTGATCCCACCGGCTGTGTGCTGGGACAATGGATCTACGGCGACGCCGGAACAAATGATGATATAATCCTTGGCCTGCGCTCTCAGTTAGAGCCCCTTCACAAGGAGCTTCACGAATCGGCTGTTTATGTTCTGAACCTCATGGAGACAGACCCCGTACAGGCACAGAACTATTATCAGGAAACCATTCAGAGCAATTTGAGCACTCTGGTAAGCCTTTTGGACGAAGTTATAGAGCGGGGTACGGTTCTTAACGATGCAAGTATTGCAAATATGCAGCATACCGTGTCCGTTATGCATATAGTTACCGCATCAGGTTTGGCGCTGTCACTGATCTCCCTTTTGAGTTTGGTAATTTATGTCATGACACGTGTGGTAAAACCCATTCTCATCATTACGGATAAAACCAGACCGCTTTCGGAGGGCCGTCTGAATCTGGAATTGAATTACCATTCCAATGACGAAATCGGCGATTTGGCTAAAAACCTTAAGCACTCTCTGGAACAGACCAATCAATATGTGGAAGACATCAACCGCATAATGCATGAGCTTTCCAAGGGCAACTTTAATGTATCTACTTCCGTGCCCTTTATCGGTGACTTCCGCTCAATTGCGGATTCCATTGAGAGCTTTACGACTTCTCTTTCTACGGCTATGGCTAATATTAACGAGATACAGCGCAAAGTATTTGACCATGCAAATTATCTTTCCAACGGCGCTCAAATATTGGCGGAAGGCGCTACGGAACAGGCCAGCGCAGTGGAAGAGCTCTCCGCTACTTTGAATGATCTCTCCATCAGCGCAAAGCACAATATCCAGATATCCTCCGATGTCCGGGATAATGCCCAGCTTACCGGCGAACAGGTAAATCTCAGCAGCCAGCAAATGGTAGAGCTTGTTGAAGCGATGAGAGATATCAGTTCAAAGTCCAATCAGATTGAAAAAATTATTTCTACCATTGAGAATATTTCTTTCCAGACCAATATTCTGGCATTGAATGCCGCTGTGGAAGCCAGCAGAGCCGGAGAATCCGGAAAAGGATTTGCCGTGGTTGCAGAAGAGGTCCGCAGCCTTGCCAGCCAGTCCGATCAGGCTGCAAAAGCTACAAAGGATCTGATCGAAAGTTCCGTTCAGGCAGCAAACAGAGGAAATCAGATTGTGGAAGAAGTGTCAACAACATTGCAGAATACTTTGTCTTTGGTGCTTCAATCCAATGATGCCATCAGCGAATTTACCGACGCGGTTCACACGGAAGCTACTTCCATCTCGCAGGTAGCCGAAGGGCTCGGACAGATCTCCGCCGTGGTACAGACTAACTCCGCAAGCAGTGAAGAGTCGGCTACCGTCAGCACGGAATTGTTTGAACAAGTGACATTGCTGCAAAATCAAACTCGCAACTTCCAGCTCAAGCCGGATGTAGTAGCGGATATAGAGTAGATTTCACATTTTACTACTGCAAATAACTTGTAAAATACCCCGCAGAAACTGCGGGGTATTCTTATAATTACTTCTTTTTCTTATTTCTTGTTATTTCTTTTTATTCTTTGTTATTCCTTGCTATTCTTTGTTATTCCTTGTTATTCTTTGTTATTCCTTTTTACTCCTTTTTATATAATTATGTTATTTCTTTTTATTTTCCAAGTATTACCCTTTTTGAACATCCGAACAACATCCGTCAGGGTTCTTTTCACTCTTTGGGGAAGCCTTCTTACTCGGCATAAATAAACTCAAGCAATTTTTAGGGCAGGCTTCTACACATTTCCCACAGCGGATACATTCCGGAGAACGCGAGATTTCGCTGACGGAAAGCGATACCGGACACGCTTTCTCACACGCCGTGCAAGATATACATTGTTCTTTATCCCAGCGAATCTGCACTAAGCTGAAACGGTTAAACCAGCCGTAGATTGCTCCCAGCGGACACAAATATTGGCAAAAGGGACGATATACTTTTATCGAGAGCAATACGATAATAATAAGTATCCCTAATTTCCAGAAAAAGAGTATTCCGGCTTGACTGCGAAGCATGTCATTTGTGATAAGAAGCGGTATGGCTCCAAATAATGTGCCGGAGGGACATAAGTATTTGCAGAAAGCAGGCACTTTTGCAAATCCTCCAAACAAAAACGTAGAGCCAACACATACGAAGAAAACCAAAACCACATATTTTCCATACTTCAAAACAGAGTGCAAGGGCAGCCTCTTTTTCTTACGAAAAATTGGAATCTTGTGTAAAAGGTCCTGAACCAATCCGAAAGGACAAAGCCAGCCGCAGATAAACCGCCCCATAAGGCTTCCCATCAAAAAGAAAAAGCCTATCATTCCAAAGGGTATCTGAAATCCTTGCCGGTTCAGCAGCGCCTGAAGCGCACCTATGGGACAGGAACCGATTGCCCCCGGACAGGAATAGCAGTTTAATCCCGGCACACAAGCATACTTCAATGGCCCTTGGTATATTTTGCCGTTTATATATCCATACGCATATCCGTTTGTCAAAATTGTAAAAAGAAGCTGTACCGCCAATCGTATTTTTTGCATTTTTATACTCCATGTCCGCTTTGGCGGACTCAAAATCAATAGTTGAAAGCGCTTTTCTTTCAACCTTATACCCATCTGCGCGCTGCGGCGCGCACTCAAATCAATAGTTGAATACGCATTTTATTCAACCTTCCCGTCATGCCGTCTGCAGCGGCGCATTTGTCAATCATGCATCACCCGAGTCCGATACACTCGAGGCAGATCATCACGGCTTTCCCCCATATTACCTCAAACTGTCCTTGCATAGCGCCTATCCCGAGAAACAAGATTCCGGCAATCATGCCCCAAAGCCATGGAGCAGGCTTTCTACTGTTCTTCCAAAAGCTCATTGATCTTCTCCTCCCATGCGGATTTATCCATGGAGCCGACCACGGTATCCAGTATTACGCCGTCTGCATTCACAAAGAATGTAGTCGGTACTGCCGCCACATCCGTCAGAAGCGCGTAATATATCGATTCATTTATAAGTAAATGTGTATAATCCGCTTCTGTTTTCTCAATTAAATCAGCCAGTAAATTCATCGTTTCCTGATCCGTGCCCTCCTGAACATTGCTGACGACTCCGATGATCTGAAATGTTTCGTCATCATATTCATTGGCCAGCTCGCCAAGTCCGGGCATTTCTCTCAAGCATGGATTACAGTACGTAGCCCACACATTAACCATTGTAAGCTTTGATTCCGCAAATATCTCCGACGATACGGCATTTCCGTCCATATCATATCCTTCAAAGACAATTGGGCTGTCTGCCACTTCGTTTTCCGAATATGTTACATCTCCTAATCCTTCGACCGAACCATTTCGTTCCGTTTCCGCGGCAGGCCCGCCTGCACATCCGTTTAGAACAATGCATACCGCAACAGACAACAGAAACATCTTATACATCTTTCCCATATCTAAATCCCCCTTTGATCATTACTATAAGCTTCCTTGTTCATTTTGTAAAGCATTTGTACTGCAGCATGATTTATTTTCACTTCCAAACATGCCGCCATCGGCGGCACAAACAATTTATGAATTGGTGCAAGTCCGTAAGAATCCGCTCGCGGATTCTTACAACTGCTTTAGCAGTTTGGGAAGAAGCTCTGCTCCGCAG
>ERZ808037.1327-NODE-1327-length-16655-cov-29.704247_pt1 | contig 16655 bp, 16 predicted proteins | sample MGYA00380190_ERZ808037 | MGnify/ENA primary metagenome ERZ808037 (study PRJEB31490, sample SAMN06133399) | mouse gut metagenome | isolation source: J9 | host: mice | place: China: Chengdu | collected 2015-05 ... | reverse complement strand
CGCATGGTATGCATAGACAAGGATGCCATATTTGCCCAATTTAAGCTCTTCTAATGGACTTATATCTCACAATAAAGTCCCTACACATTCAATATATCGGCTGTCCTAGGAAAATAAAAAGCCAAACAGGGCTTGAAAGTTTTAGCGGACACCAATAATTCTTATTTGAGGGAGGGTGATAAAAGCCGCGGGCTTTTATCATGGTAAGGAAGCGGGGGAAGGATAAAAGGGGAAGGATAAAAGACTGCGTCTTTTATCACAGTGAGGAATGAGGAGGAGGATGGGGAGGGTTATTGGCGGGATTTTGTGCGGCGGGAGGATGAAACGGAGGAGCCTGAGCGCGAAGACGAAGCGGCGGAGGAGCCTGAGCGCGAAGATGTGTGGGAGGATGAGGCGGATGATGTTTTGCGGGTGGAAGAGCTGCGGCGGGAGGCGATAGAGGCGAGGGAGCCGGTGCGGGAGGCTTCGAGGATGGCGCTCTGCTTGATGCGCAGGTAGCTTTCGAGCGAGAAGCCGAGGGCTGCCACCTTGTCCAGTATCTCCAGATGGGTGGCCAGAAGGCGCCGGACGTCGCCGAGGGTGTCGGCAAAGCGCTGGTTGGCCTTCTTGTCGCCGGTGCGTACGCGGCGCAGACGGCCCAGGGAGTCGCCGAAGACGGTGCGGAGCTGTGCGGCGAAATATTTGGCGCTCGACTTGATGCGCAGCGCTGTCTCGGGGGTCTGCAGCTTCTCAAAATCCATGGCGGCAATCAGGGCAATCCACTTGTCGGCCACGGAGACTACGGCGTCGTGCAGTTCGTTTTCGGCTTTCTGCTGTGCCTGGGTGTCCATGGAAAACTGCACGCGATAGGTCTGCACCATCTGATGCACCATGGAGCTGTGGGCTGTCACGAGGGCACCGAAACGGAACACCTCCTGAAGCAGATGGCGGTAGTATTCGCGGCGCAGGGCGTCTAGCTGGGTTGTGCTGCGGCGTGCCTCCTCATCCTGACGGTCGATGTAACCGCTCACTATGGAGTCGGGCTGGAGCGCCCACCGGGGGATGGGAGAGGCCAACACCAAGCCTTCCAGAGTCTTACAGCGCGACAAGGCCACATACACTTGTCCCGGGGCGAAGGCCTGATGCGAATCGATTACCGCCTTATCAAATGTGAGGCCCTGGCTCTTGTGGATGGTGATAGCCCAGGCCGGACGCAGGGGCATCTGCTTGAAAGAGCCCTGCACCTCGGTGATCACGGTGCCGGTGGCCTCGTCTACGGTGTATTTACTGTTTTCCCAGTCCATGGGAGTGACATCGATAGGCTCGTCGTCACCCTCGCATTTCACACGGATCAGACCCGCGGTGGCCGAGACGATGGTGCCTATCTTGCCGTTGTAGAAGCGATGCTCCGGCGAGGGGTCGTTTTTGAGAAACATCACCTGAGCGCCCTTCTTGAGCGTGAGCGTGAGCGGTGTGGGGAATGAAGTCTCGGGGAACTGGCCTGAGACGTCGGCGTGGTAATGGCATTCGGGCGACGGGAGCTCAGCCATACGGGAGGCGTTGTATTGGTCGGCCTGGCCGTTGTGGGTGGTCAGGCGGATGTAGCCGCTGTCTGCAGCCGGCACGAAGTCGGGTTGCACACGCGAGGCGAGCAGCTGCAAGTCGCTATCTGTAAGCTTATTGTCGCGCACATGGTTGAGCACTTCGAGGAATGGGCCATTGGTCTGACGGTACACCTTATCCAGAGCTATGGTGACATAGCGTATCTGCTGCAGGGCTCGGCTGGCGAAGAAATAAGGCGTGGGGTAATGGTCGCGCAGCAACTGCTCGTCGGCCGGAGTGACCACAGGTGCCAACTGCTGCAGGTCGCCAATCATCAGCAGCTGCACGCCTCCGAAGGGGAGCGATGAGCGGCGGTATTTCTTCAGGGCATTATCGACGGCGTCGAGCAGGTCGGCGCGCACCATCGAGATTTCGTCGATGACAAGCAGGTCGAGGGCGCGGATGATGCGTAGCTTCTCCTTTGAGAAGGTGAAGCGGTCCTCATACCTGGAGCCCGGAACGTAGGGGCTGAGCGGGAGCTGGAAGAAGGAATGGATAGTGACGCCTCCGGCATTGATAGCGGCCACTCCTGTGGGGGCCACCACTATCATGGTCTTGGCGCTCTGCTCGCGGAAGCGACGCAGAAAGGTGGTTTTGCCGGTGCCTGCGCGGCCGGTAAGGAAGATGCTGACTGATGTATGCTCGGCAAACTCCCAGGCCAGATCGAGGCGGGGGTTGCCCGAGGCGAGGTCGGGGATGGTGGCCACTGCAGAGATAAAGAGATGATGGGTTGGATATTCACCCTGAGAGGGTTAAAAAAAGCCCTTGGCCAGACACGGAGAGCCTGAGCGAAGGGCATGAGTTTACTAATAAGCCCGGGGTAAGAGCCTGACCGGAGGGTGATTACTGGTCGAAGGTCATTTCGTCGAAGCCTTCGAGGTCGAACTCATCGTCGTTGAAGCTCTCGGAGCCGTAGAAATCCTCGTCGATATCGTCTTCGGCGGCTGCTACCTTCTTGGCCTGGGCATCGGAGATGGCGTCGAACTCGTCAAGGTCGACATTCTGGGCGGGAGCCTTGCCCAGCGAGAGCGAGCAGATGGGCTCCATGAGGTTGCGGCCGGGTTCGAGCTTCTTCATCTCCATGAAGAAGGAGCGGTCGGTCATATAGTCGAAGGTGAAAAGCAGGCGCTGGCCTTCGTCGTCGATGAGATCGGAGAGCAAGGTGTCCTCCATGAGGTAGACATCTTCCGACGAGTCGGAGCCCATGTCCTCCATGGTGATTTCCTTGTCTTTCTCCCAGTTGGAGGAGCAGATGAAGAACGATGACATCTGATTTTTGTCATAGTCCACGCTGTCGCAGATGGCATTTTTCAGATCGAGAAACGATGCGTCGGCGTCGATTTTGATTTCGCGCTTGAAGTTTTCGACTTCATCCGAGACTATTCGAAAATTATATATCATGACAGTAATATTGAATGCAAGTTGGTGGGGGGGTAAGGGATTATCCTTGGTTCTTCGGTTCAGTAGCCGATATGCAGTTTGCAGTAGATCAGGGCGTCAGGGGCGGTCAAGCAGGCAGGGGATGGCGGACAGGCGCATGTTGAAGCGCAAGGCCGAGTAGGGGGAAATGCTTCCGTTGCCGCTTTCCCCGTAGGCGAGGTCGTAGGGGATGAGCACCTGAACGGTGTCGCCCACGTGCATATGCTGCAGGGCTATCTGCCAGCCGGTGATGAGCGAGCTGACGCGGGCGTTGATCTCGCCGTTGGGGTTCTCCACCGACGAGTCGAACATGTAGCCGTCGTAGAGGTAGCCGCGATAGCGGGTGGTGACGGTAGAGGTGGCCAGCGGGGTCTCGGCATCGGCGGTTTCGGCGCGGTCGTTGAACCAATGCACCCAGATAACCTGTCCGGGAGCCCATACGGGACGGACTTCCTCGTAGAAGGGGGTGCCGTCTTCGTTGGTTTTGGCCGCCTCGGTTTTGAGCCAGGCCACGTTGGCGTCGTACCAATGCTGGTATTCTTCGATGGATACGGCGTCGTCATCGTCACCGCACGAGGAGGCAAAAACGGGAGCCACCAGCAGAGCGAGGAGGAGATACAGGGTCTTTTTCACTGTTACAGAGCGGATTAGAATTCTACTTTAGGAGCCTGGCGGGCGCCTTCGTCGGCTTTGAACATCTCTTTCTTGTCGAAGCCGAAGATGGAGGCGAAGATGCGGCCGGGGAAACGGAGCACCTTCTTATTATACGCCTCAACAGCCTCATTGTAGCGCTGACGCTCGGTGGATACACGGTTTTCGGTGCCTTCGAGCTGCGCCTGGAGGTTGAGGAAGTTTTCGTTGGCCTTGAGGTCTGGATAAGCCTCACGTACAGCGTTGACGTAGATGTCCAGGGCGCCCTTGAGGTTCGACTGAGCCTGCTGATAAGCGGCTATATCGGCCTGAGCCGACTGCGATGAGAAGGCATTGGCCTCGTTGTAGGCCTTGGTGAGGCCGGCGCGGGCATCGGTGACGCCCTGAAGGGTGGAACTTTCGTGAGCCGAATACCCCTTGACGGTGTTGACCAGATTGGGGATGAGGTCGGCGCGGCGCTGGTACTGGTTTTCTACCTGGCCCCACTGCTTCTGCACGGCCTGATCGGCATCAACCATACCGTTGTACGACGAGCAGCCTCCGCCGAAGAGCACGAGGACCACTGCCAGCACTATGGCGAGGGTAATATATTTCTTACTCATAGTTGATTCTGATATTTGGTATTGAATTGATTTGTTAGAATTATCGCGGGATTGCCCCTCCGGGCGAATACCGCTTTCCGCTTTCCCTGAGGATGGCGGACCCATGGGAGAGGATAAAAGACTGCGTCTTTTATCACAGTGAGGAAAGAGGAGGAGGATAGACCGGAGCGCTTTCTGCTTTCTGCTTTCCACTTTCTGCTTTCTGTTTTCCCGGTTTCCGCTTTCCCGGTTTCCGCCGCGAGGGGCGGATTTCCTGCGGAGGCGGCTATCAGCCTAGCTTGCGCAGGAGCGAGTTGAGGCTGACGCGGTCGTGAATCAGGGCGTGGAGGTCAGCGATTGCTACGCGCTTCTGCTCCATGGTGTCACGCTCGCGCAGGGTGACGGTGTTGTCCTCCAGCGTCTGATGGTCCACTGTGATGCAGAAGGGGGTGCCGATGGCGTCCTGACGGCGGTAGCGCTTGCCGATGGAGTCCTTCTCCTCATAGTGGGTATTGAAGTCGAACTTGAGGTCGTTGACGATTTCACGGGCTTTCTCGGGCAGGCCGTCCTTGCGCACCAGAGGCATCACGGCGCACTTCACCGGGGCCAGAGCCTCGGGCAGATGGAGCACCACGCGGGTGTCGCCGCCTTCCAGGGGCTGCTCCTCGTAGCTGGAGCAAAGCACACTCAGGAACATGCGGTCCACACCTATCGAAGTCTCGATCACGTAAGGTACGTAGCTTTCGTTCAGCTCGGGGTCGAAATACTGTATCTTCTTGCCTGAGAACTTCTCATGCTGCGAGAGGTCGAAGTTGGTACGCGAGTGGATGCCTTCCACCTCCTTGAAGCCGAAGGGCATCTGGAACTCGATGTCGGTGGCGGCGTTGGCGTAGTGGGCGAGCTTCTCGTGGTCGTGGTAGCGGTATTTCTCATCGCCCAGGCCGAGGGCTTTGTGCCATTTCAGGCGCGTCTCTTTCCACTTCTTAAACCATTCGATTTCCGAGCCGGGACGCACGAAGAACTGCATCTCCATCTGCTCGAACTCGCGCATACGGAAGATGAACTGACGGGCCACGATCTCGTTGCGGAAAGCCTTGCCTATCTGGGCGATACCGAAGGGGATGCGCATGCGGCCGGTCTTCTGCACGTTCAGATAATTGACGAAGATACCCTGAGCGGTCTCGGGACGCAGATAAACGGTCATGGCGCCGTCGGCGGTGGAGCCCATCTCGGTGCGGAACATGAGGTTGAACTGGCGTACGTCGGTCCAGTTCTTCGTGCCGCTGATGGGATCGACGATTTCCTCGTCGATGATGATCTGGCGTAGCTCATCGAGGTTGTTGTCGTTCATGGCCTTGGAATAGCGCTCGTGGAGGGCGTCGCGTTTGGCCTGGTGCTCAAGCACGCGGGGGTTGGTCTGGCGGAACATCGCCTCGTCGAACGAGTCGCCGAAGCGCTTGGCGGCCTTGGCCACCTCTTTATCTATCTTTTCTTCGATTTTGGCTATCTGGTCCTCTATGAGCACATCGGCACGGTAGCGCTTCTTCGAGTCGCGGTTGTCGATCAGGGGGTCATTGAAGGCGTCGACATGGCCCGAAGCCTTCCAGATGGTGGGGTGCATGAAGATGGCCGAGTCTATGCCCACGATGTTCTCATGGAGCAGGGTCATAGCCTCCCACCAGTACCGTTTGATATTGTTTTTAAGCTCCACGCCGTTCTGGCCGTAGTCATAGACGGCCGACAGACCGTCGTAGATCTCGCTGGAGGGGAATACGAACCCATACTCCTTGGCATGGGAGATTATTTTCTTGAACACATCTTCTTGTTGTGCCATAATTGGAGGATATTCTTGTGTTTAAACGTTTTCGGTTGGTTACTGACTCGCTGCCGACTCCGGGCGGAGCGCCCTTCGGCCTGCAATATCTCCGCAAAGATACGAATTTCCCTTTAATCCGCAAACAACAAATATTTCCGTCGTTTTTTCGCTGCGGACGATGCTGCGGAGCCGGGCGGAGGCGTGGCTTATTTCATAAATACGAGGTAGACGGCGGCTATCAGCAGGGCCATGGCGGCAAAGTGGTTCCAGCGCAGATGGAAATTTTCGAAGGCTATAACGCTGAAAACCACGAATACTACCAGCGTGATGACCTCCTGCATCACTTTGAGCTGCATCAGCGAGTAAGGGCCGCCGTTCTCTTCATAGCCGATGCGGTTGGCGGGCACCTGAAAGCAGTATTCCAGCAGGGCGATGCCCCACGAAAGCAGTATGACGCCGATAAGCGGCCATGATGTGGTCAGTCCGGCACTCTGGAGCTTCAGATGGCCATACCAGGCGACGGTCATAAACACATTGGAGACCACCAGCAATACGACGGTGACCACGGCGGGATTTAGCGAAGTGAGAAAATTCATAGCGTGATGATATTCTTAGGTCGGGGTAGGATTCTGCATTAAAAAGGTGAGGCTCAGGGGTGTTCGGCGCGGTAGCGGCGATAGGCCTCCATGGAGCGCTGGCGCTCGCTGCGCATCAGCGGCAGGAGGTAGCGCATGTCGAAATGATACTGCGGCGGCTGATTGCTGTTTTCCGTTTTCCGTTTTCCTACGCCGGAGCGGAGCGGACTCTTGGTCAGGGCGCGGTCGAGCCGACGGTTCACCTCGTCACAGAGCGGGCTGTGGCCTGCGGCGGTGGTGGGCCGCAGCTGCGCGGGCACGGAGTCGAGGGTCACGGCCTCCACATGGCTGGCGGCGGGGAATCCGAGCGCCACCCACATCACCGTGGATTCACGCGGGTCTTCTCCCGGACGTGCCAGCTCTATGGCCACAGAGGCCGACGACGAGCGGCGCGAAATCATGTCGCCGGTGTCGGGAGCCAGCGGATGACGGCCGTCGGCGTAGTCGGTCGAATCGGTAGAGCAGAAGAATGAGCGACTGAGTCCTTCGGTGAGCGTGGCGGGCTCTATCTCGCGGCGGCTCAGGGGCTCGGCCAGCAGGGCCGTAGCGTCGGCATAACGGGCTTCGCCCAGGCGCCGGCGGTTGCCGCCCGAGAAGGAGAAGTTGGTGCGCAGCAGCATCCCGTCGGCGGCCTGGTCAAGCGGATATACGCGCATGGAGTGGTCGGAGGTCTCGATGTAGGCTCCGGAGCCTTCAGCATCAGCCACTCCGAAGTTGGCCTGCACCCCTAAGGGGCGCCCCGTGGCTATCATCCGGCGCAGCATCTGCTCGAATTCGCCCACGGTGCGGCAGCTGCGCAGGGCCTGCGACATGACGAGCCCCTCGCGGTCCCTGACGCGGGCTGTGTCGGGCGCGAGATTGTAGGAGGCGGTGTTCATCACGGCCAGTCCTGCCTCGTTGAAGCCCACCCAGGCTTCGCGCAGTGTGGTGTCGCCGGCGTTGAACAGGGCCACGTAGGCCATCGAGGTGTCGGTGGCGGCCACACGCTCCACGAAGTTGTGGCGATGGCCCGTGTCGCGGTGTTTCCACAAGATGGTGCGATCATGGCGCGTAGCGTCGGCGCCGATTATGGCCGATGTGCAGCCCATGGCGCCCAAAGCCGTGAGCACGGCTGCAAGGGCGAGGGCGAGCAGGCGGAATATGCCGTACGGAAGTTTCATTGCACAAAATTACGCAATTTTGTTTTGCCGAGTGGGGGTTTTTAGCTAATTTTACAAAAAGAAAACATCCGCCATGCCGTCACAGCCGCCATACATGTTTGAAATGCCCCTGAAGGTGCGCGACTACGAAGTTGACTCTCAGGGAATTGTAAACAATGCCAACTATCTCCACTATATGGAGCATACGCGTCACGAATTCTGCGAATCGCGCGGCCTGACATTCCGCGCTATGCAGGAGATGGGCGTTGACCCGGTGGTCAGCTCCATCACCATCGACTATCACCGCCCGCTTCGCCTGGGCGAGACCATGCGCAACTGCCTGCGCGTGGAGCGCAAGGGTGTGCGCTTCGTGTTCCATCAGGACATCTACACCCCCGGCGGCGACCTGGCCACCTCGGCTCAGGTGACGGTGGTGGCTATTGAAGACGGCCGCCTCTCGCGCGGCGACAAACTCGAAGAGCTGCTTCTAAAATGACCGATCTCCAGCTGCAGATAGCGTTCTCGATGGTCAGGGGGATGCACCCCCGGCAGGCCGAGGAGATTCTGATCCGCACAGGCTCGGAAGCGGCCTTCTTCGCCATGAGCGAGCGCGACCTGGCCGAAACACTTGGTGCCTCCGGCAAGATCATAGCCCGACCCTACCGCGACGAGCTGCTGGAGCGCGCCCGGGCTGAGACGGAATTCGTCACGCGCTCGGCGATCCGTCCGCTATACTTCGCCGACGCGGCCTACCCGCAGCGGATGCTCGAATGCGACGACGCCCCGCTGATGCTCTATACCCTGGGCACGGCCAACCTCAACGCCGCCCATACGCTCAGCATCGTGGGCACACGCAACGCCACGCTCTACGGCACCACCTTCATCGAGCGGCTCGTGACGGACCTCAGCGAGAAGCTCGACGACGTGCTCATCGTCAGCGGCCTGGCCGTGGGGTGCGACGTCACAGCCCACATCGCCGCCCTCAACTGCGGCATCCCCACGGCCGGGGTAGTGGCCCACGGCCTCGACATGATATACCCCGCTGCCCACCGCCGCTGGGCCTCGCGGATGGTGCACGAAGGCGGAGCCGTACTGACCGACTACCCCCACCTGACGCGCCCGGTGAAGGGCAACTTCCTGGCGCGCAACCGTATAGTGGCGGCCATGTGCGACGCCCTTGTGGTGGCCGAGTCGGCCTCAACCCACGGCGGCGCTCTCCACACCGCCCGCCTCGGAGCGGCCTACGGCCGCGAGGTGTTCGCCCTGCCGGGACGCACCTCCGACCAGTTCTCCGCCGGATGCAACGCCCTGATCCGCAACCATACCGCCCAGCTCTGCGAATCGGCCGACGACATCATCCGCGCCCTGGGCTGGACCCAGCGCCCGGATGCCCCGGTTCAAAAAACTTTGTTCCCCGAACTGAACCCTGAGCAGCTCTCAGTCATTGAATATATACGGAACCACGGCGAAGCCCAGGTCAACGCTCTCACCGCCGCCCTCGGCATCCCCGTAGGCAAGCTCATGGCCATCCTCGTGGATCTGGAGTTCAAAGGCCTGCTCATGGCGATGCCAGGCTCGCGCTACCGCCTGATGTAACACACCTTAATATATTATATAGTACCAACCATAAAAACTAAACCCCATCTGAAAGTATGGAAAAGAAAATCATAGCTCCTTCCGAACTGATCATCAACCCTGACGGGTCAGTGTTCCACCTCCATTTGCTCCCCGAGCAACTCACCGACCGCATCATCCTCGTAGGCGACCCCGCCCGCGTCAACATCGTGGCCGAACACTTTGACTCGCGCACCTTCGAAGTGCAGTCGCGCGAATTCCACACCATCGGCGGCACATTCAAAGGCAAGCCCATCATGTGTCTGAGCCATGGCATCGGCCCCGACAACATCGACATCGTCATCAACGAGCTCGACGCCCTGGCCAACATCGACTTCACCACCCGCGAAGAGCGCCCCACTCACCGTCAGCTTTCCATGGTACGCATCGGCACCTCCGGAGCCCTCCAGCCAGAACTCATCGTCGGTACCCCCGTCGTAGCCGAAAAAGCCATCGGATTCGACGGCGTGCTCAACTATTACGCCGGACGCAACATGGTAGCCGACCTCGAATTCGAACACGCCTTCTGCGAAGCCGTAGGCTGGAACCCGCTCTGGGCCAAACCCTACGTAGTCGACGCCCACAACGCCCTGGTCGACCAGATTGCAGGCAAAGACATGGTGCGCGGCAACACCATCTCAGCCGTAGGATTTTATGGTCCCCAGGGGCGCGAACTCCGCCTCCCCCTGGCCAACCCCGACCTCAACCGCCGTATCGAAGAGTTCCGCTTCGGCGACCGCAAAGTCACCAACTATGAGATGGAGTCAGCTCCGCTCCAGGGTCTCGCACGCCTCATGGGCCACCGCGCCATGACCGTATGCTCCATCATCGCCAACCGCATGAACCATAACGCCACACCCAACTACAAATCAGCCATCCGCGACCTCATAGCCACCGTCCTCGAGCGCATCTGACACCCCTCCGGCGGTCTATTTAACAAAAATTAACCTCAAAATCCCGTCCCCGGTATTGAAAATAGCAAAATAATGCGTAACTTTGCAGTCGCAAAACACCGCGGGATGGAGCAGTGGTAGCTCGTTGGGCTCATAACCCAAAGGTCGGAGGTTCGAGTCCTCCTCCCGCCACCAGACAGCAAAGCGAATTCGGAATCCCTACCGAGTTCGCTTTCCTTTTATCCTACTCCAAGCGCTTACCGCCGGGCACAGCAAAAGCCCACACTCTGCGCGGAAAGTGGCAGGCTGCGGGCTTTATGGGTAAGAGAGATACGGGGAGGTCAAATGCCGGCAGGAGAGCGCATCGGTCAGTTGCCCGATACGGGGAGAGCACGCGAGAACACTTCGCGGAACGAGACTATCGTCTCCGTACGCAGCAGCCCAAGCGGCTGAAGCTTCTCGTGAATGAGTCGCAGAAGATGCTCATTGTCGTGAGCATACATCTTAATCAGCAGATCATACTGCCCCGTGGTGAAATGACATTCCACCACTTCGGGCACCGTCTTAATCCGCTCTACAAACGCCTGATACTTGTCAGGCTCCTTGAGGAATACGCCCACAAAGGCGCAGGTGTCGTAGCCCAGCGTAGTAGGCTTGATCAGTGCACGCGAGCCCTCCAGAATGTTGGTAGCCTGCAGCTTGGCTATGCGCTGATGGATAGCGGCACCCGATACGCCACATTCGCGCGCAATTTCCAGAAAAGGCTTACGACCATTATCCACAAGCATTTGCAGAATCTTGGTGTCGAGGTTGTCGAGTTGTAATCGTGCCATTTTTCAGTGGTACTTTAATCGGGATTCCCTTTATTAATGTTAGTTCAAACTATTCTGATGTCCGGGCCATCGGCCCGACGCTGTGTGTGTCATGCCATAGTATCTGATAAGTAAACAAGCGCAATACGCCTATGCTTCCTAATGCAAAGGTAAGTAAAATTTCATAATAAAAAAGTCCCCGGCGCAAAAATTTAATGTAATTTTCGTGGCAAAATGATTGCAAAACAAACTTTATAGTTAAATTTGCAGGTAGAAATCGCCAATGTACATTTTTTCACGACCCGAATTGTCATTTTACAGAGATGAAACAGATACATAGCCTCCTTCTCGCTCTCTCCCTGTGCATCCTCCTGCCCGTAGCCTCCGGCTGCAAAGGCCGGAAGACCGACACCCACGGTCGCCGCGTTAACGTCACCGTCACCATCGCCCCCCTCGAATACTTCGTCAAAGCCATAGGCGGCGACTCCGTCAGCGTCACCACGCTCCTCCCCCAGGGAGCCGACTCCGAAACCTTTGAGCCCTCAGTAGAGCGCATGAGAGCCGTCGGCAACGCCGACATGCTCGTCAGCGTAGGCCTCCTACCCTTCGAGCAGACCCTCGCCGAGCGCGCCGTAGCCGGACGCAACGACATCATGGCCGTACGCACCGCCGACGGTCTCTTCGTTCATCGCGGAGCCGACGCCGACCACCCCGGCAATGCCGACCCACACATCTGGACATCAATCAAAAACGCTTCCGCCATCGCCCAGAACGTCTACGACGCCCTCATTGAAATCGAGCCCTTCAACAAAGAATACTACGACGCCAACTACGCCGCGTTCACCCACCGTCTCGATTCCCTGCGCACCGCATGGCTCTCCCAGCTCAAAGGCGCCCAGGGCCAAACGTTCGCCGTATGGCACCCCTCCCTCGGCTACCTCGCTCAGGAGACAGGCCTGCGCCAGCTCCCCCTCGGCGTTGAGCACAAAGAAGCCTCAGCCCTGGGCACAGCCCAAGCCATCGATAAAGCCCGCCACAGTCATCCCATAGCCCTCATCGTAGGCCCCGAAGCCGATCTCGACCGCGTCAGCACCATCGCACAGCCCCTCGGCCTCCAGCCCGTCGTCGTCGACGTCATGAGCCCCGACTGGGAGCGCCAGATGCAGACAGCCGTCGACGCCCTCGCCGCCGGCATAGCCGCCAAGCAGTAAGGCCTACCCTCCGCTTTCCATACTGTGATAAAAGACGCAGTCTTTTATCCACCAAAGGTCCGTCCACCCGCAGGAAAGCGGAAAGCGTCTACACCCACACATACTAAAACCCCTCAAAAATCCACTGGTAATATGGGCGCCATCATCACCCTCCACGACATAAACATGGTCTGGAACGGTCGCCACACCCTCCGCGACGTCAATCTCACCGTCCGCCGCGGCGACTTCATGGCCATCACAGGCCCCAACGGCAGCGGCAAAACCACCCTCTTGCGCATCATGCTCCGCCTGCTCCGGCCCACCACCGGCGCCGTACGCTACCTCGACCCCGCAGGGACACCCACAGACACCCTCAACATCGGCTACCTCCCCCAGAAAACCGCCATCGACGCCCGGTTCCCTATTACAGTCAGCGAAACCATAGCCTCAGGCCTCCTCGGCAAAGAGACAGTCTACCCCGACAAAGCCACCCGGCGCCAGGCCGTAGACGACGCCCTCCGCCTCGTAGAGCTTCAGGATAAAGCCGACGCCCCCATCGGCACCCTCTCTGGCGGACAGCTCCAGCGCACCCTCCTCGGACGCGCCCTCATAAGCCGCCCCACCCTCCTCGTCCTCGACGAACCCCTCAGCTACCTCGACCGCCACTTCGAGCAGCAAGTCTACACCATCATGGAGCACCTCCCCGCCCACACCACCGTCATCCTCGTCAGCCACCAGCTCAGCGTCATCGACCGCATGGCCAACCGCCACATCATCGTCGACGGCCAGGCCACCGAATGCTCCGCCCACAGCCACTTCATCACCGGCGACTGCCAATAATGTCAGCACCCCCTGCCAAAAATGGCAGAAACACCCGCCAAAAGCGGCATATCCCCCACACCCGCAATTCCCCTCAGCCATATCCAACCTTTTTGGCATAAGATTTGTTTCATATATGAGCGCCGCAAGGTCGCCCGGCCATCAGGCCCCGACCTCATCGGCCATCGAAACATTGACAACAACAAAAAACTAATACAGATATGGCAAAAATCATCGGTATCGACTTAGGTACCACCAACTCATGCGTAGCAGTACTCGAAGGTAAAGACCCCGTAGTCATTCCCAACAGCGAAGGCCGCAACACCACCCCCTCCGTCGTAGCATTCGTCGACGGCGGCGAACGCAAAGTAGGCGACCCCGCCAAGCGTCAGGCAATCACCAACCCCGGACGCACCATCTACTCCATCAAACGCTTCATGGGCGAAACATACGACCAGGTAGCCAAAGAAATCGAGCGAGTACCCTACAAAGTAGTCCGCTCTGACAACAACACACCCCGCGTCGACATCGACGGCCGCCAGTACACCCCCCAGGAAATCTCCGCCATGATCCTTCAGAAAATGAAGAAAACAGCCGAAGACTACCTCGGACAGGAAGTAAAAGAAGCCGTAATCACCGTCCCCGCATACTTCAACGACTCCCAGCGTCAGGCCACCAAAGAAGCCGGCGAAATCGCAGGCCTCACCGTACGCCGAATCGTCAACGAACCCACCGCAGCCGCACTCGCCTACGGCCTCGACAAGAGCGACAAAGACCAGAAAATCGCCGTATTCGACCTCGGAGGCGGCACATTCGATATCTCCATCCTCGAGCTCGGCGACGGAGTCTTTGAAGTCAAATCCACCAACGGCGACACCCACCTCGGCGGCGACGATTTCGACCACGTAATCATCGACTGGCTCGCCGACGAATTCATGAAAGATGAAGGCGTCGACCTCCGTCAGGACCCCATGGCCCTCCAGCGTCTCAAAGAAGCAGCCGAAAAAGCCAAAATCGAGCTCTCGTCTACCACCTCGACCGAGATCAACCTCCCCTACATCATGCCGGTCAACGGTGTGCCCAAGCACCTTGTAAAGACCCTCACACGAGCCAAATTCGAGCAGCTCGCCGACCGCCTCATCAACGCCACCCTCGCCCCCTGCGAGCAGGCACTCAAAGACGCCGGTCTCCAGGCCAAAGACATCGATGAAGTGATCCTCGTCGGCGGATCAACCCGAATCCCCGCCATTCAGGCAGTAGTAGAGAAATTCTTCGGCAAAGCACCCTCCAAAGGCGTTAACCCCGACGAAGTAGTAGCCGTAGGCGCAGCCATCCAGGGCGGCGTGCTCAGCGGAGATGTGAAAGACGTGCTCCTGCTCGACGTAGTGCCCCTGTCGGTAGGTATCGAAACCCTCGGCGGCGTCATGACCAAGCTCATCGAAGCCAACACTACCATCCCTACCCGCAAGAGCGAGACCTTCTCCACTGCAGCCGATAATCAGCCTTCGGTTGAGATCCACGTCCTCCAGGGCGAACGCCCCATGGCCAAAGACGACAAGACCCTCGGCAAATTCCACCTCGACGGCATCGCACCCGCACCCCGTGGAATCCCCCAGATCGAAGTCACCTTCGAAATCGACGCCAACGGCATCCTCAACGTCTCAGCTAAAGATAAAGCCACCGGCAAAGAGCAGAGCATCCGCATCGAAGCCTCCAGCGGCCTCACCGACGCAGAAATCAAACGCATGAAAGACGAAGCCGCAGCCAACGCAGCAGCCGACGCAAAAGAAAAAGAACGCATCGACAAACTCAACCAGGCCGACGCCATCGTCTTCCAGACCGAGAAACAGCTCAGCGAACTCGGCGACAAGATACCCGCCGACAAGAAAGCAGCCATCGAGGCAGCCGTAGCCAAACTCAAAGACGCCCACAAAGCACAGGACATCGCAGCCATCGACGCCGCCATCAAGGAAATCGAGACCACCTTCGGCGCCGCACAGCAAGACATCCTCAACGCTCAGGCACAAGCTCAGGCCAACGCCCAGGGCGCCCAAGGCAACCCCTTCCAGAGCGGCCAGCCCGGCGCCGGCAGCGCCAGCCACGGCTCCTCCGACGACCACGTCACCGACGTCGACTTTGAGGAGGTGAAGTAACCCTCGATTGAGCTGCGGGAAGCCAAACTATCCCCGCGTTAAGCCCAACCCAAATCTATACAAATGGAGTGTAGCTCACCCGGCTACACTCCATTTTTTCTTTACCAAAATGATTTGTCCACAATTCTTCCATCAGTTTTCTCAAGCCTTCAGGCGACTTGATTCTTTCAGATTCCATAATCGTCGTAAAATTTGCGACAAAGTTAACCTCCAGATATAGTAATCTTCGATACACCCCCAATTTGTACAACATGTTATCAAAATCGGTCCGAAGGATTGACCATCCCGTGGAAATGATTATATTTGCGGAGATTTGTTATGCTTGGGCATGACATAACGGCAATTTAAAAGAAGATTAACAACACTTTTAAAAGAAGAATTATGAATATCGGAGATAAAGCGCCCGAAATATTGGGCATGGATCAGAATGGCAACGAGGTGAAACTGTCGGATTTCGCCGGACAGAATCTTGTACTGTATTTCTACCCTAAGGACAACACTTCGGGATGCACAGCTGAGGCATGCTCGCTGCGCGACAACATCGACGCTCTGGCTGCCAAAGGCTACCGTATCGTAGGCGTAAGCAGCGATTCGGCAGCCTCTCACCAAAAATTCATCGCCAACCACCATCTGCCGTTCACTCTTATTGCCGACACTGACCACAGGCTTCAGGAGCTTATGGGCGTGTGGGGCGAAAAGTCGATGTACGGACGCAAATACATGGGCACATTCCGCACCACATTCCTCATCGGTCCCGACGGAGTCATCACCCACATATTCGGTCCGAAGCAGATCAAGACCAAAATCCACGCCGATCAGATTCTTTCCGTATGAGCTCCGGATCTAAGGTGCGTTGCATTCCTTTGTGCAGGCAAAGACGCACAATGCTGCAAACCATCTGAGCTCTGACGCTGTTATATCTGACGGAACAAATCCGCGAAAATCAACCCACTAAAACAGATATAATCATGGATGAGAAAAACACCGTATTGGAAGCCATGCGCAAAGCAGGTGAACCCGTCAACGCAGGTAAAATCGCCGAACTCACAGGCCTCGACCGTAAAGTAGTCGACAAGGCCATGGCTGCCCTCAAAAAAGAAGGCGCCATCGTCTCCCCGGTGCGCTGCAAGTGGACTCCGGCATGACCCCTGCCTTCAAGTCTGCCCTCTCCCCTTCCACACAGAAAGTGCGAGCCCTCCCCGGCCCGCACTTTCTGCTTATTTTAGAACTGCAAAACGCTGCTCAACGCCACACAGCGAGCGCTGTGATTCATTATTTTTTATTGCTGTCCGATAAAACTTTTTGAGCGAATGAAAAATTAGCGCTGGCTTCTATTGCAGGAGTCAGCGCTA
>ERZ808037.1325-NODE-1325-length-16671-cov-3.612450_pt1 | contig 16671 bp, 12 predicted proteins | sample MGYA00380190_ERZ808037 | MGnify/ENA primary metagenome ERZ808037 (study PRJEB31490, sample SAMN06133399) | mouse gut metagenome | isolation source: J9 | host: mice | place: China: Chengdu | collected 2015-05 ... | reverse complement strand
ATCCGGAATGATTATTTAGGAACTGTGCAGAAATAACTTGTGAATTGCAATGGAGAAAAACCGAAGGCAGCAAAGTAGTCCGGCTGTATATCTCACAAGTTATTTTGAAACAATTCCTTACGACTGCCAGATACTGGATAGAGACAGAACGCTACATAGAGGAACTCCATCCGAATCTTGAAGTCACTACAGCCAAAACACTACCTAAAAGACATACAAATGGTAAAGATTTCGTAGGGCAGAACGAAAACAGCCGGGAGGGCCCGCACAGGAGCCGCTCCCGGCACGCCGGAATCTCTCAGAGAACATCCAGAAATCCCCTGACTTTACACAAGAAACCTTATGGTCTCCTCCTCACCAACCGCAATATCCCACTCAAAGACGATTTCCCGCTCCCCCGCAAAGGGTATCTCCGCCCGGTTCAAAACCACCTTCCTGACAGCTTTCCCTCCGACTTCAAGCCTGCGCAGCGAAAGCTCCCCGGAGCAGACTTTCACATACCACCCGTCCTTCTCATAGGAGACAGTCCCCCAGGCGCTTCCCGTGCAGTAGAAGCTGGCGAAGCCCTCCTCCACCGGCAGCGCGGGGCAGATCTTCAGCTTTCTGTCTATCCCGTCGTAAGCGATGCCGCTCCAGGCCAGCAGCAGACTGTAGGAAGCCATGCTCCTGGCATAATTGCTGCCGCACTCTATCTCGTTCCAGGGATTGCGCTTCACGCCGTCATACCGCCCTCGGATGCCCCGCACGATCCGAAGCCCCTCCTCGTACATGCCGTTCTGTATCATCTGGGCAGCCGCCTGATATTCAAAGCCGGTCATGGTCTCCGTATTGTAAGTGATGGGCACGGCAGGGCGCTTCTTCCCCTCCGGCCAGCTGCACATGATCAGCCCCTCTTCCTCGTTCAGGCTGAAAATCCGCCAGGCGTTTACCACGTCCCGCATCTTCCGGAAATTGTTCCTAAACAGGCTCCCCAGCGCCGTCCTCACCTGATCCGGGTCGAAGATCTCGCCCAGGCCGCACAGGTTTGCATGCCACTGAGCCGTCAGCTGGTCAATGGAACATCCCTCCTCAATCTGGTACTTCATCCGGCCCAATTCCTCGTTCCAATAAGTCCTGAAGAACCCCTCATAGTGAGGCTGTAAGCCCTGCCTCCGTTTACAGAAGACTCCATGCCCTGTGTAGCATGGAGTCTTCTGATAAAAGTCCTTATCGATTCGTTTTCTCCACCCAGGCGCTCCATCTCGGGTCGGCTTTGATTTCTTTCTCTGCCTGGGAGCAATCAGGCTGGTGCCACCAGGGCCATGTCTGCGGAAGCTCTTTCACGATGGCTCCTTTCCCTTCGTCCCCTAGGAATGTCTCCAGCGCTCTCCCGTGCCTCAGCGCTTCGTCCAGCGAGACGAACGCATCGTCATGGTATCCACGCTCCCACTGGACTCTGGACAGATACTGGTACAGCGAAATCAAAATGTCATGATATCCGCCGAAACCATCTTCGTCACATATCAGGTAGAACATGGAAATGGCCCCTTTTATTTGGGATATGGGCTTATCGTCCTCGTAATTGTGGACACAGTTCATCAATCCATAAATCAGTTGTTTCGCAAACTCATAAGCCATTTCCAACAGGGCGGCCCTGATATAGTCTGCCTGCTCCCTGCCGTCTGCCGCTGCCGCCAGCAGAAGCTCCCGGGAACGGCTCAGGTTCGGCATCCGCCTGGCACAAGCCACTGCTTTCTCTGTCTCACCGAAATTCCGATAGAGCCGCACAAGAATGGATATGGACTCAGTCGCGGTTTCGGTCTCTTTGGCAGAATCTGCAAGGCTTTCACAGATTTTGATAGCCTCTGTCCAATAGCTGTTTTTCTTATGCCGGTCATAATCATGCCGCAGATATCCGTCCTCATCGTAGTATGACCACTCCTTATACCGCCTCCAGCCAGCCTCGCACAGGGTATCGGCCAGCTTGAGCAGCAGCCGCTCCTCCTGTGGAAATTCAGCCAGGCCATCACGCAGAATTCCCAGGCACGCTTCTATCCATTCCTCGTCCGGGCGGCCCTTGATATGATAAGCGTCCACTTGGGCCATTATCTCATTGATCCGTCTATCCCTGTCCGACCGGAATCCGAACAGGGTATCTATGGATACTCCAAAGTAATTTGCAATAGACGGAAGGATTTCCATATCAGGATAGCAGCCGCTTGTCTCCCAGCGGGAAACCGCCTGGCAGGTGACTCCCAACACTATCGCCAGATCTTCCTGGGTTCTTCCGTCCCTGCGGCGCAGTTCTTTGATTTTTTCACCTATTTCGACTTTCATCTTAACACCTCTCTGCGCGCCTCAGCGCGCATACCAATCAATATTTGGAAGTTTTACTTCCAAACTTACACCTCCTGCCCGTTTTCAACGAGCCTGAATTCCATTTTTTCGTTTCCACACCGGTGTAAGGAATTGTCTACCGACAGTTCCTAAGGATATTGTATCGAAATCTCTTTGGAAAAACAATTATCAATTGGTTGTTGCAATATCAATCATTGTTTGATATCTACATGGCATTGCGCCTGTCTCTCCTTGCCAGCTTTTCAAGTATAATACTGCGCCTGGGCGTCCCACAGTTCACGGTATTTCCCGCTCTCTTCCGCCAGAAGCTCCTCATGGGTTCCGCACTGAACCACCTCCCCTTGATCCATGACGACGATTCGGTCGCACATCCGACAGAAAGAGAGCCTGTGGCTGACGAACAGCACCGTCCTGTCCTCCGCCAGCTTTCCGAAGTTCTCGTAGATTTCATATTCCGCGTATGGATCCAGGGCGGCGGTGGGTTCGTCCAGGATCATGATTTCGGCATCCTTGTATGCCGCCCTGGCTATCGCCAGCTTCTGACCCTCCCCGCCGGACAGATTTGTCCCCTCCGGGTCGAAATCCTGGAACAGGGACTGCCGGATGCCTTTCGCGTACCTCTCCACCCGCTGCTTCATCCCGGCTTTTTCCAGCGCCGCCCAGACCCTTCGCTCATCATAATCCTGGGTTCCGGCCACATTCTCGGCAATGGGGAATGCGAACAGGGAGAAGTCCTGGAAAACCGTTGAGATATGTTCGGTATACTCTTCATAGGGGCGGGTTCGGATATCCCTGCCATCCAATAAGATACGGCCTTTGCCAGGATTGTACAGTCTGCAGAGCAGTTTTATCAAGGTCGTCTTCCCGGAGCCGTTTTCACCTACGATGGCAATCTTCTCTCCGGCGTTTATGTTCAGATTCACGTCTTTCAGGGCAAAATCGTCGCTCTCGGGGTATCGGAAGCTTACATCCTCAATCTGGAGACAGGCACTGCTGCGCTCCTCTTGATCGTCACGGAGCTTTTCTTTCCCGTTCTCCCGGAACTGCTTCTCCTCCCTGCATTCCCGCGGCACCCGCTCCGATTCCTGCCCTTCCCGAAAACGGCCTTCCTCGCCGCAATCTCGAGACAGGTGCTCTTCTTCCGGCCCCTTCGGAAGAGGTCCCAAATTTCGGCTCTTCCGGCACAGGTTCCTCTCCCCTCCTTCCTCCCGGGGCAGATCCATGTATTGGAAATACTTTAATAGATGCTCATTATTGTTCCGCAGATCCGTCACGATTTCCGCCATTCGGGCGAAGGCTTCAATCAGCCAGGTCACCGCACTGTACAGCAGCACTATGCTCCCACAGCCAATCACGCCATCCATGGCCATCCGCCCTACCAGCAGGTACACGACACAGCCGCAGACACAGGAAGCCGCCAGCTTCACGCCATCGTACCGGTTCACAGCGGAAAATTCCCGCTCCTTGCTTTCCGCCAGGTATTCGTGGCAGTCGGACCGGCACTGGTCCAGTATCAGCTCCTCCTGGTGGTAAATCCTGGCATCCATGGCTGCGTCCTCATCCTGGAGATATTCCATATGGTAGAAATCGCCGTACCTGGAATGCCTGGCCCCTTTTAGGAATGTCTCGAAAGTCACATCAAACCGCTTTCCCGTCATCCGACAGGCCAAAAGACAGGAACATGCCACCAGCAGCCCAAAGCCCAGAACCATGACTACTATTCTGCCTTGTACCGTTCCGGCAGCCAATTCTGTTGAAACCACATTCTGCATCCTCCCGGCAGACACTACCGCCGAAACCACATTCTGCACCCTCCCGGCAGACAATTCCGCAAACATTATCTTCCACATAGAATACAGCAAAATGCCGCCCGCCATGACCCCGGTGGCCAGGTTCGTCCAAAGCACTTCCATATCCCAGTACAGACTGGCCATCCCGGCGCCCGACAGGTGCAGGCTCCCGGACACTTCGTCCCGCAGCTGCCTGGTGCTGTCCCGCTCCAGCAGCTCATAAGGCAGCGAATAAGCCCGATTCGTCAGCCGGATCTCATGGGAGCTGAACAGCCTCTGATACCCCACCGTGATCCGGCAGTCCTCATAATTCCTCCACACCGAAACCAGGAACAGCAGTCCGATGCCGCTCAGACACAGCATAAGCAGTTTCCCTCTATCCCGGCTCGACACCAGCCCCTCCATGATATAAGCCGAAACCGCCGTAGTGACGAACGGAATCCCTGCCGCCAACAGGCTCCTCCTGAATACATGGCCCATCTGTCCCGGCAGAATACACCCGAATTCCCGGATGCCCCGGCGGATGATGGCCATATCCTTTCTCAATGTCCTTCCGTTTTTTTCCATAATATATATCCATTCCTTTCACTTATTTCTTCTTATTACAGTATGTCCTCTATAAAAGGCTCAAAAGGCTCCGGACCAGACTCTGCCCCTCATCCCTTTCCATCTGCCGCATAATACCTGCTCTGCACCCGGAACATGTCCGCATACTTCCCGCCCAGCGCCATCAGCTCCTCATGGCTGCCGCTCTCCGCGATTTTTCCCTCCTCCAGGAACAGGATCCTGTCGCAGAATCTGGTGGAGGCCAGCCTGTGGGACACGAAAAGGGCAGTCTTCCCCTCCGTCAGCATCCCATACTTCTGATAGATGGCATCCTCCGCCACCGGGTCAAGGGCAGCGGTGGGCTCGTCCAGTATCAGCACCGGCGCCTCTTTGTACAAAGCCCTGGCCAGAAGCAGCCTTTGCTCCTGCCCTCCGGACAGCTCCGTCCCCTCCTCCGAAATCCGGCTGACCAGACAGGTCCGCTCTTTTTGAGAAAGGCTCTTTACTTTCTCTTCCAGCCCGGCCCGGCGCAGGCAATCCCACATGGCGCCCTCATCCGCTTCCTTCCGCACGTTCAGCATCACATTCTCCGCGATGCTCACCGGCAGCACCCGGGAATGCTGGAACACCGCCGAGAACAGGCCGTAAAAATACTCCCTGGGAAACGCCCTGCTGTCCACGCCGTTCACATAGATCACGCCCGAATCCGGCTCCAGCAGCCCGCACAGCAGCTTCACCAGCGTGGACTTCCCCGCGCCGTTCACGCCCACCACCGCCAGCCGCTCCCCTGCCCCGATACGGAGATTCAGATTCCGGAAGACGGGCACTTTCCGCTCCTCCCCCTCTTCCGCCATCCGATAGGAAAAAGAGACGTCCCGCCACTCAAAAGACACCGGCCCGCCAATCACAGGATGCCCCTCACAGGAGCCCTTCTCCTGTCCGTCTCCCTCCGGAAGCTCCAGAAACTCATAAAAATCCCGCACATAATGCTTCATTTCCCAGAAGCCGGAAATCCCCTCCGCCAGCTTCGTCAGCCAGCTTCCAATCCCCGTGATGGCAGCAAAATACAGCGCGAAATCCCCAATGGACAAGCCGCCCTCCAGATAGCGATGAATCAGATACAGATAGGCAAGCCCGTCCCTGACCAGAATCAGCGCCGCCGTGATCCCCATTCGAAGGAACTGCCGCCTCTGCACCTTTCGTTCCACCAGATCTGCCTCCGCAATCACCTCCCGGGTGATTTTCCCCAGCATGGCTCCCATGGAGAAAATGCGGATGTCCTTTGCCTCCCGCATCCCCCTGGTGCCATAGGCCATATAGTTCAGTCTTCGGTTCACCCTGGCTTTATCTTCCTTAAATTCCTGTTTCCGCATTTCGATCCCGATGCCGCACAGGAGCTCTATCAGGAAGAACAGCGCCAGGAATGACAAGACACTTAAATGCAGCGTCCCCACGATGGCGCAATAGGCCGCCAGCCCCACACCGGCTTCCAGCAGTGACGCTTCTTTTCCCGGAAGCTCCACCAGGCCCCGGTTGGGGCTGCTGACGGCCTGCCTGGCCTTCTCCATGGCCGTCTTCCCTGAATCAGAGAGAAAGAGGGCATACTCCAGGCGGAGCGCCTTTCTCTCCCACAGAGGGTTCAGTCTGCGGAACAGAAAAGTCTGGGAACATCTTCCTATCTCATTGTGGCTGACCAGGTTCAGGACAGCCGCAGCGCCCAGGCCGATTCCCACAGACGTGACTCTGACTGCGAACCTCCGAAATTCCATGCCGCCTGTGACCGCGTCCAGCACAAGTTTTGACAGCCATATCGCCAGAAGAGACTGCCCCACCTGCGCCAGACAGGCCAGCAGGGGCAGCGCAGGGCTGTAGCGCCGATATTGGTACATCTGCCGGTGCAGAAATTTCAGCCCCGCTTTTTCTGTCTGCCTGGCTGCCTTTTGATTGGCTGCTTTCTGATTTCCGCTCTTTCCGCTTTTATCCTTTCTATTTCCATTCACTCCGCTTCCGTTCTTTCTCTCCTTGCGCCTTACGCGCCTGTTATATTCTTTCTCCATATGAATTCCTTTCCAAGTGTCTACAACACTTCTGCCTAAATCTGTGCACAAAAAAGCAGGGTCTCCCCTGCAATTCAAACGCATGCCAAAAGAAGCATCGGAAATCAGAATCCACATGCATTCTCAAGGCCCGTCACTCTTTGCAGACAGGGAAGAATCTGATGGCAGCGCCTCCATCGGACGAAGACACCGTTCCCATAAATAGGCACAACAAAAAAGCATTGACTGCTCTCTTTCAAAACCGGCCTATTTACGCATCCTTCCGCATCTCCAAATCAACATGACAAGTACCTCTTTCATTTTTCTAATTTATTAATTTATTATAAGTAGGATTCCAGTCCCTGTCAATCCAAAAACATCCAAAATATTTTTCGTGTTTCCCCTACATATTACTAACGAAACTGCCGATATATAAATATAAGTATGATTTTACGCTTCAATCGGGACTCTCCCGGTGTCTTATATCTGTCCAACCATTCTGCCGGATTTTGTCCCTGGACAGAAAGACGGCTGACAGCAACCAATGCGTTATCCATACAGCGCCGCCTCATTGAAGCCGTCATACCCCAAAATATGAATTCCCGATCTGCGATTTGCGCTTAGGAACCGTGCAGCAATACCCTATGCTCAGCCACTACAAAGAACTAAGTGAATCTCACAAAAACTGCAGAAATTCGCATAGGTTATTTGGAAACCGTTCCTTACTGTCCCGGGAATCACAAAGAAAAGGACGCTCAAATGAAAGATTTCATGGTTTTTACCGATGGAGATGTAGATTTACCCTCACCTTATGAGAAAGAGGTGTCGCTGCTCCCCCAGTACTATTACTTCCAGGAGGACACCATATACGGAGACGAACAGGTCCTGACCAGAGAGGAATTCTTCAGGCAGCTGGCCAGCCGCAGGGCTTACACCGCCGGCGTGAATCCCGATTTCGTCCGCAATCACTTTGAGGAAGCCCTGCAGGCCGGAAAGGATATCCTTTGTATCGCGGTCTCCTCCGGGCTCAGCGGCTCCTACAACACTATCTGCATGGTAGCGGACGAACTGCGTCCTTTATATCCGGATAGCCGCATCGAAGTCATCGACTCCCTGAGCGCCACTCTGGGAAGCGGCTTCCTGTGCATGGACGCCCTTGAGATGAGAAAAGCCGGAAAGTCCCTGGAAGAGACTGCCACGGAAATCCGCCGGCGCATTGGCCTGATAGACATCTATTTCCTGGTGGACGACTTCAAATACCTGGTACAGGGCGGCCGGGTCTCCCCCAGCGTAGGCAAGATAGGGGACATCCTGGACATCAAGGTGATCCTCACCATGAAGGAGGGCCGGATTGAACCCTATAAAAAGTGCCGGGGCATCAACAACGCCCTGCGGAACATCCAGACATTCTCCCAGGCCAGAAAGGCCGCCAGGCTGGGATCTATCTATGTGGGCAATCAGGAGCTTTTCCAAAAATGCAGATCCCTGGTGGAAAGCGACTGGGAGGCGTCGCTGAACCTGATCGTTTCCTCCCATGTGGGGCCCAATACCACAGGCGTCGCCATTGAGTGGGCGGAAGAATCGTAAAATAATAGCAGGAGGAACTATGAGCATAAGAATCGGTATATTAGGATATGGAAATCTGGGACGGGGCGTGGAATGCGCTCTTTGCCAGAATCCGGATATGGAACTGAAAGCAGTCTTTACCAGAAGGAATCCCGCGGAGGTGGAAATCCTGACCAGGACTGCAAAGGTCTGCCCGGTCAGCGAAGCGGCCCGGTGGAAGGATGAGATAGACGTTCTTATCCTCTGCGGCGGCAGCGCTACGGACCTTCCGGTGCAGACGCCGGAGTACGCGAAGCTTTTCAACGTGGTGGACAGCTTCGACACCCACGCCAGGATTCCGGAGCATTTCGCTGCAGTGGACGCCGCCGCGAAGGAAAGCGGTAAGGTCGCCATCATCTCCGTAGGCTGGGATCCCGGCATGTTCTCCCTGAACAGGATGTACGCGGGTGCCATCCTTCCCCAGGGAAAGGACTACACTTTCTGGGGACGCGGCGTAAGCCAGGGGCACTCCGACGCCATCCGCAGAATCGATGGCGTGAAGGACGCCAAGCAGTACACCATCCCGGTGGACAGCGCCCTGGCCGCCGTGCGGGCGGGCGAGGATCCTGAGCTGACCACTCGCCAGAAGCATACCAGGGAATGTTTCGTGGTGGCAGAGGAAGGGGCTGACCTGGCCAGGATCGAGACGGAGATCAAGACCATGCCCAACTACTTTGCCGACTACGACACTACCGTACATTTCATCAGCGAAGAAGAATTGAAACGCGACCACAGCCGCATCCCCCACGGCGGATTCGTGCTGCGCAGCGGCTCCACCGGGTGGGAGAAGGAAAACCGCCACCTGATCGAATACAGTTTAAAGCTGGATTCCAATCCGGAATTCACCGCCAGCGTCATCGTGGCTTACGCCAGGGCGGCGCACCGGCTCTCCAAAGAGGGGGCTGATGGCTGCAAGACCGTCTTCGACATCGCCCCCGCCTACCTGAGCGCCAAGAGCGGCGAAGAGCTGCGGGCGTCCCTGCTATGACAAGGGACGCTCACTCCTCGCTGTTCAGATATTGCAGTATCCCCATATGTATGGCCCAGGCTACCCTCTGCTGGTATTCCGGGGTGCAGAGCTTCTTCGCTTCGGCGCTGTTGGACAGGAAGCCGCACTCCACGATGACGATCGGCACCCCTGTCTTCTTCAGCAGATAGTAGCTGTCATTGGCCTTGACCTGACGCCTGTTCTCCGGATCCACCAGCTCCACCATCTGGCTCTGGATGCACTCCGCCAGCCGCTGGCCCTGGGCGCTGCCGGTATAGTAGAACACCTGGGCTCCGTGGACATATTCCTCGGGATAGCTGTTTTGATGGATGCTGACCGTCAGTGCCGGTTCCTTCTCGTCAATCAGCGCGATCCGCCGCTTCATATCCTGAACCTTCTTGTTGGAGGCGTCCGCGTCGTACAGGCCCTCGTCCGATTCCCTGGTCATCACCACCTCCACGTCATTGGCTTCCAGGAACAGCTTCACCAGTTCCGCGATCTGCAGGTTCACGTCCTTTTCTTTCGCCCCGTTGATTCCCACCTTGCCGGGATCGTCCCCGCCGTGTCCCGCGTCGATGACCACCCGCGGCTTCTCCTCCTCTACCCTGATCTCGTTTCCCGCCACATAAGCCGCAGCCTCTCTTCCCACGTAAAACACGACCACCAGCAGCAGCACTGTAATCGCCACCGACAGCAGCCGGTATTGCCCTTTACTCATGTCTATCATATTCCCTTTTCCCGCGCAATCTTTGTACTATTTATATTCCGGCTTATATTTATCCATTCCACTTCTTAAGTTTCGTTTACAATTCAAAAAAAGATTGCACTCTCCGCCTATCTCCGCTAATATAGGTTATAGGAACTGTTACACAGTTTCCAGAAAAAGGCATATTTTGTGCCACAAATAATGTCCGGCCAAAAAATATTAAGAAAAAAGAACCGTGGCCCACCGGACAGGCGCGGAACTGGAAGAGGAGGATTTCTTATGAGACTTTTTCAAAAGATGCGAAAACTTGTCGCCTTGCTGGCCGTAGCCGCCATCCTGATCGGCGTGCCCGGGCTCTGTTCCCTGGAGGCGTCAGCTGCGGGTGCAGTCACTTACTCTGTAAAATATGTGCCCGCCAGCGGAGAATGGCGCTATCAGGCCAATACCTCTACTTTTGACGACAATGCATACCACAGGGAGCTGTATTATCTGCGCCAGGAGCTGAAAGCCGGCGACCTGGTTGTGGTATATAACGACACGCCCGTGGTCCCTGCCCTGGATCTGGGCACTACGCGGCTTAGCAACCTGACGGTCACCGCTTCCAACGCCCTCATCATCGTCTACAGCGGAGACATCGATGACTGCTATCTGTTAGGCGGCTCCAGCTGCGCCATCAATGCCAACATCACCAACGCTTATGTGTATGACACCGTGCTCTGTAACTTCAATAAGAACGTCAAAGAGCTGAACGTCTACCCCCTGGATCAGATGACGGCCACCATCGGAGCCATCGGCACCGTGGATCACCTGTACGCAGCTTCCCGCACCACAGGTGCCGTCTATCACTCTCTGTATAATTTCCAGGCCGGCGCCCTCAGCATCCGAAACGGTGTCCTGATCACTCCGTCTACCAGGTATACCACCGTCTCCAGCGGCACTCCTGTGACGACTTTGACAAAAGAAAATTTCGACTATGTCCGCTATGCCAACGATTATCCGGATTTAAAAGCCGCTTTCGGCTTCAACGCAAATGCTCTCTATCAGCACTATATCACTTATGGCATCAAGGAGGGCCGAACCGCCTATGCCAGCGCTAAAGTGACAGTCACCACCAGCGTCGCTGATTTCGATTACGTCCGCTACGCTGACGACTATGCCGATCTGAAGGCCGCTTTCGGATATGATGCCAAGGCTCTCTACAATCACTTTATCACCTATGGCATCAAGGAAAACCGGGGCAATTACTCCATTTACGACTCTTTCGATTATATGCGCTATGCCAACGACTACGCCGATCTGAAAGCCGCTTTCGGATATGATGCCAAATCCCTTTACCAGCACTATATCACCTACGGCATCAAGGAAGGCCGGGGCAATTATTCCAAATAGCCGGCAAGTGACCCTCTGCCATTAAAGGAAAATCAGCGTTAACGGAAAGATGAATACCGCAATATCACAAAACCGCATGGCGACCCATCATCGTCTTGCGGTTTTGACTTCCAGATATATTCCATTTCCGACAGCTCTTTTTGAAAGCATTCTTTTGTTTAGAAATTCGCATAAGATTCAATCAGACTCCAGGCTTCCGGCATGCCATATCCCAGTCGCCATACAGCCACGCCCCCTATGCCTTTCGCCTTCATCACGTTCAGCTTGACCGCGATGGACTCCACATCCTCTACCCAAATCTGGTACAGGGTGTTCCCGCTCTGCCATTCCGCGTAGTTCTGGCAGGTGGTCTCGTCCCACTCCGGCTGGATGTTCATGCGCTGAAGATAATCCGCCACATTGTTCAGCGTAATGTACTGATCCGTCACGTTAGTCCCTTCTGTCTGCCAGAGAATCGTGTAGAAAGGCAGCGCGTTCACCACCTTTTCCGCGGGCACCTGTTCCTCGTTCAGCGTCCTGTCAAGACCGTTGGAAACATACTCTATGCTGGCTACGCTCCCCGGATCTCCGCTGCCGTGCCAGTGCTCGTCATATCCCATGATAATCACATAGTCCGTGACCTTCCCCTGGATATCCAGCCGATAGTAATTGTTGAAATGAAAGGGCACATAATTGTCCACCGACAGAATCAGTCCGCTCTCCCTGCACAGCACGGAAAGCTCTTTCAGGAACTGCACATAATGCACCCCGCATTCCTGGGGCACGCCCTCGAAGTCGATGTTCACGCCGTCCAGCCCCAGCCCCAAGGAGGTCTCCACCATGCTCTGGGCCAGCTGCCTGCGCTTGGCAGTGTAGGACAGCACCTGGTAGCTGTCCACATCCGCGCCGGTCTCATTCCTGTAATTGAAATTGTCCCAGACGCCCCACACCTGCAGACCGTACCCATGGGCCTTCTCCACGTACTGGCTGCTGGCAAAGGAACGGAAGTTTCCCTCATTGTCCACCAGGCTGAACCAGGTGGGAGCGATCACATTGATTCCCTTTCCCTCTGCCACCATATCCTCCAGGGTATCGTTTCCGCCTTCCCCGCCGATGGCATGGAACCCCAGGCTCACCTTCCCAGGCAGGGACAGGGAGGTGTATTCCTCCGGCGCATAATCCGTCACCGGGACCTCTGTCTGGACATCCCCGTCTTCAAGGCGCTTGTTCTCCACATATCCGATGACGGAGTCTTCTGTCTTCACCTTGCTCCAGGTATCCATCTGCTCCAGCAGCTCCACTGTCTCCCCCTTCTCCAGCTGGCGCAGGATAGGGCTCTTGATGCCCCCCAGCAGACGTATCTGCGTATTCTTCGCCACCACCATGTTCTGCCGCTCCCCCCACTGGGTATACAGCTGCACATGCCTGTCAAAGGACGCATAGGAAAAATTGGCAAACATCTTCAGGTATTCCGCCGCCACATAAACCACGTCCCCCTCCATGTAACAGGTGGCGTACTCCGTGGCATAGCTGCCGTTCCTGTCGGAATATTCCCTGCTGTCAAAAGCCGTCGAAATCGTGTCCACAGCCGTGGTGTACAGCAGCCTCTGGTCATTCACATCCACATAAAAGCCTTCGTTCAGATACCTGGCCACAGTATCCAGGTCGAAATACACCGTATCGTCCCTGAGCACAGCCTTCTCCTCCACCATCTCATCCTGAAGGATGATTGCCAGCTGCCCCTGGGCCACGCCGTAATATTCGTCCAGATCCGCAAGCTCCTTGCTGTAGGAATACTTGTCCAAAAGCCTCCCTCCAAAACCTACGATTCCGACGATCAAAATCAATGCCAACGCCACGATTACGGGTATTATCTTCTTCTTCATCCTACGCTTACCTTTCTTCAGACTTATGGATGCACCACTGAAACCCTGTCCATCCAGAGGTTTTACAGAGTATGCCCGCAAACTGCGAACAGTAACATCATAACACATTTAGAGGATCAAGTCATTATCTAATTTGATATCGTAAGATAAAAACGGTTTTTCGTTTATCCATGTCCCGTTCCGGGGACAAGGAGCAGCTGTAGTACATCCGCTTCTGAACGGAAACACCGCCGCCGTCAGCTCGAGAGGCAATCCCGGTTCCAGCAGACGGCGGCATTTCCGCCATGCGCCTGGCTGCCGGGTACAAATGAAATTGCGCCCATTCGCCAGCGCGCCGTCATGTTTCAGTACATCTCCGGCACCCGCCCGTTCACCAGCGCGTCACTTTGTCAAAGCGCACCTGCTCGATGACCCCGGCTTCGTCCAGCACGTAATCCGCCATGTACGGGCTGTTCTCCCGCACGGCCTTCGCAACAGCTTCCGTAGGGAGGGCTTCCTGACCGTCCACGAACAGCGCCACCCCGCTCCGCCGCATCTGCTCCAGCCTGGCAAGCATATGTTCTTTTACCGCCTCCAAATCTTCTACTTCGATTTTTTCATCATACACATGTGTGCCTCCTTAAAAATAGATTCCTCCTATTCTGTCCAGGCCTCCCGCCAAAAGGAGTTTGATTATGTGATGAATCAAAATGTGGAGCACATACAGGGAAGCCTGTCCGATATAGTAAAAAAGAATGCTTTCAGCAGTACGGGCAACGGTAAAAATTTCCATTGCATATTGTGATTAAAATGAATTATAATTGTGAAAATTAGTTGACATACTTATGACCAGGCAACCGCGAATATCCTGCATGCTGCTTGTAAGACATCCTTAGACATATGCCAGTTTTTCATTACTGTCATATAATGTGATATACACACTTAGAAAATAAAGGATGATGTGGAACGAAACGTTCCAAAACAGTTAAATCAACTCGAAACCAAGACTGCTGCCTCCTTCCTCGTACAGAGTACCGAAAGCATTCATGAAAGTAGTATACCACAGCCAGATTGCTTTGGCAAGCATAAATTTGAAATTTATTAAATATTTTTAAACTCAGAATCTGCTATTGACTAAAAGAAGCTGAAAGTATATGATGTCATCATGAAAGCCGCCCAGTCGTTCCACGCATGGATCCGGGCAGGCAGAAATCAGAAAACATTCCCCTATACAGTTCAGCTATGCAGAAAGGAAAGGGTTGTCGTATGAAAATAGAAAAAGTTAATGAGAACCAAATTCGCTGCACTCTGACCAGAGAAGATTTGGCAAGCCGCGAACTGAAAATCAGCGAACTGGCTTACGGCACAGAAAAGGCCAAGACCTTGTTTCGTGACATGATGCGGCAGGCGAACTGCGAATTCGGCTTCGAAGCCGAAGATATCCCTCTTATGATAGAAGCCATCCCTCTGAATGCCGAGTGCATCGTGCTTATCATTACAAAAGTGGAGGATCCGGAAGAGCTGGATACCCGTTTTTCCAGATTCGCTCCTTCCGTCACCGAAGATGAAGAAGACGAGGCAGCCGATTCCTTCTATGCCGAGGACGCATCCAACGAAATCATGGATCTGTTCCGCCGGATGCAGACGGATCAGGACAGCGGCTCCGAAAGCCAGTCCCAGGAAAGCCAGGATGCCGACAGCAGAAATCACTCCCGGATTTTCCTGATGCAGTCCTTGCAGCAGGTGATGGAAGTATCCGCCATCATCGCTGAAAGCTATCACGGCCAGAGCATCTTATACAAATCAGAGCCTTCCGGCAGGAACCCGGAGGGATATCTGCTGGTATTGACACAGGGCGGCGAGAGTCCGGAAGGCTTCGACAAAGCCTGCAACATCGTCTCGGAATACGGCATCCCCCAGAGGGCCGCTTCCACCGGAGCCGCGTTCCTGGCGGAACACTGCGAAGCCCTCATCAAAGCCGACGCGGTACACGCCCTGGGCGCCGCGTCATAAACGGACACAGTCTCTGCAGCAAAACATCCCTGCCCTCCGGCCACGGAGAATCAGGGATGTTCCTATATGCTCGCGAGCATGGAATTTGCTGCATGAAAGCTCCTCTTCCTCGATATCCCTGGCAGCTTTCGCTCGTGAGTCGGGATACCTGGCAAGCTTTGGCGATCTTCAGCGCAGCTTACAGATTCTTGATTGCCTCCATCAGGGCATCAATGTCGATTCCATGCACCATCGCCGCTTCCTCCAGGGACTCTCCCTGTGCCGAAGGGCATCCCAGGCAGTGCATCCCTGCTTCCAGCAGCACCGGAGCCACATCCGGATTTATGCTGAGAATCTCCCCTATTGTCATTTCTTTCGTTACGTTTTCCATGGCTATTCTCTCCTCTCTGTAATAGAGTCTTAAATCCCTTGACGACGTTTTCCATTATATATCATTCCGCAAAATCTGACAAGCTATTCTTAAACCGCCTGCATGAAAATTCGCAATTTTCTGCCAACTCTAACATTTTTGAAAAATTTAAGGAAAATACAGGTATGTACAGAAAAAAGTACACATTCCCACCTTGACTCTCACCAGTGTTTTTCATATAATAAGCTTAAGGATTAGAAAGCAACATTCACTCATAAACTAATTCAAATTTTACAGGAGGGTATTTCAAAATGAGACCAGAATGGACAGATTTTGTAGCAGGTAAATGGGACAAAGAAGTCAATGTCCGTGACTTCATCCAGAGAAACTATCATCCCTATGAAGGCGATGAAGCATTCCTGGCAGGTCCTACACAGAACACAAAGGATTTGTGGGCACAGGTTCTTGACCTGCAGAAGAAGGAAAGGGAAGCCGGCGGCGTCCTTGATATGGATACCAAGGTTGTTTCCACCATCACCTCCCATGGCCCCGGATACCTTGACAAGAGCAAGGAGACTATTGTAGGCTTCCAGACCGACAAGCCTTTCAAGAGATCCCTGCAGCCCTACGGCGGTATCCGTATGGCAGAGAAGGCATGCTCCGACAACGGTTACGAAGTTGACCCGGAGATCTCCGAGTTCTTCTCCACCCACAGAAAGACACACAATGCAGGCTGCTTTGACGCTTACAATCAGGAAATGAGAGCGTGCCGTTCTTCCCACATCATCACGGGTCTTCCGGATGCTTACGGTCGCGGTCGTATCATCGGCGACTACAGACGTGTAGCTCTGTACGGTATCGACAGACTGATTGAAGACAAGCAGGCTCAGAAGGATTCCACCGGCCGCGTTATGACCGACGATGTAATCCGTCTCCGCGAGGAGCTTTCCGAGCAGATGGTTGCCCTGAAGATGATGAAGGAAATGGCTGCTTCTTACGGCTGCGACATTTCCAAGCCCGCTTCTAACGTACAGGAAGCAATTCAGGCTACTTACTTTGGTTACCTTT
>ERZ808037.1324-NODE-1324-length-16677-cov-4.013133_pt1 | contig 16677 bp, 7 predicted proteins | sample MGYA00380190_ERZ808037 | MGnify/ENA primary metagenome ERZ808037 (study PRJEB31490, sample SAMN06133399) | mouse gut metagenome | isolation source: J9 | host: mice | place: China: Chengdu | collected 2015-05 ... | reverse complement strand
GCACGGGGACGGGCTGTGGGCTTTCCTGCGCTGTCTGCTGGCGGCGATTTACTGGTTTGATCCCTTTGTGTGGGCGGCGGCTTACGCGGCCAGGCGGGACAGTGAGCTCGCCTGTGACGAGGCGGCGGTGCGTCTGCTGGGAGAGCCTCAGCGGTTTGCTTACGGAAGAACCCTTCTTTCCTTTTTGGAAGAAGGAGCCGGAGGCAGGGAGAAATGCCCGGGTATGCTTTTTATGACGGAGGGCGGTGAGCACAGCGTCAGAGAAAGGATTCTCGCGCTGACGAAGACGGGCCAGAGGAAAAAGGCCTTTTTGGTGGCTGTTCTTGCGGCGGTTGTCTTGTTCTGCGGCTGCGCCTTCACGGGAGCAGACCGGGAAGATAGGAATTTGGAGAAAGAGGCGGGTGTGAAAGGGCAGGGTGAGGTGACCGCTACCGCACAGGACCGCCAGGCGGGCATCGAGGGGGCGGAGAAGTACGTGGACGCCGCCACCCTCCGCTCCGATGAGGACATCGCCCGCGCGGTGCGGGAGTACACCGTCTTCGGCCGGGTCACCCCCAACCAGAAGCGCAAGCTGGTGCGCGCCCTCCAGCGGCAGGGCCACACCGTGGCCATGACCGGCGACGGTGTCAACGACGTGCTGGCCCTCAAGGACGCCGACTGCGGCATCGCCATGGCCTCCGGCTCCGACGCCGCCTGCCACGCCGCCCAGCTCGTGCTCCTCAACTCCGACTTCTCCGCCATGCCCAAGGTGGTGGCCGAGGGGCGGCGGGTCATCAACAACATCCAGCGGGCCGCCGCCCTCTATCTGGTGAAGAATATCTTCTCCTTCCTGCTGGCCCTCATCTCCCTGTTCGCCACCTTCCCCTATCCGGTCACCCCCCTCCAGCTCTCCCTGCTCAGCGCCGTCACCATCGGCGTGCCCTCCTTCTTCCTGGCCCTGGAGCCCAACCACAGTCTGGTAAAGGGCAAGTTCCTGTCCAACGTGTTCCGCGCCGCCCTGCCCGGCGGACTGACCGACCTGTTCGTGGTGCTGGGGGTGGAGGTCTTCTTCCTCACCTTCGGCTTCAGCGAGGCGGAGCTGTCCACCATGTCGGCGATCCTCCTCATCGTCATCGGCATCATGGTGCTCTATGAGGTGTGCAAGCCCTTTGACTGGAAGCGGCGGGTGCTGTGGGGGGCCATGGCGGGCTCCTCGGCGGTGACAATCCTCGGCTTCGGTGGCAGCTTCGGCCTCAGCCCCCTGGGTACGCAGGCCTTCCTGGTGCTGCTGGTGTTCCTGGGGCTGGCCTACTCCATCATGCGCTTCATGTTGGGCCTCTTCGACCAGGGGGAGCGCCTGCTGAACCGTGGGCGGCATCTGCGGAAACGGAGGTAACGCATGCACATTCGCCCCTACCGCAGCTCCGACTGCCCGGCCTTGGCGGAGCTGTTTTATCAAACGGTTCACGCCGTCAACGCCCGGGACTACAGCCCCGAGCAGCTCGACGCTTGGGCGGATGGCCGGGTGGAGCTGGCCGCCTGGGACGCCTCCTTCCGCGCCCACGACACCCGGGTGGCGGTGGAGGGAGGCGTGATCGTCGGCTTTGCCGATCTCGGGCCGGACGGCTACCTGGACCGCCTCTATGTCCACAGGGACTGGCAGGGGAGGGGGGTGGCCTCCGCCCTCTGCGACGCCCTCCCCGCCGCCCGCATCACCCATGCCTCCATCACCGCCCGGCCCTTCTTTGAGCGGCGGGGCTGGCATGTGGTGAAGGAGCAGCAGGTGGAGCGCCGGGGGGTGCTCCTCACCAACTTTGTCATGGAGCGGTCATGCCCGCCGCCTTCCCGCCCTGTGTAGGGCGCGGCATCCCTGACGCGCCGCTTTTGCCGCGTTCTGGCAGGCCCGCCCCGCCGCCGTTTTTCCCCGTGCAAGCGGGCCTTGCGTGACAAACGGGAGGTTCTCTGCTACGATGGAGGGGAGAGGGGGGAGGCGTATGCACGACATCGCCCGCAATCTGAAGTGTCTGCGGCGGCAGAGGGGGCTGACCCAGGAGGAGCTGGCCGCCCGGCTCCACGTGACCCGGCAGGCGGTGAGCAACTGGGAGCGGAACCGGAACCTGCCCGAGCTGGAGATACTCCTCTCCGCGGCGGAGCTTCTGGGGGTCGGCGTGGACGAGCTGCTCTATGGTCCCCGGCCGACGGAGGGAGCGGCGGCCCCGGCAAACCGGCGGAGGCGCACGGTTACCGCCGGGGCGCTGTGGGCCGTCTGGGCGGCGCTGTGGCTGGCCTACCAGCTCTGGGCGCTCCCGGCGCTTGAGGCGATGTACGATAAATATGACTACTCTGCGGCGGGCTGGCTGCTGCTCTGGCCCGCCCTGAATCTGCTGCTGGGAATGGCGGTGTGCGCCCTGGTCTCTATCTGGCGGGAGCTCCGCCCCCGGCGGCTGGCACTCCGGCGTGCCCTGTTCTGGGCGGGGGCGGGCTGCGCGGCCCTGCTTCTTCTGGGCGTGCTGCTGTTGCCTGTGCACGGGGCCCTTGTGGCCCTTCATGAGTCCGCCATCCCTTATCTGCTCTGCGGGGGTCTGATCTTCTGCGGCTGGGGGCGAAAAGCGGGTTGATTTCCCGGGGGTTTTCCGGTAAAATGAAAGGCGCGGGGCATGGCTCCGCGCTTACTCTTTGGATAAAGGGGGTATTCTTCATGCTGAAGGTACTCTATCTGCTGAATTTTGCAGGCAAGGCGGGCACCGAGCGGTACGTGGAGACCCTGGTGAAGTATCTCGCCGCCGATGGGCTGGTACAGCCCTTCTTTGCCTACAACGAGGGCGGGCTGCTGGTGGAGCGGCTGGAGGCCATGGGCGTGCCCTGCCGCCGGGTGGAGATGCGCCGCCGCTTCGACAAAAAGGCCGCCCGTGAACTGGCGAAGCTCTGCGCCGAGTGGGACATCGACCTGGTTCACTGCCACTATCTGCGGGAGCACTACACCGCCCTGCTGGCCAAGAAGTACAATAAAAAAATCCGCGTGGTCTATACCAACCATTTTGTCCTGGCCAACGACTTCGTGACCCGCTTCTCCAACCGCATCATGGACCGGCGGCAGGATCAGATGATCGCCGTGTGCAACAAGGGGAAGGAGCAGCTCGTCGCCAACGGCTGGAGCGCCGACCGCATCCAGGTCATCTTCAACGCCGTGGATCTGGACGCCTGGGCGGGAGACCGCAGCCAGTCCACCCTCCGCGCCGAGCTGGGGCTGGACGACAGCCGCTTCGTTATGCTGTGCGCCTCCCGGTTTGCCGGGGACAAGGGGCACAAGTACCTCATCGACTCGGTCAAGCGGCTGACCGAGCTGTGCGCCGTGCCCTTCACCCTGGTGCTGGCCGGGGACGGCCCCCTGCTGGAGCCTACAAAAGCCCAGGTACAGGAGCTGGGGCTGGAGGACTGCGTGAAGTTCATCGGCTTCCGCAAGGACATCAAGAACCTATATAAGGGTTCGGATCTGTACGTCAACTCCTCCCAGCACGAGGCCCTGTCCTTCCTCATCATCGAGGCCATGGCCGCCGGGCTGCCTGTCATCGCCACCGACATGGGGGGCAACTCCGACATCGTCAACGACGAGGCAGGGTGCGGCATGCTGGTGGAGTACGACAACCCCGACTCCATGGCCGTGGCCATGAAATGCTTCCTGGAGGATCCGGCTTTCGCAGCCCGGTGCCGGGAGAACGCGCGCAGGACCATCGAGGACAAGTTTGAAATCCACAAAATGGCCAGGGCCACTTACGGCGTGTATGAAAAAGCCCTCCACGATTGATTGCTAGGAGTATTATTTTTTATGTCTATTACTGAAAACAGCCTCTTTGTCCGCTTTTTCCTGTCCCTGTGGCTGTGCTTGAAGAACGCGGCCGCCAACAGTGCCCTGGGGCGGGTCTGCGACCGGCTGGAGGGATGGTTTCTCCGGCAGGCGGAGAACAGCGCCATCTGTACCTTCGTCTGGCGGGAGGGCCGCATCCCCAGGGCGTGGCCCCACAGCATCGCTTGCCGCCTGTTTACCGCCATCATCAACATCCCCTGCGCTCTTTTCAAGGCCGTCTACCGGGCGGGAAAACGGGTGTGGGACGCCAGTCTGTTCTGCCGCCTGATAGGGGCGCTGGGCGGGGCCTCCTTCCTCTTCCTGGGACTGTTCATGATGGTCATGCTCATGACTCCCCACGCTATGTGGAACAACGTCTACGGCCTGATGGGGGCGGTAGCCCTCACCGGACTTTTTGTGGTGGGCAGCGCCTCGCGCCCCAAACACCGGCTGGAGCTGGACACCTTGGGGCCCTATATGACGTTCTATATGGCCTTTATCTGTATCGCCTTGGCGGGCTCCCTGTCCACCCGCCTCTCCCTGCGCTTCTTCGCCTTCCACCTGACCGGCTTTTTGCTGGTGCTGCTGGTGGTCAGCATGGTGCGCAAGTATGAGCAGCTCCAGCTCATGGTGGCCCTGGCGGTGCTGGGCCTCTCGGTGGCCGCCCTCTACGGCTGCTATCAGAGCTATATCGGCGTGGATATCGTGGCTTCCCAGCAGGATATGAACATCAATCAGGGCATGCCGGGCCGGGTCTACTCCTTCTTTGACAACCCCAACAACTTTGCCGAGCAGTTGGCCATGCTCCTGCCCCTGAACCTGGCGCTCTTCCTCAATTCCCACTGGCGGGGGAAGCTCCTTTCCCTGCTCTCCCTGGGGGTGGGGCTGGTGGCCATCGGGGCAACCTACGGCCGTGCCAGTTGGATCGGCCTGGCCGGGGCAGTGCTGGTCTTCCTGGCCCTGCTGAACTGGCGCTGGGTGCCGGTCTTCCTGCTGGTGGGTCTGGCCGCCATCCCCTTCCTGCCCGAGACCATCTACAACCGCATCCTCACCATCTTCAACGCCGGAGAGGATAGTTCGGTTCAGTACCGTTTCGGTATCTATGAGACTACCAGGAACCTGATGGAGGACTACTGGGCGAGGGGCGTCGGCCTGGGCACCGATGTAATGAAGAAGGTCTTCCAGACCTATCCCACCAACTTCGACGGCTCCTATCCGGTTCATACCCACAACAATTATCTCCAGATGTGGGGAGAGACGGGTATACTCGGTCTGCTGGCCTACCTGTCTCTGCTGCTCTACCAACTGAAGTCGGGTGTGAAAGGCTTCTGTGCCGCCCTGGACCCCCGGGTGAAGCGGATGATGGCCGCCGCCATTGGCGCCTTCTGCGGTATACTGGTCATTGGCGTGGCGGAGTACACCTGGTATTACCCCCGCAATATGTTTACCTACTGGTTCCTGTTCGGTGTCATCGGCGCCTGTATCAAGCTGGTGCGTATGGAGCAGGATAAGCAGGCGGCGTAAGAGGAAAATGTCTACCAAATGTCTACCAAAAAGAGCCCGGAACCGTTGTGGTTCCGGGCTCTTTTTGCGCTTGGCATGCCCGGCGTGTCTACCAGATGTCTACCAACGCCACTTTTTGCCGCTCTTTTGTGCCATTTGGAACTGCATGTGGGGCGAATCCCTCCTTTTTCATGGCTTGCAAGGGGCGTCATACGCCCCTCTGGCTCAAAATTCAGAAGGAGGAAATCCAAATGAGAAACCTCAAGCGGACTCTCAGCCTGGTAATGGCCATGGCCCTGATTGTGGGCATGATGGTCGTCTCCGCCAGCGCTGTGAGCAGTGATTTCAACGACTCTGCTGAAATCACCAACACTGAGGCGGTTGATGTGATGACCGCCATCGGTGTGTTCGAGGGCACCGACAAGGGCGCCTTCAACCCCACCGGCATCCTGACCCGTGAGCAGGCCGCCAAGATCGTGGCTGTCATGCTCCTGGGCGAGGAGGATGCCAATAAGCTGACCACCAACTCCACCACCTTCAAGGACGTGGCCGCCAACCGCTGGTCTGCGGGCTACATCGGCTACTGCGTGCAGCAGGGCATCCTGGCGGGCACCGGCAACGGCAACTTCGACCCCGAGGGCGAGCTGACCGGCCTGGCCTTTGCGAAGATGATGCTGGTGGCCCTGGGCTATGACGCGAAGGTTGCCAACTATGTGGGCAACGACTGGGCCATCAACGTGGCCGCCGACGCGGTGAACGCGGGCATCGCCCCCAAGGGCATCGTGCTGGCCGACGCCATGACCCGTGAGCAGGCCGCCCAGATGGCGTTCCAGACCCTGACCGCCGACACTGTGTACTACACCAACAAGGGCACCACTGTCATCGGCTCCGACGGCATGCAGGTTATCGTGGGTGCTTCCGCCCCCGTGAAGGTCGCCAACAGCACGACCGATGATTACCGCACCGTGAAGGGCGACAAGGACGAGGTGCAGCAGTTCTGCGAGAAGTACTTCTCTGACCTGACCCTGAACAGCAATAACCACGACGATTTCGGCCGTCCCTCCGACCAGTGGAAGAACGGCACCAAGGAGATCGGCACCTATGCTTCCACCGCCGATGCCTCTTACTCCGAGAAGGTCAGCTCCAAGACCCTGTACTCCGACCTGGGCCTGGATAAGACCACTACTGTGGATGTGACCGAGGACGGCAAGGCCAATGGCACCTTCACCATCGAAAAGGGCAACAGCGACGACGAGCTCGGCGGCAACGGCGTTCTGGTCGAGGCTTTTGTGGACAACGACGACAACGTGACCCTGGTGGTCATCAACACCTACGTGGGCGAGATCTCCAAGGTTACCGCCGCGAAGGACGGCGATGACCGCTATGTCACCGTGGACGGCAAGAAGTTTGAGACTGAGTCCTTCGAGAAGGACGACGTGGTTCTCTACACCATGGCTGATGGTGAGATCCAGACCATGACCCTGGCCGAGGTGGTTGAGGGCGTCGAGGTCACCAAGACCACCGGCGATTCCAGCTTCGTGGCTGACGGCGAGACCTACAAGTACAGCGCGAAGATGTCCAATAAGGGTGATGTCAAGGTCGACAGCGTGCTGGACCTGTACCTGGATTCCTATGGCTATGTCATTAAGGTCGACGTATCCAAGGCCTCCAGCGACTACGCCTACGTCGTGAACACCGGTGCCGATGAGGGCCGCTATGACGACGAGAGCTCCTACTATGCCAAGCTTCTGCTGGCCGACGGCACCGTGGTCGAGGCCGAGGTCGATGAGGACTGTCTGAGCGGCAGTAACTTTAGTGCAAAGGAAACCGCTCTGAAAAACATGCGGGGCTACATCGTAGAGTACAGCAAGAACTCCAAGGACATCTACACCATCAAGGGCGTCAGCACTTCTGGTCTGGCCGAGAACAAGAAGGTCGAGATCAACAAGGGCGAGTCCGCCATGACTCTGGACACTAAGACTGTCTACGCCAACAGCAAGACCGTCTTCCTGGTGCAGACCGGCACCGGCAGCAAGGCCACCTATAAGTCCTACACCGGCTATGCCAATGTTCCCGACCTGAAGGACAACAGCGGCAACTTTGTTTACTACTGCAAGAGCGGTAGCACTGTGGCTACCATGGTCTTCATCTCCGATGTGTCCGCGAGCTCTGACGACATCGTATATGTCCTCAGCTCCAAGGCCGGCACCAAGGTGAAGGACAGCGACAACACCTACTACGAGTACAAGGCTGTTGTCAACGGTGAGATCACCACTGTCAAGATGGATGAGGAGCTGAAGGACAGCTATCCCAGCGGCAATGTCCTGAAGACCGATATTCTGCTGAACGTTATCGCCTATGCGGATGCCGAGAACGAGATTCTGGACGCCTCCGCCTGTGAGGAGTACAGCAAGGTCACTACCGATGATACCTATCAGCTTCCCGGCGTGGAGGTCAAGGCCGAGGCAGAGGATGGTATCATCGACCTGGGCGGCAAGAGCTACGCTGTTTCCGACGATGTAGAGGTCTATGCCGTCACCAAGGGCAAGAAGATCGAGACTGGCTCTCTGAGTGATGTGGAGAAGGGCATGACGGTTACCGCCATCGTGAAGAACGGCGAGATCGTCACCATCTTCTACGGTTCCACCACCTCCTCCGGCAACGACAAGGCTGAGATCGCCGGCGACGTGACCACCGAAAACATTGCCTCCAAGAACGAGCTGCTTTTCCTGGACAACGGCGCCTATGTTCTGGAGTCCACTCCCAACGACATTGCCAGTGATGTTCACGGCGAGGCCAACGAGAATATGTACTTTGTGTTCCGCACCAAGACTGCGAACGACAAAGTTATCCTGACCATTAAGGGTTCCAAGGGCACCGTTTACACTGAGACGGTTAATGATATCGGCTCGGTCGGCCCCCACTACTTCTATGTTCAGGTAATTGGCGAAAAGCCCCTGATCAATGCTGGTGATGGTTCCATGAAGACTGAGCCCCTGACCTCCGGTAAGTACACCTGGTCTATCAAGAGCACCGGGGATGGTACTCTTGTGGAGGGTACCTTCACTATCCGCTGAGTTCTGATCACCAAACCCCAAGAAAGCAAGGAGGCCCCGGGTATTTCCCGGGGCCTTCTTGCTTTCTTGATATAGCGCCGCGTAATAATAGGTGGTTCCAGCCTCATTGAGCTGCTGGTAGTCGTGATTGTAAAGTCCTCCCCCCAGCTTCCAGCTCAGGCCGTCTTGAGTCCACTCCACCTCAAGCAGCTCTCCATCGCTGGTGCTGAAATTAACCGCCTGCGTGTTCCCCCTCAGAAAGACAGCGTGGCGTGAACCGCAGCTTACCCAAAGCGCCTTGGCTGGAATCCCCAGTGTAAGTGCGGTAGGCTCGGACGGGCCGCAAGTTCCCGTACCCACGTAAGAGCCGAACAGCAGGCTGCAATCTCCCCGTCCGGCGAGGCCCTCGTCAATTTTCTGAAAATCCTCGTTGAAGTCTCCCCGTAAAAAGCTGTCCTCCGGTTCCCACTGGTGCAGGTGATAGTGCGCTGTATAGTTTGCCATCTATATTACCCCCTCCGCAGGCAAGGCCACCCCCGCGTCCGGTAGACAGCCGGACGCGGGGTTCCTTTCCCGCAGGGGCCGCGTTTTCCAGTACAGCAAAGGCACTGCCCGCCCCCCCTGCGGGAGGAATGAAAATGGCAGCTTATACGGAACACTATCACCTGCACCAGTGGGAGCCGGAGGACAATTTCCTGCGCACGGATTTCAACGAGGATTTCCGTGTGCTGGATAAAGCACTGGCCTTAAAGCCTGAGATTCTAAGTGGAAGCTATACAGGGGATGACGCCCGAAGTCGGGATATTTCGCTGGGGGTATCGCCCCGGGCAGTCCTTGTGGTAAGGCAGGACGGCGCAATGCAGTCCGATCGGTATACCTATGGCGGACTGGCGCTGCAAGGAGCACCGGTCACCATGCGGGACGGAAACCTGGTGGAGATCACCAGCAGCGGAATACGGGTGGCCCGCGGCGACCTGATAGAGGGCAGATTCTACGCGGACGCAAACCAATCCGGAATGAGCTACCACTATATAGCTTTCCACTAACAAAAAGAGCCGCCCCCAATCGGGGGCGGCCCTCTTCGTTTGATTTGCCTGTGTCTAGCAGACTATATTACTGCTGAACCCAGCCAGTCGCAGTAGTTCCGCTCGAATCGGTGTAGTAAGAACCCCAAACAAAGGTCTTATCCTGAAGATCGCTGGCACCACTGCAGGCAGTGGAGGGGGTAGACGCATTGCCATCTTTCTTAAAGAAGGAACCATAGGGCATAGCGGTCATCGTGGTAGCAGTGTCGAAGTTGACAGTCACACCAGTCTTACCGCCGACGATCTTAGCAGTACCGGTAATATTCATGGCATCCTTAGCGCCAAACTTGGTATTGCTGTTCACGGTAATGGTGCCAGAGGTAGCCCCCAGCTCCCAGCCGCCGTTAGAAGTCTCCTTAACGGTGACGTCGGCATCAGCAGACAGGGTAGCGTCAGAACCACCAATCAGCTTACCGTTGGGGACATTCATCACACCGCCAGCCTTTACCGTAACATCCAGAGTAGCCGCAGACTCGCCGCCCTTTACATCCAGAGTAGCGCCATCAGCAACCTCGATGGTCAGCTTATTGGAAGCATGGGTATTGGTTACAGTCAGGGTAACACCAGCAGGAATCTTCACGGAAGGAGTGGTAGTGATAGCGCTGGCATCCAGGGTAACATCAGTGTACTTGTTCAGAGCATCCTGGATGGCAGTCTGGTCCACAGCGCCAGACAGGTCGGAGGAGCTGTCAACCGCGGGGATGTTGCCGTAGGTGTCAACCACCAGCAGCTTCACCTCGTCGCCGGCGCCCATCACATAGTAGGCGTTGGCCTGGTAAACACCGGACTTATCAGTCTCGATGGCGATGGTGGGCACCGCGCCCTCAACGCCGGCCTTGTCGTCGCTGTTGATGCCGATGATAACGGTATCGTCGGTGATCTCAGCGTTGACATTGCTGCCCTTGTCGCTCAGAGAAGCGTCGGTGAAGCGGATATCGCCGTTCTTCTCGTTGTAGGCAATGATGGCAGTGCGCAGCAGGTTGTCGACCTCGGTGACAGTGTAGCTGCCGTCGCTGTTCTCCTCGTAGGTGAAGATGTCGCCCTTGGACAGGGAAACCTTCTCGTCGGTCATGATGTCCTTGTGCTCGGTGGCGCCATCCCAGAAGGTGAAGACGGACACGGTCTCGCCGTCATCGTTCTTGGTGGTGGACACGGCGCTGGTCACATAACCGTAGTTGCTGGTGATGGAGTTGACCTTCGCGTTCAGAGTCGCATAGGCCAGAACCACGCTGTTGTAGCCGGTGGAGTTGTCCTTGTTGGCATAGGCGTTGGAAATGCTGGCCACGGAAGCGGAGCTGTACTTGGCAAAGTCAGAGCCAGTCATGGTGGAGAACTTGCCGGCGTTGTCTTTCACGAAGATCACGGCGTCGTCCGCGATGCTCTCGCCGCCAATCTTGCCCTTGCCGGAAGTATTGGCATAGGTGTTAGCAACAATCTTGTCAAAGCCGGCCTTGTCGGCATCGACAGTTTCAGCAGCGGTCAGGACATACTCGCCCTTCTTGACCTCATAGGTCACCAGCTTGCCTACGTCAGAGGTGTAGCTCTTGTCGGTGGTAACCACCTTGGTGGTGCCGTCGGCGAAGAGCAGCTTGGCCTGCTCGCCGTTGATATCCTTGTCGGTGTTCACGATCACAGCGTAATCCTGCAGCTCGTGGCTGGAGGTGATAACCTCGGACTTCACAATGTAGCCGTTGAGCACAGCGGCCTTCACGGTGCTGTCCAGAGCCAGATCGGTGTCGGGATCGCTGGTAACATAGTTGTACCAGGTGCCGTCAATGCGGACGGAGTCGCTCTTGGTGGCCTCGATCTTGCCCTCGACCGTCTCAGCCAGGACATAAGTATCGGTGTCATCCACGGTGTTGGCGGCGTCGCTCTTGATGACATAGTCGTTCTTGGCCATGTCGTCGTAAGCGTTCACGTCCTCAAACTTAACATTGGTGTTAACATCGGTGTTGAAGGACTTCTCGCCCACGTAGGTCACCTTGGCGGCGGTGAAGGGGACGTAAACGACGGTGTCGATCTTGCCGTTGTCGTCGTTGTCGTAAGCCTTCACAGCGGCGGCCTTGTTGCCGCCCACATTCAGGCCGTCAATCAGCTTACCGGTGTAGAGAGCGGTGGTGGTCACATTGCTGTCCACCTTGTAGGTGGTGCCGTCAATCTTGACCTCGCCGTTCTTGACAGCCTCCACCTTACCGGCAGTGCTCTCCACGATCAGGGAGCTGTCGGTGGAGGCATAGACGCCGTACACATTCTCGCTGTCCTTATACAGAACCTCGACCTTCTGGCCGATCAGGTTGCTGTAGTCACCCTCGACCTTGGTGTACTGGCCCTTGGTGGTGATGCCATTCATGTACAGGGTGTAAGTGCCCTTGCTGTCCTTCTCCACGTCGGTCAGCACAGCGTCGCCGTCGGTGATCAGGGACAGGTACTTGTGGCCCATGGTCTCGTCGGCGTACTTGGTCACGGTGTTCTCGCCGTAAACATTCTGGGTCTTCTGCTCCAGGGTGTACTTGCTGCTATCGAGCTTGCTACCGTTCGCGGCATCCAGAGTGTCGATAGCATCCTGACGGCTGTTGTAGACGGAGCCGTCCAGAGCCTTGACGGCATCGTTAACAGAGCTGTCCTTGATCTTGACAACCCACACGCGCTCGGTGCCGGTCACGACGGACTCGGTGCCGGTGTAGCTGTACTGGCTGGTGGTGTAGTTGCCAGCGGCGTTCAGCTCAACCATGTTGGCGTCCAGAGCATTGTAGATCATCTGGGCGGCATTGTCACGGGTCAGCAGGGTGTTGGCGTTCAGATTGGACAGGTTCTTGTAAAGACCGTTCTGGTTGGCCAGCACGTTGGTGTTGATGGCCCAGTCGTTGCCCACCAGGCCGGACTTCTCGGCGTTGTAGCCCAGCACGCCCAGCAGCATCTTGGCGGCCTCGGTGGCGCTCACGGTGCCGGTAGGATCAAACTTGTTGTTGCCGCGGCCAGCGATGATGCCGTTGGCGGCGCAGTACTCAATGTAGGACTCTGCCCAGTGGCCCTTGATGTCGGTAAAGGTGGGAGTGTCCTTGACGCCCAGCACGGGATCCACACCGCCGTTGATGGCGACGCAGAGCATCTTGGCCATCTCGGCACGGGTCACGGTGCCGGTGGGGTCAAAGTAGCTACCGTCTTCCTTACCATTGATGATGCCCAGGGCAGTCATGGTAGAAACGGCGTCCTTGTTTACGATCTCATCCGCATCGGTGAAATCGCTCGCGTTCACCGCGCTGGCGCCGACACTCATCATGCCCACGAGCATGACGGAAGCCAGAGCCAGGCTGAGAGTCCGCTTGAGGTTTCTCATGTTTGGAATTCCTCCTTCTAAATTTTGAGCTTTCGGGGCATCCTACTCACGACTGCGCGTTTCAGTCAAGTATGACGCCCCTTACAAAGGAGAAATAGGTACAAATATCTGCTCGTTTTCACCTAAAAAACTCGGTGAAGGCATGGAAAGGTTTGCTTGGTAGGCATTTGGTAGACAATCCTGACAGGGAAAAAGGGCTGAGGCCCTGAAACCAGAAGGGTTTCAGGGCCTCAGGTGGTAGACATTTGGTAGACGGAATCTCCAAACACGGCTGTAGACTGTCCGGGTTTGGGTGTGCGGCGGATAGTGGGGTGTCCTTACGTGGGGAGGAGATGTAAAAAATATGGCAAATTATACGGAACACTATCAACTGCACCAATGGGAGCCGTCCGACAGCTTTTTGCGGACGGACTTCAATCAGGACTTTGCCAGGATCGACACAGGCATGCGGGCCGCCAAGGCCCAGGCGGAGCGGCTGGAACGGGAGAAGGCTGAGATCAGCACAGGAGCCTATACCGGCGACAATGCCGCCAGCCGCACGATTCACCTGGGATTCCGGCCCAGGGCGGTTCTGGTGGAGATGGCGCTTGGCAACCGCTATGGAAGCAACGGCGGCGAAAGCATCAGCGGCGGCCTGGCGGTAGACGGCTGGCCAGTGTTCTATCAGGACATCAACGGACCATGCACGCCCGCCATCCAGATCCAGGCCGGCGGCTTCGCCGTTACCCAGGACAGCCGGAACCGCTCCTATATGAACTACAGCGGCACCAAATACCATTATTTCGCGGTGAAATAGAACATCCCCCCGGGTATAGCCCGGGGGGATGTCGCATGCAACTTAAAGCGGTGCTGTTTTAGGTGTTCTCGGTCGCGGTGAGGCCAGTGGCGGGCATATCAAAGGTATACACACCAGCGGCAGCGACACCGGGAGCGGTAACCTCGGTAATACCATTACCGACGGTCAGACTAGTCACAGTCCAAGCGATTGTCTCATTGTTCGCACCACAAGTGAGAGTCACATTGAGCCCAGTCGCCACATAGTGTCCACTGGTCAGTACGGTGCCACCATCAGTCAGTTTCGCAGTAGGAGCCGTACCAGTGCCAGCCGAAAGGGTCAAAATGGAAGCAGCGTTCATGTAGACGTCACTTTCGTTAACAGTGGGCTTGAAAGTACCACCGTTAGCAATTGCGCTGCCGACAGTAGAACCCGTAGCGGCAGACTTCAGCTCACCATCGTTGCTGACCAGCACACCGGTGCCGTTTGCGGGGGCCACAGTAATGGTCACAGTTGTTCCCACGGGAGCATATCCGGTGGCAACATCGTAATCGGTGCCGGTCAGGGACACGCCCTCGCCCAGGGTATACTTCACCTGCTGATCAGCCTTCGCAATGGTCAAATCAGTCTTGGGCATGGTGAAGCTCAGGATACCAGCGCCGGAGGCCTGATAAACAGTACCAGCCACTTTCCAATAGCTGTTAGCCTTGATGTCGCTAGAAACAATCTGGACTTTGTCGCCCTCGCTGAAACCCAGGTACAGAGATGTACCAGCGGCAACAGTCACCGGGGTACCGTTCTTCATCACGGTGGGTGTAGTCAGATCGGTATTAGAGATGCTCAGGCTGCCAGCCGCAGGAGCGGCGGCCACGGTCACTTTCACCACATCGTCAGCAGTGGTGGCAACCTTGCCGGTCTCAGTGTAAGTAGCCACGACCTTGAAGTAGTGATCGCCAGCGGTGAGGACGCCAGCCTTCACATTCAGGACACTGGTGACACCAGAGGAGCTGACCGTGTAGTTGGCATCGTTCTTCAGGGAGACAGGATTGCTCCCGGCCGCGTCATCACACTTGAACCACTCGTAGGTGAGGGCGCCGGTGCCGCCGGCGGGCTTGGTTACGGTCGCGGTGGCCAGCTTGGTGCTGTTGGTATTCACACCAGTCTCAGCGGCCGCAGCGACACTGATCTGACCGGCGTACACGCCGTCCAGGGTGCTCAGGATGTAGGCGGCGCGGACAATGTTCTTGTCGGTGTCGATAACCATGACGACCTTGCGGCCCACGTTCTCGGAGAAGGAGCCGACAGGAGCCTTCTCATAGCTGTTGTCCACGTCCTCCACGTTCCAGATGTTGCCCTCATAGGTGAAGGTGCCGTCGCCGTAGGCGCCGCGGACCAGAGTGGTCATGGTCTTATCGGTGTAGAGGGCCACGGTGCCGTTGCGCAGCTGGCGGGCATAGCCGCGGACCACGGGCAGAACACCCTCGTTATCGGTGGCGCTGGTAAAGCCGGGGTCAGTCAGCTCGGAGACGCCGTTGCCATCGGTGGTGTAGGCGTAGGGGATGCCGAAAGCATCGGGATCACCGGCGAAAATGCTGTTATAGTCGTCGCGGGTGACCTTCAGGGTGCTCACAGTGCCGTCCATCAGAACCACGTTCAGGGTGGCGTACTTGCTGTCCACGTTGCTGCGGCTCAGAACGAAGGCATAGTCCTTCTCCAGGGTCACACCCTCGTAGTCGAACAGGACGGTGGAGGCCAGGGTGCCGGACTTGGCGCTCAGATTCTTGGCCAGGAAGTTCTCGCCCTGGGGAACGTCGGTCATCTTGTCGTAGCCAACGGCCACACCGTAGATGACATCGCCAGCCTTGTAGGAGCTGCCCACATAGTCGCCTCCAGGGTTCAGATCCGCCTGAACCACCTCATCATAGTAGAACGCGACGGTGTTCTTGTCCACGGTGACCTGGCTGCTGGCGTAGCGGATACGGGCGGAGCCGGTCTTATAATCGTGGGACAGAGTGCTCTTTACATCCGCGGGGTTGTAGGTGACCTCAGTATCCTCGTGGTTGGAGCCCACGATGGACTTAATGGTCAGCACGTTGTCATCGTCCAGGGAGTAGGCGATGACATAGCCAGCGGCGCGGCCGTCCTTGTAGTCGGCGGCATCGTAGTCAGTGTCGCTATTGATATCCTTGTGAGCAAAGGCGCCGGTGCCACCGATGGCATTCTGCCAGGGGGCGGTAGCGGAGTTGTCGGAGTCGGAGGTGCCCAGGAAGCCCTTCAGCTCCTGAATGCCCTGATTCTTGCTGTACGTCTCAGTGTGGCCGCCAGCGACGGTAAGATCGTCAGCAATCTGCTCGCCCACGTTCTTGGCGGAGGCGGAGAAGTTCAGGGTGTAGATGCCCTCGGTGCCGTCGGCCAGCAGGACCTTGATCTTGCCGGAGGCGTCGGAGGCAAAGGCACCGGGCTCATAGCCGGAGTCCAGAACCAGGGCGTAGTCGTACAGGCCCTGCTCGGAGGGACGGTAGGCAATGACGTTGCCGTTGCTGTCCAGGATAAAGTCGTAGTCGGAGTCGAACTCCACGCCGCCGTTGTCGCACTTGAGCACGTCGAACTCATAGGTGTTGTCGGCGGTGTCAGCCTTGTACTGGATGTAGGAGGGGTGGTACTCGGTGCCGCCCACGGTGATGGTCTGCTCCTTCTCCTTGTTGGCGGTGTAGGACTCCATCTGGCCGGTGATCACCTGGGGCTCGGAGACATAGTAGCGGCCGCCGTAGGAGACGGTCAGAACCAGGTCGCCCTCATCCAGGCTGGCCTCGGTCACGATGTCCTCGTTGTCAATGGCCTTGTTGGAGTTGAAGCTGTTCAGAGTGGTGGTCTCCTTGGAGGCGCTCTTGGCGATGACCTGGGACAGGGTCTCCTGGAGGTACAGCACGTACTCAACCTCGCCGTCGTTATCGTTGTCGATGGCGGTCAGCTCCACGCCGTAGCCGTTGGTCTTGCCCTTCACGCTGTTGAAGCGGTCGCCGGACTCGAAGCCCATGGCCTTGGTGGCGGCAGTCTCGCTCTTCATCACGCCGTAGTTGACGTAGTAGGCGGTATCG
>ERZ808037.1321-NODE-1321-length-16703-cov-5.311079_pt1 | contig 16703 bp, 16 predicted proteins | sample MGYA00380190_ERZ808037 | MGnify/ENA primary metagenome ERZ808037 (study PRJEB31490, sample SAMN06133399) | mouse gut metagenome | isolation source: J9 | host: mice | place: China: Chengdu | collected 2015-05 ... | reverse complement strand
TTACAAGCCCCAGGTTTTATGTTATACTACTTTCGTTCGGGGCATTAGCGCAGTTGGGAGCGCGCCACACTGGCAGTGTGGAGGTCACGGGTTCGAATCCCGTATGCTCCATGGAATAAAAGAGATTAAGCTTTACAGCTTAATCTCTTTTTTGCTGCTTTGCAGTTTAAAATACTCATCAATCCTGTTCTTTATCTCCATCGGTTTTAAATACTTCAGTATATAACCCTCCGGCTTCAGATCCAAAACCTTTTTTACACTCTCCGGGTCGCCCCTTCCGGTCAGGAAAATCACGGGGACATCAGCATATTCTTCTTCGGATCGGAGCATTTCCAAAGTGTGCATCCCGTCGCAGACCGGCATCTCATAGTCCAGCATCACCAAATCCGGCTTATCTAAGGTAATGGCCCGAATGGCTGCCATCCCCGACCTTGCCATGGTGACGTCATAGTCCTTGCTCAGAAGATGTTTCATTTCCTCCCGAATCATCACCGAATCGTCCACCACCAGGATTTTCGAACGGGGTGTCCGCTCCCTTTTTATCAGATAACGTTCAATCTCCGCCATCGCATTATCCGCCCTGATGGACACCCCGATCCCTTCTTCCAGCAAATGCGGGGCAATTACACAGTAAGAAAAATACCCCGCATCGGTTGCAAACAGCAGGCTCACCTGCGGTTTTTTCTTTGCAAATACCTCCTGAAACTTATCATAGGTCAAAAGGTTTTCCTGCTTCATCTCATAAAGCTTAAACGAAGGAAAACGGTGCATTACCCACCAGACAAACTGTTTGGCGACGTAGCGGGAAGCATTGATCAGCATAACATCCAGCTTATCGGAGGTAATCCCCATGATTTTCCCCACGGTATTGACCAGAAACTTTTCTTCAAAGACAAGAACAATCTCCCACTGCTTATCCTCATCTTTTGTTCCGTAAATCAGCCGGTAGTACACACCTTTCCCAAACCGCTCCCCGCCGTAGGCATCGCTGACCACCTTTGCTTCTAACTGAAACATATCCTGGATAAGGCAGGCAATGACCATCTCCATCGCCTTGACCTCTTCATCCGGCAGCAAACCTGCCCACTTGCTCATCTTCTCCCCGGTAATGGCCTGATCCTCGGTCAGAGTATGTCCAATCAGCCATCCGGTGCAGACACCCAGAAAATGATCCACGGCTGCCGGAGAATAGTCCTCCCGCAGTAATTCTTCCTCAAGTGCAGGAAGCGTGTCCTCGCGAAATCCGCGGTGCAGACGCCGGTGCATGTCTAATCCCTGATAGCCGATAGATTTCATATACAGTTCTTCATTTTCAAAATGGCTCATCGCGTGTTCTTTTAAAAACTGAATCCCTTCCTGGTAAGCCCTGCGATTCTTCCTTTTTTCTCTCCGAAGGGCAAAAAGTTCATTAATTGTCTGAAACAATTTCTGGTGTTCCTGATCGATAATATCCACGCCGATATTATATTCTTCCTTCCACAATACCTGATTCTCCATGAATTATCCTTCCCTGCCGCATTGACCCTTTTCCGTCATACCTTTAAGCTGCCGCACTGCCGCCGTCAAATAAGCTGTCCATTTCTTATAGGATAGTATATTCATGGTGTGGTTTTTTGGTTACTCAGCGCTTTTCCTCTGAAAATATTCATCAATCCGGTTCTTGATCTCGGTTGGTTTTAAATACTTTAACATATAGCCCTCCGGTTTTAAATCCATAACCTTGCTTACGCTTTCCGGGTCACCCCTGCTGGTCAGAAAGATCACAGGAATATCGGCAAATTCTTCTTCCGAACGGAGCATCTCTAAAGTATGCCTGCCGTCGCAGACCGGCATCTCATAATCCAGCAGTACCAGATCCGGTTTTTCCAGGGTAATGGCCCGAATGGCAGCCACGCCGGATCTTGCCAGATTCACATCGTAGTCGGCGCTAAACAGATTTTTAAGCCCCTGCCTTATCGTTACAGAATCATCCACCACCAAAATCTTGTGCTTGCGGTTTCTCTCCCGTTTTAAAAGATAGCGCTCAATCTCCGTCATCGCGTTATCCGCCCCAATCGGCACGCCAATCCCTTCTTCCAGAAGATGCGGGGCAATTACACAATACGAAAAATATCCCGCACTGGTATCAAACAGCAGGCTGACCTGCGGTTTTTTCTTTTCAAATACCTCTAAAAACTTATCATAGGTCAGAAGATTTTCCTGCTTCATCTCATAAAGCTTTAAGGACGGAAAATGCTGCATTACCCGCCATACAAACTGCTTTGCCACATAGCGCGATGTATTAATCAGCATAATATCCAGCTTATCGGACTGCGTGCCCAGGATCTTTCCGACCGTATTGACCAGAAGCTTTTCTTCAAATGCCAGGACAATTTCCCACTGTTTGTCCTTATCATCCGATCCGTAAACCAGCCGGTAATACACGCTTTTTCCCAGCCGTTCTCCGCCGTAGGCATCGCTTACCACCTTGGTTTCCAGATGGAACATATCCTGAATAAGGCTGGATATTACCATTTTCATCGCCTTAATTTCTTCATTTGGCAGCAGATCTCTCCACTGGCTTATCTTATCACCCACGATAGCCCGATCCTCGGTCAGCGTATGTCCAATCAGCCACCCGGCGCAGACACCGAGAAAATGCTCGACCGAAGCAGGAGAATAAGCTTCCCGTATCAGTTCTTCTTCAAGCGCCGGAAGTGTATCTTCCCGGAATCCTTTATGTAAGCGGCGGTGCGTTTCCAGTCCCTCATATTGGATCGAACACATATACAATTCCTCATCTTCAAAATGACTCATCGTATGTTCTTTTAAAAACTTAATTCCATCCTGATATGCCTTCGGGTTATTTCGGTTTTGCTTTCCTAACATAAAAAGATTATTGATAATCTGAAACAATCTCTGATGTTCATTATCAATAATATCCACCCCAATATTATACTCTTCTTTCCATAGCAGTTGATTGTTCATAAAATAGCCTCCTTTGCCGCAGACAAATCCTTATCGTCTGCAGATGTTTAAATTTTTAAAATATTTATTCATCCTCTGCAGCGGTTTAAGCTGATTTCCCGCTGCAATTCTATCCTCTGCCAGACCCTGTCCGGCTTATCTTTCACTACTTACTATAGCAAAGCTTTTGAGAAAATGCAAACGATAAATTAGTCATTTTTGTTATCCTGTTTTTATTCCGCACTTTAGTTCACCTAGTGTCACTGCAGTCACTATCTATTCTGCCACCTCAATGATACATTGATGCTTTTTTGTCCTAATCTTTCGATTTCCTGTAAAGTAATTCTTCGCCAATAATTAAAAAGAAAAAACTGCTGCAAAAAATACAAGCGCAGCAGTTTTTTCTATAATTTTTATTTTTACTCTTATGTTTACTCTTTTGCAAAATAATCCTCTACTGAATCACCTTCGCCGGGCACTTCGCCGCACATTTTCCGCAGTTGGTACACAGCGAATAATCAATCACAGCCAGATTATTTTCCATATGGATTGCACCGACTTCACACTGCTTGGTACACAGGGTACATCCGATACATCCGTTTTCACATTTGGCCTTAACGTCCTTGCCCTTATCGTGGGAAGAACACTGTACCAGATGCTCTGCCTTATACGGCACTAACTCAATTAAATGGTTCGGGCAGGCTGCCACGCATTTTCCGCAGGCCACACACTTTTCCTTATCTACGACAGCCACGCCGTCCACGATATGGATTGCGTCAAACTGGCACGCCTTTACACAGGTCCCGTAACCCATACAGCCGTAAGCACAGGCTTTCTCACCCGCGCCGGGAACCACGGAAACCTTGCGGCAGTCGTCGATTCCATAATAGCGGTACTGCATATTGGTCTTGTCACAGGTTCCCTTACATTTGACAAAGGCCACCTGCTTTTCTGCGCCTCCGGCTTCCACGCCCATAATCGCCGCAATCTTTGCCCCGACGGGAGCGCCGCCCACCGGACAGGCGTCCACGGCTGCCTCTCCCGCTGCGATAGCCTTTGCCAGACCGTCACAGCCGGGATAACCGCAGCCGCCGCAGTTATTGCCCGGAAGTTCATTGCGGACTAAGATTTCTTTTTCATCTACTTCAACTTTAAATTTTTCACTTGCCACGCCCAGCAGCACGCCGATCACCAGACCCACGGCTCCGACCACTGCGGCGGCAATGATAATACCCATTATACTCATTCTCCGTTTCCTCCTTCTATATTAATCCGGAAAATCCGAAAAATGCTATTGCCATCAGGCCGGAAGTAATCAGAACAATGGGCATTCCCTGAAAGCTGTAGGGGATGTCATTGCCCTCGATCTTCTCGCGGACACCGGCTAACATAACTATGGCGATGGTAAAGCCCACGGCGATACCGATACCATTAAATACGCTCTGAATAAAATTATATTCCTTCTGTACATTCGTCAGCGCCACGCCTAAAACCGCGCAGTTTGTGGTAATCAGCGGAAGATACACGCCTAACGATTCGTACAGGGAAACCATATTCTTCTTTAAGAACATTTCCACGAACTGCACCAGGGCAGCGATAACCAGGATAAATACGATGGTCTGTAAGTAGGAAATATCCAGAGGAAGCATAATATAATTATAAATTAAACTTGTGGCTATACACGCCAGGGTAATAACGAAGATTACGGCAGCGCCCATACCGGCGGAGGTTTCTGTTTTTTTGGAAACTCCAAGGAATGGACACAGGCCCAGAAACTGGCTTAATACGACGTTATTCACCAGAGCGGAGCCGACGATGATTAATAATAAATCCTTTATCATTCCAATCCTCCTATGGTTCTTTCTTTTCCGTTGCAGCCTTTAATTCGGCTTCCTTTGCCGCTAATGCCGCTTTCTTCTTTTCCAGTGCCTCTTCCTCAGCCTGCCGCTTCCTGGTTTCCAGAATCTCGTGGTTGGACATACAGGAAGAACCGGAACAGTGCATACAGTCACCGCCGCAGGCTAACTTGGACTGCTGTGCGGAGCCGTTTGTCGCAGAAGGGAGCTTGAGCTTGTTCTGCACCGCGGTCAGCATCGCCAGAACAAAGAATGCGCCCGGAGCCAGAACAAAGATGGCAATATGGTAATCTTCCGGGATAATCGGAATCCCAAAGAAGCTTCCCGATCCTAAAAGTTCACGGAAAATGCCGATAGCGGTAAGACCTACGGTAAAGCCAAGACCCATGCCGATACCGTCAAAGGCAGAGGAGATGGCATCATTTTTCGACGCATAGGACTCTGCACGGCCCAGAATAATACAGTTTACTACAATCAGCGGAATATAAATTCCCAGTGCGCTGTCCAAAGCCGGCAAAAAGCCCTGAATCAATAACTGGACAATCGTAACCAGCGAAGCTACGATAACGATAAATGCCGGAATACGCACGCGGTCAGGGATAATTTTCCGCATGGCGGCAATAATAGCATTAGAAAAAATCAAAACGGCTGTCGTGGAAAGTCCCATGCCGATACCGTTCATCGCCGAGGTCGTTACCGCAAGCGTGGGACACATACCCAGCATCAGGATGAAGGTCGGGTTTTCCTTTACAATACCGTTATAAAGGCGCTCTGTATATTTATTCATTCTTCCCACCTCCCCTTACTGTGCACAGTTTACGGCAAAATAGGTTGCCGCATTGACTGCATTGGTTACTGCGCTGGATGTAATCGTCGCGCCGCTCATGGCATTAATCTCGGCATCTCCTGCCCCGCCGCCCTTCACTACGGAAAGCGGCTGTGCATCCTTGCCCGCATACTGGCCGTAGAACTCGGGATTCTGGGCATTCATTCCAAGACCCGGCGTTTCGGATAAGGACAGGAAAGCTATACCTGTAATCTTATTCTCGCCGTCAATGCCCACGGTAATCTTTACTTCACCGCCAAAGCCGTCTTTCGAGGTCGAGGAAATCACATAGCCCACGGCATTGCCCGAAGCGTCTTTTGCCGCTGCTGCGCTGTCGATGTAGACATTGCCCCAGCCCTGCGCCATTAAATCGGCGGCGCTGGCATCAATCTTTTCCTTCATGCCTTCCTCGTCGAACTCAGCGGCTGCCGGAAGTACCTCCTGGTAAGCAGCATACTTGGCTGCGTTCTTTGTCTTATCGATCGGGTCCTTGGTAATCCCGTACACCGCGCCTAAGGCCGTGCCGGATACTAAGGTGATGGCAAATAAAATCAGGGCGTCTTTTATAAAACCGGATGATTTACTCATGATTTTTTAGCCTCCTTTCCAAATGCTGTAGGAAGCGTTACTTTTTCAATTAACGGAACTACGATATTGCTTAAAATAATCGCATAGGACACGCCCTCTGCCGAACCGCCGAATAAGCGGAACAGACCCGTCAGACAGCCCAAAAGCACGCCAAAGACAATCTGTCCGTTCGGGGTGAGCGGGCTGGTCACATAGTCGGTTGCCATAAAGAAGGCACCGAAAATCAAACCGCCGCCGCAAAGATGGGCCGCTAAGTAGTTAAGGTCAAACCCATGTCCGCCGAACAGCAGAACGAATACGGAAAAGGTCAGGATGTATGCCGCCGGAATCCGAATGGTAATGACCTTCTTCACCAGCATGTACACCGCGCCGATCAGCAGGGCAACGACCGATACCTCACCGATAGTTCCGGGAATCCTTCCCAAAAACATCGCTGCCACATCCACGCTGCCGCCGCTCTTTAATACGGCAAGAGGGGTAGCGCCGGACACGCCGTCTAAGGTAAAGGTGGTCATCTTCCCGGTAAAGGAAATCAAAAGGAAGCACCGCGCCGCCAGCGCCGGGTTCATAAAGTTCTGTCCCAGTCCGCCGTAAAGCTGCTTTACGATAATAATGGCAAACACACCGCCGAGTGCCGGCATCCACACCGGGATATCCGGGGGCATGTTTAAGGCTAAAATCATACCCGTTACCAGGGCGCTTCCGTCGGCAATCGTCACCGGACGCCCCAGGGCTTTTTCAAATACATATTCGCTGATCACACACACCGCCATCGTTTCAATCAGAATCAGCAGCGCATGAAATCCAAACTGATACACGCCGAACGCCGCTGCCGGAAGCATGGCAATCAGCACATCATACATAATACTCTTCGTTGTCACCGTGTCCCTGACGTGGGGGGAAGATGAAACGTTTAATAATCGACTCATTTTCTGCTCCCTCCTACCCTTTTTTCCGTCTGGCTGCTGCAACCTGACGCCGCATATCCTTAAACGCCTGTGTCAGCGGACGCTTCGCCGGACATACATAGGTACAGCTGCCGCACTCCATACATTCCATGCCGTTTACCTTCTCAAAACCTTCCACATCATCATTTAACGCCGCCTTCATCATCATCGGCGGAACGATATGACTAGGACATACGGATACGCAGCGCCCGCAGCGGATACATGGGGTAGGCTCCTGTGCAGCTACCATATCCTTGGTAAAGCAGGTGAGCGCCGAGGAGGTCTTGGTCACTGGAAGGTCGATGGAAAACAGCGCCATTCCCATCATCGGGCCGCCGGAGATAATCTTTTCCGGCTCTGCGCTAAATCCGCCTGCCGCCTCTAACAGCTCCTGGTAATTCGTCCCCAGTTTTACACTGAAATTCTGAGGATTTTTAACGGCGTCGCCCGTTACGGTAATAATCTTTCGGATTAACGGGGTCTGCCGGCATACGGCATTGTAAACCGCAATCACGGTATCGATATTGTCAACGATACATCCTGCATCTGCCGGAAGCATGGAGGAATTTACGGAACGCCCGGTAACCGCATAAATCAGTGAACGCTCACCGCCCTGCGGGTACTTGGTTAAAAGCTCCTGCACTTCAATTCTCGGCTCGTCCTTTACCAGCTCCTGAAGCTTCTTAATTCCCTCCGGCTTGTTGTTCTCGATGCCGATAACGCCCTTTGCATTGTCAAATAAGGATAAAATCACTTTTAAGCCGCCGACGATCTTCTCCGGCTCCTCAAGCATCATCCGGTAGTCCGACGTCAGGTACGGCTCACACTCCGCACCGTTGACCAGGATGTAATCAATCTTGCTCTCGTCCTTTGGCGTAAGCTTAACATGCGTGGGAAAACCCGCGCCGCCCAGTCCTACAATTCCCGCTTCCTTGACAATCCCGCGGATCTCTTCCTTGGAAAGCTTGGTGTAATCCCTCTCCTCGCCGAAATGGGGGATTGTTTCATAAAGCCCGTCATTTTCCACGATAACGCTCGTCACCATCTGCCCGTTGACCATCAGCCTTGGCTCTACCGCCTTCACCGTGCCGGATACGGAACAGAGTACATTCGCGGAAATAAAACCGCCTGCCTCGCCAATCATCTGGCCGGCGAGCACCCGATCGCCCTTCTTTACCAGAGGCTTTGCCGGGGCACCGATATGCTGGGCCATGGGAAATACCAGTTCGCCCTTGGGAAGCAGTTCTAAAACCGGCTTGTTCTCTGACAGTTCTTTCCCCTCGTAGGGGTGAATCCCGCCTTTAAATGTAGCCAAACCCATCGAATCTAACCCTCTTTCTATACATTTTCTTGTTTTTATGAACGGACTCCTGACCTGGTTAAGCCCCTTCATTGTATACAAGTATAACATAAAATTTTTTGGGGTACAAATCGTTTTTCACAGAAAAGCCCTTCTTTTTACTTCCAAAAGAGGATATTTTTTCGGATGATTGCCCAAATCAGACTGAAATTACTTGTTAAACTTTACACAATTTATTCATGGTATTATCAAGATTGTTTTTAAGAAAATACACCAGAAGCGAAAGAATCCCTTTCCCGTAAAAAATAAGTGCAGAAAAGAGAATGAAATAAGCTGAATGGGGGCAGGGGAAGCAAAAGAAAAAAGAAAAAATCAGCTTGTGAAAATTTTATTAAATTTTCCGAAATTTTAATGAATTGCATGAAGAAAAATGCATTTCTACTTATAAATAATTATTTAAAAAAATAATGAATATGCCGCTGTATTTCCCTTTGCGCATTCCACAGAAATTCATAATACATTCCCGTTTCCCCTGCCCCGGCGCTTTATTGCCGAATGACTCTGCTTAATTTGCCGTATTACCGAACGGCTCTGCTTAACAGTTCTTTAAGTTCCTCCACCGTAAATGCATAATTTTTATTGCAAAAATGGCAGTTGACCTCGATGGTCTTTCCTTCGTCAATCATCTCCTGGATTTCTTTCTTTCCTACGCTGATCAATGCCTTTTCCACACGCGCTTTGGTACAGTTGCAGAAAAACTGTGTTGGAAGCTGTTCATTGATTTCCAGTCCAAACTCGCCAAGAATGTACTCTAAAATCATTTCCGGCGTTTTTCCTTCATCCAAAAGCGCCGTTATCGAGGTAACTTCCTTTAGCTTCTGCTCCAGCCGATCAATCACTGCATCGTCCGCCCCCGGCATCATCTGCAGGATGAATCCCCCTGCCTGAGCTACCGTATTGTCCCGGCTCATTAAAACACCCAAAGCCACCGAAGAAGGGGTCTGTTCCGAGGTTGCAAAATAGTAGGTTAAATCTTCCGCAATCTCGCTGGTTACCAGAATCGTCTGACCAATGTACGGCTCTTTCAGCCCCACATCCTTAATCACGCTTAAAACCCCCAACCCAAGGGCACCGCCTACATCAAGCTTTCCCTTTGCATTCGGCGGGAGCATAACCGAAGGGTTGAATACATAGCCCTTCACGTTCCCCTTGCTGTCTGCGGTCACAGTCAGCCCCTCGATTGGCCCGTTTCCTTCTATTTTAATGGTGAGGATGTCCTCCTCCCCTTTCATCATAATTCCCATCATAGCACCTGCAGTCAAAAGCCTTCCCAGAGCTGCCGTCGCCACCGAACTGGTATTGTGCGCACATCTTGCCGCCTCCACCATATCCTTTGTCGTTGCCGCAAATGCACGAATCTGCCCCTGGGCTGCCGTAGCCCGAATAATATAATCAGCCATGTTTCGCTTCCTTTCCCTAAGCTTTGCTTTGTCTGTTTGCTTTTCCTGTTTACTCTTTCTTACCCTGGACTTATTTTTATATGCTCTGCTTGTCCGTTTTTTCTCTTTCTTACCCCGGACTTATTTTATATGCTCTGCTTTCCCTTTTCCCGGGCAATAAAATACACCCGTTCGCTTTCCTTCTTGGGCAGGCTTCGGGTAAATGCATCGTAGCAGGCTAAAAACTCCATTCCTGCTTCTTTTAGCGCACACTGGATTTCTTCAAGTGAATAAGCTTTCTGTACATGTACTTCTTCATATTTCCTGTACCGCGCTCCCCCGCTGCAGAATTCGCCCCTGCCATCCCATTCTCCTGAATCATCGTTTTTCTCCTCGGCTTCCTTTTCCTCCAGGACATCCTGCACTCCCGAAATTTCCCTGCCTTCAGGAATAAACAGGGTGAGGGCGTAGGTATTAAGACGGCTTTCCCGGTCAAAATCATTTTCCCAGATAAAACTGCCCTCTTCCCGATTTTCTGCAATCGTATGGTCGGCAAGCAGCGTTTCGTATTTATAGGGGGTATTAAGGTCAAAGATAAACACCCCGCCGGGATCGAGGTAATTATTCACCAGCTTTAATGTCTGTACCAAATCTTCATATTCCAGAAGATAATTCATGGAATCGCAGATGCTGACCACAGCGCGGACTGTGCCGAAAAGTTCAAACTCCCGCATATCCTGAAGCAGATATAGGATATCCTTCCCAGATTCCAGCTTCTTTTCCATGGCAATTTCCAGCATATCCTCTGCACAGTCCACTCCAATCATATCGTAGCCCTCATCGTCCAGCAGCTCCGTGAGTGTCCCTGTACCGCATCCCAAATCCAGTACCAGTCCGTCATTCACCCCATGCTCACGCAAAAGCCCTGTCAGGTAAGCGCACCATTCACCATAGGGAATATCATCCATAAACATATCATACACTCTGGCAAAACTGGTATAAGCATCCATTCTTTTCCCCTCTTCTCTCCCATTGTTGCAAAAAGCCGCTGAATCATCACTCAACGGCTTGTCTATTTCTTTATCGAATTTTCCTGCACCTCTTATGCATTCCTGCCGCAGCCCTTCTCATTCGCCCGGCAATACTTCAGATACGCACTTCTTACGCATTCTTCCCGCAGCACTTCTTATATTTCTTTCCGCTGCCGCAGGGACACGGGTCATTTCTGCCTACCTTTTTCGGCTTGCGCACCGTGCCGGAAGCTTTCTGCTCCTTATATAACTCTTTTCTGCGCTCCTGGGTTAAAATAGTATCCCACTGCGGAAGTTCGTACAGCCAGTTCGCCTTCGCCTCAACCATGTTGTAATACAGCTTCTCCGGGTCAATCTCAATCCGAACCTCGGTATCCTCTTCCATCGTGTCAATCGGGTTCTCATAGCCCTTTAAGCTTTCATTAATCCCATCCAGGAAACCGGTCATAATTAAAATTTCCGTATTATACCTTTCTGCCAGTTCCTTAACCGTTCCGGTGATTACCTGGGTAGGATTGGAAAGAATCTGCTCATAAATCCCCTTTTCAATGGTAAAATACCCGGTCCACAGATTTTCTCTCTCTTTATCGTTCAACCCTTCGCCATATGCCAAATCTCTCCATGTCTGCAAAATAGCCATCTTACATTCCATCCTTTATCTCTTATATTCTTCCAGCCGCACACGCAGCAGTTTTTACTGTACAGCCATAATCACTCCGCCGGATACCGCCGCTCCTGTCAAACTTTTCCAGCACAAATCCGGCCTCTGCCGCAATCTATTCCTGATTATATAACAAAAGCAGGAGATTTGCAATAGTTAAACTTACTTTCTCCTGATGATATGACGCCGCTGATGTTACTGTTCACACGTTCACAGCAAACCTGTTTCATATTGTTTTATATATGGATTCATTCTTTCTTTACGCCGTTTTTCTCCTGCTCTTTTTAATAATTCTTCCGCCATTATAAGGAAAACGAATAAATTATCATGTACTCCTTCCACTAACGCTTTAAATCCCATATCCGTTTTATATTGCTGTACACTAATATGATTGTAAAGTTCAAGAATAGACCTGTTCATACACTTCTCCCTGCATTATTTATGATTATTTTCTTATATCCATCCATTTTTCCGAAACTCACGCAAAACCCCCACAACAATCACGGTTCCCAGCACACAGGTACAGACATCCGCTATCGGCTGAGCCATCTGCACGCCTAAAAGCCCAAAGCCTAAAGGAAGCAGAAGCAGCGACGGGATTAAAAATATCCCCTGCCGCCCCATCGCCACCAGCGAGGCCCGAAAACCGCAGCCAATCGACTGGGTGAGCATATTGCACATAATAATCCACGCCTGAATCGGCATCGTTAAAAGCTGAAGCCTGAGAGCCTTTGTTCCGATGGCAATAACTTCCAGATCCTCTTTCCGAAATGCTGCAATAATCGGCCTTGCCAGCACAAAACTCATTGCCCCAAGAACCGTCAGCAGCACAACGGATACCTTAACACAGAACCAGAACGATTTCAGCACCCGGTCATAACGCTTTGCCCCGAAGTTAAACCCGCACACCGGCTGAAAGCCCTGTCCAAAGCCAATCAGCCCGGAGTTAATAAACATCATAAACCGCGAAACAATGGACATTGCCGCAATCGCCGCATCCCCGTAAGGGCCGGCGGCAAAGTTTAAGACCACTGCGGAAATGCTCATCAGCCCCTGGCGGCAGAGCGAGGGAAGCCCGGCATGGAAGATAATCCCGTACATCCTAAACGAAGGTGAAAACTGCGAAGGCAAAATTTTAATGCTTCCTGCCCGCAGGTTGCACTGAGCAAGCAGAATCACAAAACTCACTATCTGACTCAGCATCGTCGCCACGGCTGCCCCTGCAATCCCCATGCGGAACTTAAAAATAAAAATCGGGTCAAGAACCATATTTAATATTCCGCCCGCCGTAATCCCAAACATCGCATAAAGTGCAATTCCCTGCGACCGGAGAATATTATTCATTACATAGGAACACAGCATAAACGGCGCGGCATACAGAATATAGCGCATGTACTCCATCGCATACGGCGCAATCGTAGGTGTTGCCCCCAGAAGATAAACGAATGGCTTCATAAACGGCACCCCAACCGCAATCATCAGTACCCCGATCATCAGTACGCTGAAAAATGCCGTCGCCGCTGCCCTTGTCGCTTCCTCCCCGTTCTGATCTCCCAGGGAACGCGAAATATAATTCCCGCTCCCCATGCCGAACGTAAACCCAATCGCCTGGATCATAAACATCAGTGAAGCAATAATCCCCACCGCTCCCGACGCGCTTGTCCCAATCCGGCTGACAAAAAAGGTATCTGCCATATTGTAAATCGCCGTTACCAGCATACTGATAACCGTCGGCACCGCCAGCTTTGGAATCAGGCTGGAAACCGGCGTGTTCATCATCATCTCATACCGTTTTTCCTGTGTCATCGCACTCTTCATCCCCAACAGCTCCTTATCTTTTTCCGGTCAAAAAGATCCTCTGCATCATAAGAAACAGCAAAAAAACTTTTGACGCTTCTATCACATTCTAAGAAAAAGTATACCGCCAAACGCCTTTTTTTGCAAGAATCTTGGCAAAACAGTTGCGCCAATTCCCGGCAAGTGCTACCATAGTAAAGAGTTTTTTATGCAGCAGCATATATTTCTTTGTAAAGAAAAACAAAAACAAAAAGCAAAACAAAAAATCAGAACAAAATCGGAGGAAAAATCTATGGCACTTATTTTACCAGATCACTACGATCCCCATTTAACCATCAGAGAAACCCAGGATGCAATCAAATATATCCGGGATACGTTTCAGAAAGAACTTGGACGGGAAATGCATTTCGAGCGCATCTCCGCCCCGCTTTTTGTCGAAAAAAGCAGCGGCTTAAACGATGACTTAAACGGCGTAGAACGCCCTGTAGCCTTTGATATGCTGGGCATTCCTGGCGAAACCTTAGAGGTCGTTCATTCCCTTGCCAAATGGAAACGCATGGCCTTAAAGGAATACGGCTTCAGACCCGGCGAAGGACTCTATACCAACATGAACGCTATCCGCCGTGACGAGGAGATGGATAACCTTCACTCCTGCTATGTGGATCAGTGGGACTGGGAAATGGTCATTACCAAAGAAGAGCGCACCATGGAAACTTTGCAGTCCGTGGTACGCCAGCTGTTTAAAATCATCAAGCACATGGAACATGAGGTATGGTATAAATATCCCCAGGCTGTAAAGCACCTGCCCGATGAAATCCATTTTATTACCACCCGGGAACTGGAAGAACGCTACCCGGACAAAACACCAAAGGAGCGCGAAAATCTGATTACCCGGGAGCTTGGCTGTGTATTTTTAATGAAAATCGGCGATAAGCTTGCCAACGGAAAACCTCACGACGGACGCGCTCCGGACTATGACGACTGGAGTTTAAACGGCGACATTCTGTTCTGGTATGACACCTTAAACTGTGCTCTGGAAATCTCCAGCATGGGCATCCGCGTCGATGAAAAAGCCCTGGAAGAACAATTAAAAAAAGCGGGCTGCGAAGAGCGCAGAAACCTTCCCTATCATCGTATGCTGTTCAATGGCGAACTGCCCTATACCATCGGCGGCGGTATCGGTCAGTCCAGATTATGTATGCTTTTATTAAACCGCGCTCATATCGGCGAGGTTCAGGCAAGCATCTGGCCGGAGAAGATGCGGGAGGAATGCAGGAAACACAAAATTATTCTGTTATAAAAAGAAGCAGATAAAAGGTGCAGATAAAACCTATAAACGGTGCAGGCAAAACCTATAAACGGTGCAGGCAAAACCTATAAACGGTGCAGGCAAAAGGAGCGGTTAAATCCGCTCCTTCTCTTCTCGTTTTTTCGTCATTCTACGCCCGCTCCCGAAGGTAAGCATTACAAATCTCACGAATCTCTTCCATCGCCTTCTTTGCCTGCGGATTTTTATAGTTGATGCGGTCAATATTTCTGTTCAGATAATCCCGTTTTAAAATCCACCGAACACTGGCGGTAAAATTCAAATCAAAAATAAATGCCAGATAGGAAACCCAGCAGTCCAGATGCGTTACCCGCTCCTCAGAAACCACACTTTTTTTATTTCTCACCGCCGCAAGCACCACCGGGCTGATCTCTTCCATCTCCACGGCTTCTTTTGGTGTATCAAACAGGGTTTCCACCCGTTCTGTATCCTTTACACGAAAATTATCCAGCTTATCGGCATCCCGGATAATCTGACAATGCAGCCTTTCTCTCTCCGTTAATCCTTCTACCACGTCAAGGGAATACAGAGAATGGTACTTAATTGCCTTTTGAATCACCAAATCATACTGCGAATCTTTAATAAACTGCCGAATCATCCCGTCCTCAAACAATACCTTCACGCCAAAGTCCGCATGGTTGAACAGCCGGTCATTAAAGCTTCCGAACTGCTTAAGCTGCTCAAACCGCCCGATATCATGAAGAAGGGCAATTAAAAGAGCCAGTTGATGATCCTCTTTTGTAAACTCTTCCTCTTTACAAATCTCATCCGCAGCTTCAAGGACGCAGAAGGTATGCACCTCTTTCAGGTGGATTTTATCATCCTTTCGGTCATAGCCTTCCAGGTAATTGGCAAACTGTTCTTTCGCATACTGCAGATCAATCATTTCGTTCTCCTTTCCATTATTACTGTTCACACGTCATTACGGTTCACATGTTCACCATAACCTTCCTTCCCCTATCCAACTGGACTGATAAAACAATTAAAAACTGGTTATATGAACCGTTCCAAATCAATGCTATACTCTGCCTAAGAACAAAGCATCCGCCATCCCCCACAACACCGGATGCCGACGATAATTATCATCATGCAGCACATGGTAAAACAAAATGCAGCGCATGATAAAGCAAAACAAACACAAATTTGAAAGAAATGAGGTATTTACAATGCGTTACGGAAAATCAGCAGCAGGGCTTTCTTCCCGCTCCATAAACCCTGAATCTTCAGCAAATATCACTTCCACGGTTATGACCGCTTTTTTTGCCGCAGTTATCTTTTTAGGCATCCAGTCCTTCAGGATTCCTCTCCCGGCGGCTGTGGGAACACCGTTTTTACATTTTGGTCATATTTTTGTTATGCTGGCCGTTATCTGCCTGGGCGGGCGGCGCTCGGCGATTGCTTCGGTTTTAGGGCTGGTTATCTTTGATATCCTGAATGGCTACATCCACTCCATTCCTAATGTATTCGTCAGTTCCATCATCAAATGTCTGCTTGTCGGCACCCTGTTTGCTGCGATGAAAAAACATGCCGCAGGCAATAAGCAGAAGGAATATCTGTATGCCGTTATCTGTGCCGCCGTCTATGGAATTACCAATATTGTGGTAGATTTTATCTGGTCTGTGGCTGAACTGGTTCTTTTGGGAAGTTCCTTAAACGCCGCACTGATTGCTGAGATTTCTTCCATCCCGGCGACCATGATTAATGCGGTTTTCACGGTTATCGGCATTATGCTTCTCTATGTGCCCATTACCTCTGCGTATAACCGCATTGCCCACAAATAAAGCAAAGGAGCCAATCTCTATGGATCTGTCAAAAATCCAGCACCTTCTTTCAGCATCCCGGCTTGACGGCTGGCTGTTTACGGATTTTCACGGTCATGACTTTATCTCCCGGGACTTCCTGGAATTAACCGAAAGAAAATGCACCCGCCGTCTGTTTTACTACATTCCGGCAAAGGGAGAACCGATAAAGCTTTTACCTGCCAT